>OLXS01000401.1_pt1 | contig 21066 bp, 16 predicted proteins | sample 1673921 | NCBI WGS metagenome assembly OLXS01 (sample SAMEA103958134, study PRJEB25191) | human gut metagenome
GCATGGCACAACAACGCAACAACGCCATCTCCATAGCCAAAGGCTTTGCCATCATCTTCGTGGTGATGGCCCACGCCGACATGCCAGGCATGCTCAACCGCGCCATCTACCTGTTTCACATGCCTCTGTTTTTCATCACCGCGGGCTATTTCTTCAAGCACGAGACGGTGGAAAACCCATGGCCGTTTATCGTGAAGCGCTTCAAGGGTCTTTACGTGCCTTTCTTGAAATGGAGCATCTTCTTTCTGCTCATCCACAACCTGCTGTTCAAGATAGGCATTCTCAACGAGGTCTACGGCAACTGGACTGGCGGCACCACACATCCCTACTCCATCCACCAATTCTGGCAGCGGCTCACCAACATAGTGTTCTCCATGGGAGGCTACGATGAGTTTCTCGCCGGAGCGTTTTGGTTTTTCCGCGGACTGCTCGTGGCAAGCATCGCCTTCGTGGTGCTCTACTATATGCTCAACAACGTGAAGCGGCTGCGCGGACGCACAGTGGCGATTCCATTGGTGATTTTCTTCATCGCTCTTGGCTTTGCATTGTTCAAAGCGGGCGAAGGAGTAAAGATTGTCACACTCGTGCAGGGTGGCTACCGCGACACGATGGGCGTGTTGTTTTTCAGCATCGGCGTGCTGTACCGCAAATATGAGCAACGCATCGGACACAGCCTGTGGCTCGCCGCCGCCGGAGCTGCTGTCGTGCTTGCCGGATCATGGCTGGAATGCCGTGGCATGAGCCTGTCGGTGCGCATCCGCGACGTGCTGTCGCTGCCAGTGACGGGAGTCGCCGGATGGCTGATGACCTACAACATTTCTTACCACCTGTCGCACCTCAAGGGACGCATAATCCAGTTTTTGGAGTACTGCGGCGAGCACACTCTCTACATCTTCATCTGGCACGTGTCGGCATACAAGGTGGTCAGCCTGCTGAAAATATGGTGGTACGGACTCGACCCACGGCAGATCGGGTGCCACATGGTGATTCACGACTATGCGCAGACCGACTGCTTCTGGATTCTGTACACCATTGCAGGCGTAGGCATTCCGCTGTCGGGATACTGGCTTTACAGCCGCATCCGGCAGCAACGCCGTTTTTTTTAATTTGATAAAGAAATATCAATGCAAAGAAGCGTGTAAGCATATATACATTGATGTCATACGTTTTACATTTTTATCGTATGACATATAAAACGTATGACATATAGGAATACATTTTTGTTCATCCCGAGGAATGACATTCAAGGAGACTCATTCTTCGAGATTTTTTTGTTTTCATCCTTTAGCATAAAAGAAAATGAGCCGTTCCTTGGAGGCTTTGCGCCTCCAGCCACTGGGCGAACCTCCGCAGTGTTTTCAATGGTGTTAGATTTATTCTTGCCAAAACATTGTGTCCATAAAAACACAGCAAGGTATGTTTTGAGTAACTTAAAACCTTTCGAGTTACTCTCGAAAGTACTTGCCTGTCGGGGGATACTTCTCCAAAGTCGAGTATCTGGCCCAACCTATCGTAAATAAAGAACTGCATATATGATGATAACATGATTTACTGACATATAGATTTGTTGTCGTTAATATATGCATGTCATATGATAAAACGTTTTACATAGATAGAGCAGAAAGAGACCTGCATCTCTTTCTACTCTTATTCCTATGAACCTTTATAGGCATTTTACCAAGTAATAACCTTATCTACGATTTCTTGTTGCTCCAAACTACTTCTTCGCAGATAGATACGTGTCGTTTCAATGCTTTCATGTCCCATGAGGTCGGCAAGCAGGGCTATGTCGTTGAACTTCTCCAAGAAATTCTTGGCATAACGATGGCGGAACGAGTGAGGGTACACCACTTTTTCATTCAAGCCATACTTCACCGCATAGTTCTTCAACTGCTGTGATATACCTCTTGTCGTGATGCGCATGCCAAAGCGATTGAGAAAGAGATAGCCACTTGTACGGTTGAGTGTCTGCAACCACTTTTCTGTTTCCGTGCGCAATGTCTTGGGGATATAGATACGGCGTATCTTGCCACCCTTGGTGTAGATGTCGTAATAGCCTACTTGCACGTGCTCAACCTTGATTTGCACAAGTTCGCTCACTCTGGCACCAGTCGCAGCCAAGAAACGCACCACAAAGTACCACTCCAAGTTGTCTTCCTTCTTCAACTTGTTCTTCAAGAAGGTGTAGTCGGCATTGCTGATGACATTCTCCAAGTACGAACGCTGCTGTACCTTGACCGACTTCAAGCGGAGTTTCATCTTACCCACAAAGACAAGGTACTTGTTCAACGCCTGAATACGGAGGTTTACCGTCTTTGGTTTGTAAGTCTCAATCAAGTAGGTCTTGTAAACCAACAAGTTTCTCTTGTTCAACTCTTTGTGTCGAGAGCCAAACTCCTTCACGGCATACAAATATGCCGAAATCGTGTTCTTAGCCATATTGCCTTGGCTTAGGAACTCTTCAAATTTGTCTAATTCCATTTCTATTCGTTTATTAGTGAGACATTAAGTTGTCCTAATAAATAGGTATGGATTTGTTCTATGAGTTCCTATTATGAGAAGATACTTGCTACAGGGGAGGTGAAGTGCATTGATGAGGAAGTGCCGTTTGAGATACCAGCAACATGGAATTGGGCAAGATTGTCAAACATAACCTCCATTTTGGGAGATGGCATTCACGGAACTCCCGAATACGATGCAACAGGAACTGTTTATTTTATCAATGGCAATAACCTAAGTAATGGAAGCATTGAGATTAAAGCCGACACAAAAAAAGTAAGTGAACAAGAGGCAGAAAAACATAAACGTCTGCTAAATTCTACAACAGTTTTAGTCTCTATAAATGGTACTTTAGGTAATGTTGCCTTTTATAATGGGGAAAATGTGATTTTAGGTAAAAGTGCTTGCTATTTCAACTTGATGGGTAACATTGACAAACAATATATCAAACATATATTGGAGACAGAATATTTTACTGAATACGCAAAAAATGTTGCAACTGGTAGTACAATAAAGAATGTTCCATTGGCTGGTATGAGAAATTTCTTGATACCTGTTCCACCTATTACCGAACAACATCGTATTATACTGGGAATGGTACGGTTGGCACATTCTATAGATCGTTACAATGATGCCCAAACAAAACTTAATTTATTGAACAATGTTCTAAATGAAAAGTTGAAAAAGTCGGTCTTGCAAGAAGCTATACAAGGAAAGCTTGTTCCACAACTTGCAGAGGATGGTACAGCGCAAGAACTACTTGAACAGATAAAGGCAGAGAAGCAGAAACTCGTTAAAGAGGGCAAGCTAAAGAAGTCTGCCCACAATGATTCTGTTATCTTCCGTGGTGACGATAACAAGTATTATGAGCAGATAGGAAGCGAAGTAACCGAGATAGAACTTCCTTTTGACTTTCCAAGTACTTGGTCTATTGCTCGATTAAATGCAGTTTGTCAACTTACAGACGGCTTGAAAACCATTGGCAAGCAATGCTTGTTAGATGCAAAATACTTACGTGGTAAAAGTTCTGAAACTATAGTAGAACAAGGTAAACTTGTATATAAAGGTGACAATATAATGCTTGTGGACGGTGAAAACTCTGGTGAAGTTTTCATCGTACCACAAGATGGCTATATGGGTAGTACATTCAAGCAGTTATGGATAAGTTCCTCAATGTACGAACCTTATGTTTTAGCTTTTATACAGTTCTATAAAGAGACATTGCGCAACTCTAAGAAAGGTGCAGCAATTCCACACCTCAACAAAGAATCGTTTTATGGGCTTATTATTGGTATTCCGCCACTGCAAGAGCAGAGAAGAATAGTTCTGAAGATTGAACAATCATCGCAGTTGCTTCGATAATATATTCACTTGTTCTATTATACGTTGTTGCTCTTGCAAAGGTGGCAAAGGTATCAACAAATTCGCCAAACTCTTACTATTCAGAGTTTTACCTTTAATTGCGTCTTTTGATTCTCCGAGATTGGCAATTAGAGGTAAAACTTTGAACAGGTAATTTCTCATAGCATATTCTTTATCAATGACAGGACGTATTGTTATGATAGCTTCGTTGTGATAAGCATCAATATCCAAAATTGAAGTCTTACCGATGCTTAGTTTGAAACCCATAAGAAGACTTCCCTTTTCACTGATTGGAGCAGAGAAAATTTCTTTGACTGCCAAATCTGAAACCTTTTCTTTTGTAGTAGATATTGTGCCACCGTCAACCATATCAGATATTGAAACCCAATTGTATTTGCCATTTATCCAATATGTCTGTTCACCTCTTGCTGGCGTTTTTCCAATAGTCATAGATACAATATTGGAAAATCTGCACCAACACCAATTGTATGGCAAATCGAATAGAATCTCATCTGTTATATCATTGTAATTTTCACCTATCTGCTCATAATACTTGTTACGGACTTGTATTTTTCAACAATTCGAGATTGTTCCTCTAAAGGAGGCAATGGAAAAAACAAATCCGTCAAATCGTCTTTATTAAATCCAGCTTGGGCACTTCTAGAATGGTCTTTTACCAAATATTGGTATATGCTTGACTGATAAAACAAGAATAAATACTGTTTATTCACGAACTCAGAGTCAAAAAGAGGAATTACCTTTGCCATCGCTACATTATATGCTCCATCTTTAGCCCAAAAGACTTTACCTAAAGAACCGCCATACCTTGCTAATATAATATCTCCTTCTTTTGTTATTTTATTTGCCTTTTCTTTGGGTATATAAACAGGCATAGGATTTGAACCATAATCTCTAATTTGATACAGTCTTATATATCCTGATTTAGGATTATCAACAAACTGAGATTTAGGTGGCTGTGAACCACCTGATATTTCAAACAATTGATTGTGCCTAACCCAACACCATGTTGAAGGTATTTCAAATGGAATCTTATCGTCAATACACTCCATACATTCAGTTGACTTCTCCCAATACTTGTTATCGTCACCAAGGAAGATAACAGAATCGTTGAGGGCAGACTTCTTTAGCTTGCCTTCTTTAACGAGTTTCTCCTTTTCAGCCTTTATCTGTTCAAGCAGTTCTTGCGCTGTACCCTCCTCTGCAAGTTGTGGAACAAGTTTTCCTTGTATTGCTTCCTGCAATACACTCTTTTTAATGATGTCTTTTACTGTTTTATTCAACTCATCCAGTTTATTCTGAGCATTATCATATTTTTCGATTTGTGGCAGAAGTGCTTCCAATTTGTTAACGATTCTCTGTTGCTCCTTAGAGGGTGGAAATGGAATAAATGTGTTCTGAATGCTACTTTGCGACACATTAACCTGTGAAGCAGCCATTCCAACAGTTGCACTCATTACTAATTCGTGTATTGCAGAACTATTAAGTACGAGAACGAGAAACTTTGGATTACAATAGTCATGCATATAATCTATTCTAACGGTTTTATCTGAAAGAATTAGTTTATCACAATTATTTTCAACCATACAAACTATACCTGTTCGATTAACAGGACCAGCTCGTGTTATAAGTATATCACCATATCGTACACAATGTTCTGGGTTTATTACGTAATGCGTTGGCAATACTTTGTTCTCGTTAGATAAAAAAGCATTCTCTTGAATTGATGTAGTTGTCAATACACCCCATTCCTCTGACTTCTTTGGTCGTTTTTCGCAATTAGGGCTTTTACCAGCATTTGTACCTAAAATAATATCACGTAATCGACACCATTCCCACCCAACAGGAATCTCAAATGGTATCTCCTCATCAATGCATTTCACCTCCCCCGTAGCAAGTATCTTCTCATAATAGGAATTGTCCTCACCACGGTAGATAATGGATGCGTTCTTGTCACGCTTGATTTTCTTCTCCTTGATCAAGCGTTCTTTCTCCTGACGAATCTTATCAAGCAAAACGCTTGCTGGTTCGTCATTAGGGTCTTGCGGTACAAGTTTTCCCTGTATCGCCCATTGTAATATGCTGTTCTTTAATTGTTTTCCGTTCATAACATAAGTTTTATCGTAAAGCATCAATTCGCCAACAAGTTGTTGGAGAATTATATGCTATTTCTAATCTTCATCTTCTGCCTCTTTTCCCTTTTGTAATTCAAAAAACTCTTTCTGCTCACGGATTTCTCGGCTCAACTCTTCTTCTGTAGGAAGATAAGTAAGATACTTAGCGGCAAAGAGCTGCTTGCTGTCTTTCAATATAGAATAACGTGCAAGGTCTTTGCTAGTGTCAGAACACAGAACCAAACCGATAGTAGGATTATTGCCTTCCTCTTTCTTCAACTCGTCATACATTCTGACGTACATATCCATCTGTCCCACATCCTGATGAGTTATCTGCGTAGTCTTTAAATCAATAATGAGATAGGACTTTAGGATGATGTTGTAAAACACAAGGTCGATATAGAAATCGCCCATGTCCGTCTTGATATGCTGTTGGCGAGCCACAAACGCATAGCCTTTGCCCAACTCCATGATGAAAGTCTGCAGATGGTCAATAATGGCAGTTTCCAGTTTTGATTCACTATAGGCAGGGTTCTGTGGTAATCCTAAGAACTCTGCTATCACGGGATTCTTGAGATAAGAGAGTTTGTCTTTTTCGAAATCTGAAGTCAGCGAACGCATCTCGTCACTTACCTCTTTGCGCAGATGCTCAGGGGTTTGCAATAATCGGTAATAGTATTGTGAGGAGATATTACGCTGCAAGGTACGGTAATCCCATTGCTCACGAGCCGCCTCCTTCAAATACCACAACCTTGCATCCGCATCTTTTACACGCAGTAAGCGTTCATAGTGAAGCCATGATAGGTTAGGATAAAATGGTATCGTAGATTCGTCAAGCGGTGCTTGACGAATTGGTTCGTCTGTGAGCTTGAATTGGTCAAGCATTGCTTGACCAATTCGTAATTTACTGAACATCAAGTAAAAAGAGCGTATGTTCTTTATGCTTGTCAGTCCGAACCCCCTGCCGTATTCTTCTGTAAGGGTTTGGGAGGCCAATTTTAAGACTTGTTCGCCATATTTCGCACGTTCCTTTCCATTTTGTTCCTGTGTCACGATACGCCAACCGATAAGCCAGTTGCGAACCACCAATAGATGGTCTGCACTGCGATAGGCTTGCCGACGTGCTTCACCGGCTAAATGCTTCAAGTCAGAGACAAAGTTTTTCTCTGGTTGAGTCAGCTTTTCTGTTATGTTTGTTAATGCAGATTTTTCCATATTATCCAATCCTTTTCTGAATTAGTGAGACAGCGTCTCACTTTTTTATAAAATGTGGGACGGTGTCCCACATTTTACAATTCGTCCACATTTACATTTATCCCCAGGATACGCTGTATCTCTGCCAATGTCTTATCAATTTCATGATCAAGAGCCTTGCGCTTCTTGAAATAGTCGGCAAGCAGTTCGGCAGGAGGCAAGATCTCTTCATCCTCTTTCGGGAACTTACACAAGTCGAAGTTGCAATCGGTGGCGATAAGGTCTTCAACTGAATAGCAACGAGATTTCTCGTCACCATCAGCAATAATAATCTCCTTACGGTCGTTCCACCACTCACGGATTGGGTTGCAATGTTCTGACTTCATGGACTTTGTCTTGGAGAAATGCTTGTACCCCTCTGGCATATCCAAACGATAGAACCACGTTTCCTTTGTAGAATAGCCCTCTGGAGCACCCTCCGCACTGGTATTGTCGAAGAACAGAATGTTCGTGGCAATCGAAGTGTAAGGGGCAAAGATACTGCCTGGCAAACGGATGATGGTGTGCAAGTTGAAATCTCTAAGTAACTTTGTTTTGATGGCAATCTTTGTGTTGTCCGCTCCAAACAGGAAACCATCTGGCACAATGACCGCTGCACGACCATTCTTCTTCAGTCGGTACATGATAAGAACCATGAACAAGTCAGCAGTCTCGCTACTGCGCATATCAGAAGGGAAATGTGACTTGACATCCGACTTCTCGTTTCCACCGTATGGTGGGTTCATCAATACCACATCAAACTTGTCTTCGTCTGTATAGTTGAGTACATCTTTTGTAAGCGAGTTGTCGTGATATACCAATGGCGTGTCAATACCATGCAGCAACAGGTTTGTCACACATAGCATATACGGGAATTGTTTCTTTTCTATGCCAAATACAGACTGATTGTACTCTTTGCGGTCTTCAGCAGTCTTTACCTTCTTGTCCAATTCACCCAACCAACTTGTGATGAAACCTCCTGTACCACAAGCGAAGTCAGCCATTTTTTCGCCAATCTGCGGATTGACTATTTCTGCCATAAACTCGGTCAAGGCTCTTGGGGTGTAGAACTCACCAGAGGAACCTGCCGACTGCATTTCTTTGAGGATTGTCTCGTATATCTCACCGAAAGCATGACTTTCCTCATAGTCACCAAGGTTCAAACCGTCAATCACATTAAGCACCTGGCGGAGCTGAACGCCATCTTTCATATATTGGTTGGCATCCTCAAAAGTTGTCTTTACTATTGCCTGACGGATAGGGGTAGTTGGTGTTACCTCTATGTTTTTGAGTTCCACAAACAATGTGTTGTTGACAAACGAAAGCAGCTCATCACCAGTCAAGGCATTACCGCTTCCATCGTCATGCGCCCAGTTACGCCAACGGCATTCTTCTGGAATAATAGACTTGTAATCATCATCGTCCAACTCCCAATCATTCTCTTTCTCGTCATAGACTTTCAAGAACAGCATCCACGCCATTTGTTCTATGCGTTGCGCATCACCGTTGATACCGGCATCATTGCGCATTATATTGCGTACCCGTTTTACGAAATTTGATAAACTCATATTTTATTGCTATTTTATGCTATATTATATATGTATTGTTCCAGTTCTTTCACGGCATCAAGATAGCCTTGCTTACCACCGAAGAACTTCACGATGTTTGCTTTGGAACCCAACTTGCGGAAAGGGTCATTTTCAAGCACAGTAAGACTTTCCAATTCTGACACACCTTCCTTGGTGTACTTATCCAACAAGGCTTCAAGCACAAGCCGTGCCTGTTCACCATACTTGCTGAATATATCACGTTTCTTCACCTGCTCGGCACGCTCATGCCGTGTAAGTGTTTTCTTTCCATAGGCTATATGACAGATGAAATCGAAATCGTCCACATCGTCCATGTCTTGGTCATGCTTCAATACAGCAAGGTCAATGCCACTGTCTTTGAGCATTTCTGCTATGTCTGACTTTTTCTTGGTTTCTTGCCACTTGGAAGTGAACGTGTCAATCGTAGCGTATGTGTCTATGATACTTTTCTTTGTATAGTCGGTAATGCTCTCTGTGCGAAGCAACTTACCATTTGTGTCATAGACAGAAACGACCTTGTTAATGACCTTTACTGTACAACCGTCCGAGTTGACTATTGGCTTAGGCTGTTTGGGCGGTTGTTGGCAAATACATGGAATCTGACCACATACGGGGCAGGGCTCTGGTGTCGATTGGGGACACACGCATGGATTCTGTCCACATACAGGACAAATATGTGGTTTAGGCGGATAATTCGGGTCTATCTCAATCGGTCCATCCCAATCTGGGTCTGCAAACAATCGTGTCACGTTGCGGAAGTCCATTACAGTGAAGTATGTCTTTCCTTCTTTCTCACGAAGACGAGTGCCACGACCAATTATCTGTTTGAACTCTGTCATAGAGCCGATTTGTTGGTCAAGAACAATCAGTTTTATCATTTTGCAATCAACACCAGTTGAAAGCAACTTACTTGTTGTCGCTATGACAGGGTATTTCTCTGCAACAGAAATGAAATAATCCAACTTGCCTTTTCCGTATTCGTCACTACCAGTTATACGAACCACATAGTCGGGATTTTTCTTGCACATGTCAGCATTGGCATTAGCCAAAGCCATTCGCATACGTTCCGCATGAGTTTCATCAGCACAAAACACTATGGTCTTAGCCATTCGATCTGTACTTTTCAGATAGTTGGTTATCTCCTGCGCAACTTCCCTTATGCGGTCTTCTATAACAATGTTATAATCATAGTCGCTATTATTATAGATGCGGTCTTCTATCTCGTTACCGTAGATGTCCTTTTGCCCCTTTGTCGGTCTCCATTCGTCACCGATGTTTGTTGTAATGTTGATTACCTTGAAAGGAGCGAGGAAACCATCCTCTATTCCATTTTTAAGACTATAAGTATAGACTGGCTCGCCAAAGTAGCCAATACTTGACTGATACTTCGTTTCCTTTGGCGTAGCAGTCATACCGATATGAGTAGCTGAAGAAAAATATTCCAAGATGTTTCGCCAGTTGCTATCATCCTTTGCGCTACCTCTATGACACTCATCAACGATAACAAGGTCGAAGTAGTCGGGATTAGGGAACAGCTCTTGATAATTCTTGGCATCATTCTGTCCAATCAACTGCTGGTATAGCGCAAAAAACACTTGATAAGATTTCAATTCCTCCAAGTGATTCTTATCTTTGGAGTAGTCAATCTTGTGTGTTACCTTGTTTAGCGGCTTGAAGTCCTGTTGTATGGATTGGTCAACCAATATGTTGCGGTCAGCAAGATATAACACTTTCTTTTTCAATTCACTATGAAGCAAACGCCATACAATCTGAAAAGCAGTATATGTCTTGCCTGTGCCAGTTGCCATGACAAGAAGGACACGATTTTGCCCTTTTGCTATAGCATTGACAGTACGATTTACGGCATTGCGCTGATAATATCGTGGCGGAAAAATATTCTGACCAGTGCAAAAAGGCTGCTCTATGATAGCCAGCTCTTGTTCGTTAAGTCCGTTTCCATCGTTAGCCTCATTTTTATATCTTTCGATAAGTTCTTCTTTTGTCGGAAACTCATCCATGGCAAAAGTGCGTTCCTTGCCTGTCAAGAAGTCATGTTCGGCAAAGCCCTCCCCATTAGAACTATATGCAAACTTAACATCAAGCATTTGGGCATAAGTCATAGCTTGTTGCAATCCATGAGAAACAGAATGATTAGCATCCTTTGCCTCTACAATGGCTAAGGGTGTTGCCTTGTTTGCATAAAGCACATAGTCGGCAAACTTAGGTTTCTCTCTATGCACAAGATTGCCATGAAGACTAATTTTACCGTCAGTAAATTTAACCTTCTGTTCCATAAAAATGCTATCCTTTGACCATCCTTTGCTTGTAATGGCCTCGTTGATATAGCGGAACTTGACATCCTCTTCTGTTAAATCTTTGCTTATGCCCATATTCAACTAATATTTTATTATCAGAAGTTCTACAACATATTTACTAAGACAGGAAACTACGAGTTCATTACACTCTTTCGTTCTCGTCCGTAATCAAATCCTTGAGGTCAACTTCTAAAATCTTTGAGATTTCAAGAAGTGTCTCTAAATCGGGTTGATATTTATTCCGAGCATAGCAATTAACCGTGCTAAAGCTCTTGCCTAACTGTTTTGCCAGCCAGGTTTGTGAAATACCCTTGCTATCTAAGACATCTTTTATCTTGTTTAGTTTCATAAATTCACCGAATTTTGCTACAAATATACATTAAATTTTGCGATAATCATTATAAATTTAACGATTGTTATTTCATGTAGTTATTGTACCTTTGCAGCGGAGAAGAGTTGTTTGACAGCAAACGTATGCATATTGCAGAAATTGGGACTGTTGCCAAATCATTACCTCTATTGAGGTGAAAGACTCATAAATAGCTCATTTTAAGCTATTCAGCAGATTTTAGTGTAATTTTTTGTGAAAAAAGTTGGGAATTTATTTGGTTTTTTGATTACCCCCCCCCTATATTTGCAAAAAAATATCAGAGAAACGACAATGAATGCTACGATTCATAACTTCAACAATGCCGAGAAGCGCACAATTTCGGCTGAAGGACGCATTGTGCCTGCCCTTTCTCTCATTACGACATTCCATTCCCAAACAATAATTATAAAAATCACAAGCACCTCGCAACGCGACGCATTGTCGGCGTTCCGCTAAGCGCGGGTGCTTGTGCCAATATTGGGACACAGCCCCGAAACATCCGACAAACTTGACCAAACAAAATTAAATTATAGACATAACCAAACAAAAACCAACCAAAACAATGAAAAGGTATCTACTTTCCACTTTCACGATTGCAGCCGCGGCGCTGCTCGTGACATCGTGTAACGATGAGATGGACAACGGTCTGAAGACAGGCGACGAGGGAACCGTGACATTCACAGCGCAACTGCCTTCGGAGATGGGAACCCGTGCGTTTGCCGACGGACTGACGGCGAAACATCTGCAATATGCAGTGTATGAGGCTGGGCAATCAACTCCTCTGAAGGTGTTCGGCGACGAGACAACTGTTGTGGGAGAAGCCGAAATGGTCAACCTCAAGAAATCGGTAACCCTGAAACTGACTTCCGGCAAATCCTACGACGTGATTTTCTGGGCTGACGCCACAACCGATTCTCCATACACTTTCAATCCGGCATCACAGGAAGTAAGTGTGGACTACAGCAAGGTGAACAACAACAGCGACAATTGCGACGCTTTCTTCAAGAAAGAAACAATCACTGTAAGCGGCAACCAAAATGTTGACGTCAAACTTACGCGTCCGTTCGCGCAGGTGAACATAGGAACCGACGACTTTGACGCTGCGACCATAGCTGGTCTCAATCTTACTCAGACACAAGTCAAAGCAACGGCTGGCGACATCTTGAACTTGGCAACAGGCAAGATGGAAGGCACTGAGGCAACACGCACATTCAAAATGAAAGCTATACCTACAGCAGATGACGGTGCATTCCCTGTTGCCGGCTATAAATATCTATTGATGGCATATATTCCCATCAGCGACACCAAGGAAACCGTTGATATGACATTCGGTTACAACGGCAAGTCCACATTCCGCTCTTTCACAAATGTCCCATTGCAACGCAACTACCGTACAAACATCTACGGCTCGCTGCTCACAAATTCTGTTGACTTCAATGTGGTCATCGAACCGGCATTCAGCGGCGAGTTCGCACACGAAGTGGTAAGTGCGTCTACATTTGCTGCTTTGAAAGCTGCCGTTGCCAACGGCCAGAGCGTTGACGCCGAAAAAACGCTTGTCCTTTCAGGCGGACAAAGCGAGACGCTCAATCTCGGAGACCTCTCAATCAGCAACAAAAATAATATTTGGAGTGACTCCGATTGGTCACTGCTTTCTGTAAGAGAAAACAGCTCGCTGACAATTACCAGTGGTGCATACATCGCCAAAGCCAACGACTGCTACGCTGTCGATGTTCAGGACGGAGGGCATCTTGTTATCGAGGACGGACACTTCAACGGCAACATCCACGCAGTCTATGTACTTGAAGGTGTTGCGGAAATAAAAGGCGGAACATTCGAGGTGCAGCAGAAATATCCTGACGCAGAGAAAGCCGATGAGTTCGTGCTCAACTGCTATGACGCGAACCGCAAAAACGGAACAGCGAAAATCATCGTTACCGGCGGCACGTTCATTGGATTCAACCCTGGCGACTGCAAGGCTGAGGGCAACGGCACCAACTTCGTAGCCCCTGGCTATGCATCGGTTTGTGAAAGCAAGACTGCCGACGGACGCGAAATTTGGAAGGTCATTCCTGTTACACGCAACAATATCATCGCAGCATTGGAAAAACAAGGCGCGAAAGTCTGCATTTCCAACGACTATCAGGGTGGCGCATATTTGAGCAAAGACGACATAACATCAACATTGATGCTCAACAAGGCGACAATTACTCCGATTCCTAATAAAATGAGCACAATCAATATTGAAGGGACAAACTTGAACGTTACGGGAACAGGAAAATTTGTCGGTCCGTCAAATAGTTATACCACAACTGGAGCTTTTTGGGTTCAACACAGCAACACATTGAATATCGACGGCAACATTTCAGTTGAAAGTGGCACAAATTCCGATTTCAACGCATGCGTAATTGTATTTAACGGAACAGTCAATATCAGCAATGGCTATTTCCACTCAAGCGTTTCAAAAGACGGCAGCTCCAGCCCTTGCATCTATCTCTTTGGCAACACAGGAGTAGCCTATGCCAACATCACCGGAGGCGTTTTTGAGGCTGACGGCGATGCGATGTTCATAATCAACTGCGATGACACAAACAAGAGCCGTTGCCATGTCAAGGTTATGGGCGGCACATTCGTAGGCTTCAATCCTGCCGACAACACCGCCGATGGCGCACACACCAACTATGTCGCCCCTGGCTACAAATCGGTAGAGACCACCTACAATGGCAAGCAGGCTTGGAAGGTTGTTAAAGAATAACGTACAGCAAGCATCTACAGCTTCATAATATGGTCGGCGTCGTGTCTGCACAGGCACGGCGCCGATTTCATTGCGCATGTCACCGTCGTGCCTCGCGGCGCTCGTCGGCGCGGCTCTTGCTCGTTGTGACGAGAAACACGCCCACAAAAATCATCGCCACGGCAAGCCCCTTCATCACGTTGAACGAGTCGAGCCCAAGACAAACCGTCACGACACACGCCACTACGGGCTGCACGTAGTTGTACATTCCAGCCACCGTGGGACGCAGATTCTTCTGCCCGACAATGATAAACATATAGCTCACAAACGTGGCAAACACCACGATAAACGCCACGGCAAGCACATCGTCCCATCCAAGCGCAAACCAGTCGGTTGCCACAAGACTCGAATATGAGAACGGAAGCGTGCAGAGAAAAGCATAGGTAAACATCCACTTCATCACCGTCACAAGCGAATAGCGGCATATAAAATTCTTAAACAGGACAAGATAGGTGGCATAACTCAGTTGGGCGAAAAGCACAAGCAGGTCGCCAAGTATGGGATGCGCACCGGCTGCCGTGGCAGTGGCTCCACTGCCCAGAATGAGCATCAATGCGCCCCCAGCCCCGAAAGCTATGCCTGCCACCTTTTTCCCCGTGACCGGCTCACGAAGGAATACGGCGGCAAGAAGCATTGCCCACAAAGGCATACTCGTGGTGATTATCGACGCGTCGGCAGGCGACGACAGTTTGACCCCAAAGATGAAACTGCCCTGATTGAACACTATGGCAAGAAGCGACGCGGCAAACAGACGCAGCATGTCGCGCGGCGGCACGTGCTCCGGTTTTTGAAACAGCGACACTGCCCAGAACAGCACCATCGCGCCGAAAATGCGCAAATCGGTGAGCACAAACGGCGTGACCACACCGCCAGCCATAACAACCTTGGCAAGGGGCGACATCAAGCCCCAACTCGTATTCGCCAGCAGCATCGCGCCGTGACCTTTCCAACTGAATTTTTCCATAATCGGGCACAAAATTAGACATAAATATATTATTTATACCTACCTTTGCACCAAAATTCAAAAGATGACAGACAAGAGTTATTCTCTCACCATAACAAAAGAACAACTGGCAGAATTGCCCCGAGTGGAGTTTCCCGGTGTAATCAAGGTGGTAAACACCGCCGCCGAGGCACGCAAAGCGGTGTCGATACTGAAAAAATATCCTATCCTCGGCTTCGACACCGAATCAAAGCCCACATTCAGAAAAGGAGTGCCTATCCACGTCTCGCTGATTCAGATTTCAGCCGACGATGTGTGCTTCCTGTTCCGCGTGCGCAAGATTGACGACCTCGAGCCTCTGCACGAAATCATGGACAACCCCGACATTCCAAAAATCGGACTGTCGCTCCACGACGACTTCTCGATGCTCGCCCACAACTACGACTTCCACCCCCAGGGATTCATCGACCTGCAGAAACTTGTGCCCGACTACAATTTCGGCTGCTCAAGCCTGCAGAAAATCTACGCAATCCTGTTTGACATGAAAATCTCAAAGTCGCAACAGCTGTCGAACTGGGACGCCGAGACGCTCACCGAGGCCCAGACATCCTACGCCGCCATCGACGCATGGGCGTGCATACGCATCTACCGACGGCTGCTCAGCGATGCGTTTGTGCCGGAAGAGTCAAAATATAAAGTCATAAAATCAACCGACAATGAAAACTAAAAAATCCACATGGCTGCCGCTGCTGCTGCTTGTTTATCTGATGGTGATGGCCTACGTAGGCCGCGGACAGGTGGCTGCAGGCAAGTATCTGCAATATTTCGGAGTGATGGGCGTGTCGCTGCTCGTAATCGTGCTGCTGCATTTCACGCTCAAACACAAAGAGCGCCTCAAAAAGCTGCGCGAGAACGATGAAGAATTGCCGCAACGGAGCCGAAAAGAAGGCAACGAAGAAAAATGACCCGTTTATTTTTGGTCATTACCTTTTATATAATTAAATTTGTTCACTTTAGAAAAATCTTATAAAACCTAAAAATATTATGGACAACGAACTCCTAAAACAAGTTACGGAAAAAGCCGAGAAATGGCTTTCTCCTGAATACGACGAAGAAACACGCGCTGCCGTAAAGGCTATGCTCGACAGCGAAGACAAGACAGAACTCATCGAGTCGTTCTATAAAGACCTCGAATTCGGCACTGGTGGCTTGCGCGGAATCATGGGCGCCGGCTCAAACCGTATGAACATATACACTGTTGGCGCTGCCACCCAAGGCTTGTCAAACTATCTGAAAGTGGCGTTCAAGGACCTTCCGGAAATCAAGGTTGTGGTGGGTCACGACGTGCGCAACAACAGCCGCAAATTCGCCGAAATCGTTGCCGACATCTTCTCGGCCAACGGCATCAAGGTGTATCTCTTCGACTCTTGCCGCCCTACTCCGGAAATGTCGTTTGCAATCCGCCATTTCGGATGCCAGAGCGGTGTGATCATCACTGCATCTCACAACCCGAAAGAATACAACGGCTACAAAGCCTATTGGGACGACGGCGCGCAGATGATCGCCCCTCACGACGTGAACACTATCAAATACGTCAACGAGGTGACCGACGTTGCCGACATCAAATTCAAAGGCGACCCATCGAAGATTGAAATCATCGGAGAGGAAGTTGACAAGATTTTCCTTGAAAAAGTAAAAAGCCTGTCGCTCAGCCCAGAGGCAATCAAGAGACATCACGACATGAAGATTGTCTACACGCCAATCCACGGAACCGGCTTGAAACTGATTCCCCGCTCTCTTGCAAACTACGGCTTCACAAACATCATCGGCGTGCCTGAGCAAGAAGTGCTCAGCGGCGACTTCCCTACCGTCGCTTCGCCAAACCCAGAAGAGCCGTCGGCTATGGCAATGGCCATCGAGAAAGCAAAGGAAACCGGCGCAGAGGTAGTGATGGCTTCCGACCCCGACGCTGACCGCATCGGCCTAGTGATCCGCGACAACAACGGCGAGTATGTGCTCATCAACGGAAACCAGATTGTGATGATTTTCCTCAACTATCTGATGACCCGCAACACGGAGCTCGGCACACTCACCGGCAATGAATACATCGTGAAGACAATCGTGACAACCGAGACAATCCGCACAATCGCCGAAGCTCAGCACATAAAGATGTATGACTGCTTCACCGGCTTCAAATGGATTGCCAACGTGATGCGCGAAAACGAAGGCAAAGCCCGCTATCTGGGTGGCGGCGAGGAAAGCTACGGCTTCCTGGCCGAGGATTTCGTCCGCGACAAAGACTCAGTGTCGGCAATCTCGCTCATGGCTGAAATCGCAGCTTGGGCAAAAGACAAGGGCTTGAACATGACCGACATGCTGATCGACATCTATATGAAGTACGGCTTCTCGCGCGAGAAAGGCATCTCTTTGGTGCGCAAAGGCAAATCGGGCGCAGAGGAAATCATCGCCTTGATGAAACAATTCCGCGAGAACCCACCGAAGGAAATCGCCGGATCGCCAGTGGTGACCGTAAAAGACTTCCAATCGCTCGTAGAGACAAACGTGGCGACAGGCGAGACAAAGAAACTCGACATGCCGGCTACGTCAAACGTGCTCCAATACTACACAGCCGACCGCACGAAAGTGTCTGTCCGCCCGTCGGGAACAGAGCCTAAGATCAAATTCTACATCGAGGTTCACGACACTCTCGCTTCCGCCGATGAATATAAAGCAACAGAGGCACGCGCAGACGAGAAAATCGACCGCATCGCGAAAGAATTCGGCATCACTAAGTAAAAATAGTCTGATATTTATCATAAATAATGGGTTGCGCATGTGTGCAACCCATTATTTTTTTGCCTGTTATATAATAATTCGCCACACTGATGCGTTACTGATATGTATGAACTTTAAACAATATTGCCTATGCAGAAAAACTCTACTCATTTGATTACAAAAGAATGCAACGGAACACAACAATCTTCCGTTAAACCAAGAAAATCAACAATCGAGTTTTTGAAGCAGTTTGCAAGAGCCTACACCTATCAGCAGCAAATGCCATACCAGTTAGGCGGATTCATTGCCAATTAAAACTGCCAATTCAGAAACCTGGCACAACGCTTCCTCCACATGGAGGAAGCGTTTTCCATTAAAAATCACACTTTTCCGTCCAACCACCGCATTTTCAAGTTAAAAACAGTTTACAATCGTGCATTTTAATTAAAAAATAAAAAATTAATAAATTTAAGAGTCGGATTTAAGATATGTTTCATATATTTGCAATATCAAAAAAAGTGTAAAAACGATGAAGAAAAGTACGATTTGGATATTGACCATCATAATGGCGCTGACATTTGTCGGCCTGTTGTATATGCAGTTCGTATATATGGAGGAGATGGTGAAGATGCGCGAACAGCACTTCTCGGAAGGCGTGAAGCGCAGCATCTACTCTTTGTCGACAGCTTTGGAGAAAAACGAGACAAAAAACTATCTCGAGGAAGAGCTGCTGATGTTGGAGCCAGGGATATTTGACTCAAACTCATTTCTGAAGACAGACAACTTCATGAACACATCCCTCTCGCAAGAGTCCGACCTTCCGGCAACAAACCGGCGCACTCCCGTAGAGCAGGACAAGCTGCGCAAATTTCAGGAAAACCTGCGCAAGCAATTCCTTTATCAGAAAGGCCTGCTCAACGAAGTGATACTCACCATACTCAACCAGTCGAGCAACCGCCCCATCACAGAGCGCGCCGACTCAGCTATGGTCAACAACTACCTTCGCACCGAGCTCGGCAACAACGGCATTCCACTCGCATGGGAATATGCCATAGCCGACCGCAAAGGCCACATTGTCTACAAGACTAACGGCTACGACGAAACGGTAGACAAAGAAGACGTATTCATACAGACGCTGTTTCCCAACGACACCGAGTCGCGGCGCAACTATCTATACGTCTACTTCCCCGAGCGCGACAGATACATATTCTCATCCGTACGGTTCATGATTCCGTCGTTCGGATTCACATTCGTGCTGCTTGTAGTGTTCCTGTGCACCATCGTAATCGCATTCCGCCAAAAGAAACTGTCGGAAATGAAAAACGACTTCATCAACAACATGACCCACGAATTCAAGACTCCGATATCAACCATCTCGCTCGCAGCGCAGATGCTCAACGACGACACCATGCGCAAAAGTCCGACGATGATGCAGCACATATCAACCGTAATCAACGACGAGACAAAGCGGCTGCGCTTCCAAGTAGAGAAGGTGCTTCAGATGTCGATGTTCGACCGTCAGAAAGCCACCCTCAAACTGCAGGAAGTAAACGCCAACCAATTGATACAAAACATCGTAAACACCTTCAAGCTCAAAGTTGAGAAATACGGCGGACGCATCGACGCCCGACTCGACGCCGAAATTGCCGACGTGAAAGTCGACGAGATGCATTTCACCAACGTGATTTTCAACCTGCTCGACAACGCTGTCAAATACCGACGCGACGACTGCCCGCTGCAGCTCACCGTGGCGACACGCAGCCTTCCGGGCGACAAAATCGAAATCTCGATAGCCGACAACGGCATCGGAATAAAACGCGACGACTTGAAAAAGGTGTTCGAAAAGTTCTACCGCGTGTCGACCGGCAACCGCCACGACGTGAAAGGATTCGGCCTCGGACTGGCATACGTGCACAAGATGGTGACCGAGCTGAAAGGCGAAATCCGCGTGGAGAGCGAATTCAACAAGGGATCGAAATTTATAATTACATTACCATTAATAAATGAATAATCATGGAAGAAAGATTGCGTATTTTGTTATGTGAAGATGACGAAAACCTCGGCATGCTGCTGAGAGAGTATCTTCAAGCGAAAGGCTACAACGCCGATTTGTTTCCCGACGGTGAAGCCGGCTACAAGGCTTTCTTGAAGGGTAAGTATGACTTGTGCGTGTTCGACGTGATGATGCCAAAGAAAGACGGCTTCACGCTCGCACAGGAAGTAAGAACCGTAAACAGCGAAGTGCCTATCATTTTCCTTACGGCAAAATCACTGAAGGAGGACATCCTCGAAGGCTTCAAAATCGGTGCCGACGACTATATCACAAAGCCGTTCAGCATGGAAGAGCTCGTGTTTAGAATTGAGGCTATCCTGCGCCGCGTGAAAGGCAAGAAAGGCAAGGAAATCACGATGTACAAGATCGGCAAGTTCACTTTCGACACTCAGAAACAAGTGTTGATGATCGAGGATAAAATCACAAAACTCACAACCAAGGAGTCGGAACTGCTGAGCCTGCTCTGCGCTCACGTAAACGAAATCCTCGAGCGCAACTTCGCCCTGAAGACAATCTGGATTGACGACAACTACTTCAACGCCCGCAGCATGGACGTATACATCACCAAACTGCGCAAGCACCTGAAGGACGATCCTTCAATAGAAATCATCAACATCCACGGAAAGGGCTACAAACTCATTGCTCCCGACGTGGAAGCAAAGGCGAAATAAGACAACGCCAACTTAAACCCCACCACAGGGCGGAGAGCTGCAAAAGCAGCTGACTCCGCCCTGTTTGCGTATGCGCCGACGGAGAAACTTCCCCATCGCGACAAAGCGGCATATAAGCTGGGAAACGGCGCGGCATGCGTGACGGCAGCACACACCTGTTTGGCGCGGAATCGCACAGGGCGCATCCAGACTATCGGAGCGCATGCCTGCCAACGTAGCCGATGCGCGAGCACAGCAGAGCGCGCCGGGACTCGATATGCCCCAGCAGCCTGCGTGCCGGAGGTACGCCACTACGGATGAGTCGGCGCACATGCCTATGCCGAGCATATA
>OLXS01000425.1_pt1 | contig 20263 bp, 9 predicted proteins | sample 1673921 | NCBI WGS metagenome assembly OLXS01 (sample SAMEA103958134, study PRJEB25191) | human gut metagenome
AGGCCATCTCCGGTGGACCTGTTTACCTATCAGACTCACCAACTGAATTTATTGCAGCTAATATCCGTCCCCTGATTGATGAAGCCGGAAAGATATTCCGTCCCTCAGCCCCAGCCGTTCCAACTCCGGAATGCATACTGACCAATCCATTGCAAAGCGGCAAAGCCTACCGGGTATTTGCACCTACAGGGGACGAAGCCACCTCAGTCATTTGTTACAATCTGAACACCTCCCCCTCTTACCAAGAAGTAGAAAGCTTCATCAAGCGGGAAGATTACTTTTTACGGGAAAATATCGAAGAATCCGCTCGTTTTTCTTCCGATAGCATTCTCGCATTCAACTGGGAAAAACAAAGCGCAGAAGTATTGACCGCATCCGAAAGAAAAATAAAGCTATCCGGATTCACAGATTGCCTGTTCCACCTTTGTCCTATCCGCAAAGGCTGGGCAGTTATCGGCATACAAGAGAAATATCTGTCGCCTGCTACCGTGCAGATACTTGAACGTAGTGCAGATACATTGATACTGGACGTCCATTGTACCGGCACATTGAGAATATGGGCTGATTCCGGCAAAAAGCAGGAATTACGGAGTATACCCATAAGAAAGACCGGTAGAATTGAAATAAAGAAATAACACTAAATAATCAACCGATGAACAAAAAAATACTTTTCCCCCTCACGCTCATACCACTGGTTAGTACCAGTCTGCAAGCACAGAAGTCCGTTCAGACACAACGGGTGGACAAACGTCCTAACATCATCCTCTTTATGGTAGATGACATGGGATGGCAGGACACTTCGCTCCCCTTCTGGACACAAAAGACAGACTACAATGAGCTGTATGAAACACCCAACATGGAACGACTTGCCAAACAGGGCATGATGTTTACACAAGCGTATGCGAGCAGTATCAGTTCTCCCACCCGATGCAGCCTCATCACCGGAACGAACGCGGCACGTCACCGAGTAACCAACTGGACACTGCAAAAGAATATAAAAACAGACCGTAAAGATAAAGTGCTGGAAGTACCAGACTGGAACTATAACGGAGTAAGTCAGGTGCCTGGCACCAACAATACATTCGTAGGAACTTCTTTCGTACAACTGCTGAAAGACAGCGGCTATCATACGATTCATTGCGGAAAGGCACATTTCGGCGCCATAGATACTCCGGGAGAAGACCCGCACCACTGGGGATTCGAAGTAAACATAGCCGGACACGCAGCCGGAGGACTTGCCAGCTATCTGGGAGAAGAAAATTATGGTCACAACAAAAACGGAAAACCGATATCGCTCATGGCCGTTCCCGGACTTGAGAAGTACTGGGGAACGGAAACCTTCGTTACCGAAGCATTAACCTTAGAAGCCATCAAAGCATTGAACAAAGCCAAGAAGTACAACCAACCCTTCTACCTGTATATGTCTCAATACGCCATCCATGTCCCATTGGACAAGGACAAACGTTTCTACGACAAATACAAGAAAAAAGGCATGACCGATCACGAAGCCGCTTATGCCACGCTGATAGAAGGTATGGATAAGAGTCTGGGTGATTTAATGGACTGGCTGGAAAAAAGCGGAGAAGCTGACAACACCATCATCATCTTTATGAGCGACAACGGAGGACTTGCCGCCGAATCATACTGGCGTGACGGCAAACTCCATACACAAAACCATCCACTGAATAGTGGTAAGGGCTCCACCTATGAAGGTGGCATCCGTGAGCCGATGATCGTCAGCTGGCCCGGTGTCGTAGCGCCTAACAGCAAATGCAATGATTATCTGCTGATAGAAGACTTTTATCCCACTATCCTCGAAATGGCAGGTATCAAAAAATACCAAACGGTTCAGCCTATCGATGGTATCAGTTTCCTGCCTCTGCTGAAACAAACCGGAAATCCTTCCAAAGGGCGCAGCCTCTTTTGGAACATGCCCAACAACTGGGGAAACGACGGTCCGGGAATCAACTTTAATTGTGCCGTACGCAATGGTGACTGGAAATTGATCTATTACTATGGCACAGGCAAAAAAGAGCTATTCAATATTCCCGATGATATAGGCGAAAGTCATGACCTCAGCACGCAACATCCGGATATTGTCAGACACCTTTCTAAAGAATTAGGAACCTATTTGAGAAAAGTAAATGCCCAGCGTCCGACTGTCAAAGCCACAGGTAAGCCCTGTCCTTGGCCGGATGAAATCGAATAGTTTTCAACTGTTTAGTCAGGTATTTCATTTCCATGCCGTTTAGGGTAAGTTACCGCTAAACAAGCATTCTATTTGCCGAAACTTTCATTTTTATTAGTTATTTTATTTCGTAGTACCTAGGTGACGAATGTATTACCTAGGTGATTCAATTGTTCAACCTAGGTGATACGAAAGAAAAATAGAATAGCTATTGATTGTATCATAACCATTCTCGCATTATTTATCGTTACTTAGCAAAGTATATTACTGTAGAAATATTCCACACTCCCTGCCCCATTTTCCACACATTTCCCATACGTTTCCACACTATAGACAATGTACACAATCCACATATTTCACTTATAATCAATACATTAACAGCGTACATCAGTCTTTGGCACACACTTTGACCTTTAATTAGCCGTTAGATAACGTAACAACCGATTCCCTAACACATAAGAAAGAATTGAAAATATATGTTTAATAATCATTAAAGCAAACGATTATGAAAAAATTAGTATTAGTAGTAGCAATGTTTATGTTTGTTTGTGGTGGTTCATTCCTTGTTAAGGCTCAGAACTCTGCAGAAGCTGCGACAGCCCTGACAGAAGTTAATGCAACAGCTATCGTTAATGATACAGTAGTAAAAGATACTGTAACCAAGAGCGAGGAACCTGTTAAGACAGAACTGAGTGCACCGACCGCTATTGTCAACGATACAGTCGTTACTGACACTGCATCCAAAGACAAACCGGCTGAGCCTGTCAAGGAATAACCTTTCCAAAAACTCACGGAACATAGTCTGCCGAACAATAGTAAGCACACTACAAAAAAGCCATCCCTACTTCGTCTATTCCGGGGATGGCTTTTTTATTTTCTTATTTTCCCTGAACGGGAATCATTCAACTATCGGTTTTCACGTTCCAATACTGCTAACCGGGCATACAATTCAACCAATGCTCCCTGATGGAGTATTTCCCAACTGGTCTTGGTAGTCCCCCCTCTCAGATCATCGTCATTCAGCAAGTTGTTGCCCTGATGACAGCTACTGCTCCACGCATGAATCATTGACTTTTCGATATCATCGATATATTTACGGTCATTGTCTATAGAATAAAGTTCAAAGAATCCGCGGCACATGATCGTATTGAACCAGGCATGTCCCGGAGCAAGAATATTGAAAGTAAGGTTCAGCTCTTTGGAACGATAGGGCATAAACCATTTCTTATGACAGCTTTCAGCAATCGCATACGCTTCATCCAGATATTTCTGTTCGCCGGTAATCTTATATAAGAGACAGGCTGCCTGCAATGGTTGTCCGGAGTTGTAAGAATACTTGTTTTTTTCAAGGTCACCCGGCAAATTGGGATCATCCTTATTCGGACGCACATTGTCATAAAATAAATGGTCGGACTTATCTTGCAATACATCGAGCATATAGTCGTAACATTTGATCGCCCAGTCCAGATATTCCTGTTCCTGAGTTGCCTGATACATCTTACAGCCCATCACAGCAGTAGGTCCGGTAGAGCAAGAGTGCTTACTGGTAGTATGTTCGTTCAACTCTTTCCAGTGCACGCCTCCTCCACAGGTCTCATCCCAACCGTGATCAATCAGGTAGCGCCACACCACCTTTGCCTGTGTCAGATAACGCATCTCTTTCGTTTCCATGTACCAGTCGACCATATCGAGCCCGATCCATACATTATCATCGTAAAAACGTTCGTTACCGGCAGCCGGGTAGCAGGAATAAGCCAAAATTCCATGATCCAACTGGCAGAAATACTGTATTCCTTTGAACATCATATCATCCATTGCACCGTAAAGATTCTCCACTTCGCTCTCTTTGGTTGCATCACGCATAGCGACAAATGCCGAAAGACCGCCACCTTGTCCCCAAACTAACGCATCACCATCCCAATAACCTTTTCCATCATAAGGATAATTACCACGCCAGCAGCTTCTGGAACTCTTGCCGAAATAATATCCAATGACAGAAGTCATGTAAGAATGTGCACGGTCCAGCATCTCCGGCAGTTTCAGTTCCGGCTCATCCACCTTTTCATGATAAGGCATCATAATACGGCTTTCGGGTACCGATCGCTTGCCGGCTTTACTGATAGCTACGGCAGAAACTTCGTAAGTAGCAAAATAAGGAACTTTCAACAGATATTCCTGTGTAACATCACGTTCTACCTGTATGATGATATGTCCCGGTGAGAAGTCGGTAGCACGAGACAAGCTCGTTTCCACGTCCCTGTAAGAGAGTTCTACCATATCCACGTCGCGATTACTGGGATTGGTCCATTTCACCAGAAGTTCATTCTCGTTATTGGTAGCTTCTACGGAAAATGAACCTACCGGAGAAATATTGCCACTGACCGGATCATTCTGTTCTGAGTTTGACTGATCATCATCACTACAAGATGGAAGTAATGCCAAAGCCAAGAGGTTCAATATAAACAGTTTGAATATTGCTTTCATTTTTCTTCAAATTTAGAGATTACTTAAAAGGTACTTCGATAGGAGCTTCCCCGAATCTGCTCATTGGGAATTCCGTAGCATTCCAACTATCGTACTTAGAGATATGCATTAATAATTCATGGTCGGAATTAGTGCCATCCTCAATATAAGCAACCGGTGCACCGGCTGAGAAATCCCAGCGAGCCAATAATCCTTCCGGATTGACTTCTTCAAGATTCCATGCGTTAGCCTTTAACTGTTCTTCCGTACGACAAACATACCATATACGTGCTTCGAGTATAGCACCATCAAGGAAACGTCTATTGTCACTAGCTTTTCCGATAGATACTCTTCCACCATCATTGCCTGCACAAAGGTCTATCTCAGAGTAATCTATATCCGTTTTATGAGTATCAGTCCACTGAAGTTGTTTACCATTAATATAAAGCTTGTACTTTTCATTATAGTCATCTTTTCCTTTCGAACAATCCACAACCAAGGCTATATGCGTCCATGCTCCAAGTTCGAAAGCTCCATGTCCTGTTCTAAGTTTAAGTTTATCACTTATACCGACAAGTTCCATCTGTCTGCCCTTATTGTTTTCCCAATCGCCACCACGAAGAATGAAATAGCCTTCCTTACCTATGAAAGTCTGTAACCAGTTCGTTCCATCAATACGAGTTACCAACTCCCAGGTCATCTTTTTCAATTTGAAATCATTAGTAGCAGCCTTGATGCTTTCTAATCCATCACCGGTCATCTCACCAAAGTGAGTCCAAACTGCATAATCTCTGCCTAAATTCATATACCAACGCTTTTCCGGCGCTATTACTACATGAATAGGTTGGGATATCTGTTTCTTGGCATCGATTAAAGTAAACGAAGTTTCTCCTGCCTTTCTTCCGGTAACAGTCACGATATTACCATAAACTTCCAGACGAATTATTTTCGAGTCACCAGCATCGTGAATCTGATATTCTCCATTCCCTGTAAGAATCTTCACTTGCCGAGAACCTTGATTAGCATTAATCAACACACCCTTTTCATCAGCATCAGTCGTTATCTGCTTAGGAGCAATCACATTCAGATTGACAAAAGCTTCTTTTCCTTTCCGATCTGTTATCTTAACTTCTGCATTTCCCTGTGCGATACCTTTCACTATAAATGATTCCGAATCTTCAAGTGTAGACTGATCGACCTCAATACAATTATTTTCGTCGACCACTTCCAATGAATAACCTCCATTTCCTGTATAGATTTTGACTATAGCCTCATCTGCGCCTTCCACTTGCGAATAAAGTGTAAATAATGTCTTATTCAGTTTCAATTCGAACTCTGCTGCCGTATTAACCAAAATTTTAGCACGTTGGTAGTATTTATCTCTCACATACACTACTCCCTGAGCATTATTTTGCCCTTCTACAGCTGTCAGTGTCACCAGATCGCCATTCACTTCCGCCGTTACCACTTCTTCGTTTGCCGAAGTTACCACATATTCGCCATTACCTGACGTTATTTTTACAGTTCTGGTATCCCCCTGTGCAATACTGATTTCACTGGCGTCAACTTTCAATTCCACCAGGTCTTGGGGTATCTCATTATTTTTGTTATCGTTATCATCGCTACATGCACAAAGACAAAGCAATGACGCGAAAACGAAATATTTCATTACTTTCATATATATATTATAACTAAGGTAAATTACTCTTCTACATCTACATTAGGATATTCCACTCTCAACACATCTCTTGACATAGAGAAAGATCCTTCGAATGTCATTCGCAAATCTTCACTCTGAGTTTTATCCAGATACTCATAAGCAAGATCAACGGTGGTAATCTCAGTATAATATCGCTGGTCGTTATAATTATAAGTATATTTACGACTGAGTTTACTATTATACGACTTAAACTCTAAGCTACCTACCTCACTTGATAATGTAATACCTCCCCATTCATCGCGCTTTATTTCAACCACATAGTTCAAATAGTCTGGGGTATTTGCACGAGTTTTCTCACCAACAAACATATAGCAAATATCATTGTTAATTGCATAAAGCTGTGTACTGGTAATCTCAGTCGTATATGTAGTTCCTTGCTGCGTAATAATACCTTTTCCACTATACGTACCAGAATAATCATTTTTAAACCCGATATGTGCCAGCACTTTGGTATATTTGTTCTGCCCCATAGGTTCACCAGTCGAAGAAGTGATGCGAAGTGGAAGTACATAATCATCATACAAGCTTCCTAATTCCTCTATCTTGTTCAAATCGATTTTAATAGCAGCCGTCGCATTCAGCTCCCCACTCGGAATAGTCCATGAGTCTGCATCAAATGTATAAGTACCTGCCGGCAATATCTTATAGTATAAGTCCGACTGATTTTTATATTTCTCCCAATTATATTTCTGTAATGTATCAGGGTCTATCTCCATGGTCAGACAAATGTCCTTGTCATTAGCAGAAGTGCCATTCACACCAAAATAAATCGGAAGTATAGTCGTATTATCCTCAGCCACTTCTAAAGCATAATCTTGCCATCCATTGTGGACAATATACGAGTTCTTCTGAAACAATTCGTCTTCCAGTCCGTCACATGAGGAGATTCCTAACATCATCGAAATCAGCAGGCATCCCACGATTCCATATATATATCTTTTTTGTTTCATAACATGCTAAATTTAGTAAGTATTACCATCCGGGATTCTGTGTCATATTTACATTGCGTTTCAGTTCATAAGTGGGGAAAGGCCACAAATACATCCTTTGTTCAAACACCTTATGCACCGAAGTGATAATAGTCGGCTTGTAAAAATCAGCTACACGCTTTTCGTCATCACTGATATTTATGTTGCATCCTTGCAACAACTGGTTTTCTTCTGTCATCGCGTCTTTCCAACGTCGTAAATCAAAATAACGCATACTGTTTTCTCCCAATAACTCAATCTGACGCTCTCTCTTCAGTTTCACACGGAAATCATTCGGATTATTATAGGTCTCATCAGTATAGTCAGGTACTCCGGCACGCATACGGATACGCTTTATAGCATACCGCATTTCATCGACATTACGCTGAATTTCAACATCAGCTCCTGTATAAGTCGTCAGATGATATACTTGTCCGGAAGTCAGCTCATTCAAAGCTTCAGCATAAATCAACAGTATTTCACCATAACGTATTGTCATCTCTGTCTTATCAACGAGATATCCGCCTTCCGTTCTCGAATCTTCCGAATTATAAAACTTCTTTAAAGTAATTCCCGTCAAAGGGCATTCTTCCTTAAATCCCTGCTTACCATCGTTCAAACCACGATAATAAAATATTTGTTTATCACGATAATCGGACTCGGAAGCACTGGAAGCTTCCCAAACTGATCCGTTATAAGCAATCGATGCGTAGAAACGAGGTTCACGATTATTATACATCAGATTAACTTTAGCCGGTAAGAATGGATTTTCTGCGGCATAAGCCTGTGTTGTAAAACCTTCTGTCACATAGTCATTCGTACTAGCAGCCTCTGTAATTGAACGTCCATCATTCATTGCATAAGCATTGACTTGCTTTTGTGTAACTGCCAAACGATTATTTCCTCTCAATGTTTTAGGAGTCGACTGATACGCCCAGTCATTAATATGCGCAGTTCCTTCCCTTGTTCTAGTAAATATCAACTCAGGATTTTTCGATCCAAGTATCGTACCATCAAAAATTGATTTATAAGAAAGCAACGGATCGACATCTGCCCAACCTTCCGGATAGTTCTTGTCCGAATAAAGTTCATTATAAGGTGGACGCTGAGAAGGTAAAACCGTAGCTTTCGGAGCTATAACATAAAGTTCATACAAATTGCTCGCCTTAGCCAATTCAATCACATCCTTAGCTGCAGCTGCCGCTTTCGCCCATTTAGTCTCATCATAAGTTTGAGATACCAATTGATTTCCATAGCAATCTTTCACATCAAAAAAGTCGATATTTCCATTGAAAAGCGGACTGGCAGCATAAAGCAAAACTCTGGCACGAAGCCCTAATGCAGCACCACGGGTGGGACGTCCCAAATTGTTGACTGTCCTTTTGATTGGCAGCGAGCGGGCAGTCTCAGCCAATTCTGCGTCTATAAAATCAACCACATTATCAAAAGGTTCACGGGGTAATGACAGTTCCTCATAGGAAAGATTCACATCCAACCCTTCTGTCGGGATTAAAGGCACCGGGCCATAAACACGTATTAATGCCCAGTAACAATAAGCGCGTAGGAAACGTGCCTGTCCCTTCAAATCCGTTTTTTCATCCATCGTCAATTCCGGACAACGATCTACATTATCTATAAAAGTAGACGCTTTACGGATTCCCTCATAATATTTCCACAAGCGTGAGTTCTTTCTATCATCATCACTAAGCTGATGGTCGGCACTGTAATTTCCTTCCACATACTCTTTCATATCCGGATGATAAAGATCATCGCTTGCCCAGCGAAACGGTTCGCGATACTCACCAATATTATCCATTACACTATATGCACTTGACAGCCATCCTTCTACATACACCCGCTTGGAAAAAGCAGAATCTAATGATACCTGATCATAAAAATATTTATCCACATTGATATAATCGGTACATGCAGTAAATAAAAACGTACCTAAGGACAACAATATGGTAGATAATAATTTCTTCATAATTCGACATTTTAAAATTAAAAGCTAAATTGGAGATAGCATGAGAATGTTTTATTGATTGGGTAGTTACTTCCATCTTCTCTAGTTCCTTCCGGATCCCACCATTTGAATGGAGCCCAAGTCAATAAGTTCTGTCCGATAAATCCAATACGTAAGTTGTTTACATAGAATTTCCGTGTCCATAACTGAGGAAAATCATAAGATAGTTCTACATTTCTCAAACGCAGATATTTTCTGTCGTGCAACCAGAATGTAGAAGCCCGATTATTCATATTATTATTGCCATACGTCAAACGTGGCCAATCGGCATTCGGATTTTCCGTAGCTTCTGTTCCCGAAATTTCTTTTGGAATCCAACGATTCCCCTCTACCATAACTTGCAGAATATTACCGGTACGACCATCATGGAAAGCATGCGGTCCGTTACCTCCCACAAAAAAGTCACATTTTCCTGTTCCCTGTAATAACATACTGAGATTCCAGTTTTTCCAGTTTGCACTCAGACCAATACCATATTGAAGTCCTGGTTGCTGTCTGTATCCCAAAGGCACAATGTCATCATCATTAATGATTCCGTCTCCGTTTACATCCTTGTACTTTATATCACCCGGAAGGACTGCTTTATTTGCCAATCCTGCCTGTGATGGACTACGGTCTATATCTTCCTGATCCTTAAACAGTCCCAAGGCAATAAAACCGCGACTTTGATTCAACTGAAAACCTTTATCCATTTTATACCACAACTCATTAGCAGCCTCATCCTTATCAAGGATATCAGTAGTCTGATAAGTAAAATTAGCTCGGAGTTGTAGATTTACCTGACCTATTTGCTGAGTGAAAGCTATATTACCATCCCATCCGAAAGATTTCATTTTACCCACATTTGCCATTGGAGTCTGGTCAGCAAGTCCGGTCGTTAATGGCATTTGGTTACGCTGCATAAAAATATCATCACGTTTATCCACAAAATAGTCTACAGCTCCTGTGAATTTCCCATTGAGAACGCTGAAATCAACTCCTATATCATACTTTTTGGCTACCTCCCATGTCAAATTCGGAGTTCCTAAAGTTTTAATACGATAAGCTTGTACTCTATTAGTTCTAAATTCACCAAAATAATAAGAACCTCCATCATCCGTACTTACCAAAGAAATATAGGGAAAACGACGCCCTTGCAATTCATCATTACCCACCTCACCATAAGAAGCTCTGATTTTGAACATATCCAACCAAGGAGCGGCCTTCTTTATAAACGATTCTTCCGAAACGACCCATCCGGCAGATACGGCAGGGAAAAAGCCAAATTGTTTACCACTCTCAAAGTTTTCCGAACCAGTATATCCCCAGTTAAATTCAGCCATGTATCTATCTTTAAAAGCATACGTAAAGCGGCCAGAATAAGCTAAATTACGGTGTGGTATCGACCCTATCAAATCACTCTCATCAAAGTTTATATCTGAAGTTTCCTGTTGATAAACCATGGCAAACGCACCAACACGATGTTTCTGTGCAAACAGTCGACTATAATCTAATGACGCTTGCAAATAATAGCGTTTGTCCCCACTCACCTCTTTTCTTTGACTCATTGCGGAAGCATTCTGCAATCTTTTCAAAACCAACTGGCCTTTCTCATCCCGATAGGACTCTGCTTCCCAAAGTTCTTCTTCCTTAGAACGAACTATCGTATTTTTGTTATATGTATCAAATGCAAAGACCCCGGAGAATTTCAACCCCTCTGTAATAAACTTTAAGTCTTGTTCCAAAGCCACACTAGTTTCAATCTTATTCTCCCAAATGGTGCGGTACCCCGTTTGCGTCATCCGATATTCTGGAGTTTTTGCCCCATTCACACTTGCCCACTGACCAGAAGACCATTTACGCGGTGACGAAAGCGGAGTAAAAGCAGCAAAAGATTCCCAAATATCTCCCGAACTGCTAGAAGGAGAATTGCGATTTACCAGCCATCCACCGACATTTACTTTCAAAACAGTTGTACGAGTCAGATTCATATCTACATTAGCGCGATAGTTATAACGTTCGTATGTAGAATTTGTATTATATTTATTTTCTGAACTGGAAGTTCGATAACGTCCGTCTTCACTTGTATATTGCCCCGATACGAAATAACGTACATTATCACTACCTCCTGAAAAACTTATATTCGCATAATAACTCGGTGCGCCACTTTTCAACATCAAATCTCTCCAGTCTATATTCGGATATAAATCTGAATCGAGCCCGTGTTGAATAATAGACATTTCTTCGTCAGTATATAATGGAGACTCATAACGTCCTACTCTCGCTTCATTTGCTAAACGCGCCCAATCATAAGCACTGGCATATTCAGGCACTTTTACAGGAGTATTCCAGTTGAAGCCTGCCTTCACATTTATCTTTACTTTTCCTTTTTCGCCGCGCTTGGTAGTAATCAGAACCACTCCATTTGCACCACGCTGTCCGTAAATAGCAGTAGCCGACGCATCTTTCAAAACAGAAAATGATTCAATATCTTCTACCGGAATCTCATTAAAGCTACGTTCAACACCATCTACGAGAATCAAAGCACCCGATTTTGCACCAAACGTACTCATACCACGAATCCAAAACTCAGACATATTTTCACCCGGTTCACCGCTACTCTGCATAGCTATAATACCAGGTACAACACCAGCTAACGCATTGGAAAGATTAGCACCCGGAGCATTCAGCTGTTTGATATCAACATTAGTAATAGCTCCTGTCAGTGTCTTCTTTTTCTGAACACCGCTAGATGTTATCACAACCTCATCGATCTTTGTATTATCTTCTACAATCTTTATCTTTAAATTGTTTCGATCTTTAATGGATAATACAGGAATCTCAACTGTCTGGTAACCAATGAAAGTCACCTGAATCACATCATAGGGCCCCACTTTAATAGAAAACTCTCCATCAAGATTAGTAACCGTACCCACACCCGGCTGATTTTTAGCAATAATCGACGCACCGGCAACAGGACCAAGATTATCTTCTACTACACCCTTGATTACAAATTCTTGCTTGTTCGTTTGTGCCCATGCAGTATTCGGCACAAACAGCATTACCATCAAGAGTAATACGATATATTTTTGAATATTATTCATGGATAATTCTTTTAATAAATTATTTATTCTACTGTCACACGACGAATGACATGGTTATCACGGTCAGCCACATATATTGAGTTATCCGGATACACCGTTACACATTCCGGCTGATTGAATTTTGCCTCTTCTGGCAGTCCGTCTCCAAAACCACTTTGCTCCGGTCGCCCGGCATATAAAGTAGCAGAACCTGCAGGAGTAATTTTCCGAATGATATGGTTATTACGTTCAGGTACAAACATATTGCCATCCTCATCAAATGCCATTTGTTCCGGCTTGTTCAAACGCACAGTAGCTCCTGTCCCATTTACATAACCACTCTCGTCCCATGCTCCGACAAAAAGAACCGGTACACCGAAAGTACGAGTAGAAGCATCATAAGGAACCTGATAGATACAATGACGATTACACACCGCTACATAAAGAATAGTACCTTCGGAGTTAAAAGTCATGCGGGTTTCTATTTCCATTGCATTGTTTATTCTGAAAAGAGGAGTGAAATCCTCATACTCCGGACCATCATAACGATAGATATAACCAGTTCCTTTATTGCAAAAGAATACTTCTCCTGTTTTCGGATGTACGGCAAGCCCTGTAGTTCCGACTTTCTTTGCTCTACAAAGTCCTCTTACATCCACAAAACCACCTTCTCGTGTCACATAAATAATGTTGAAGTCTGTTTTCGTATTTTCCTCATCTGTATATGAATACTGAGAAATATACAGTGTATCCTGATCCGGACTGAAAGCCAAACATGTAGGCGATTGGAACGGACCGCTAGAACACTGCACCAATGTTTCCACTTCACCGTTACGAGCACGGCGCAAAGCACCATTCTGTGTCTGACCACGACCTTCATCTACAAAAAATACCGTTCCGTCTTTATCAGTCAGCAAGAACCACGTCCTTTGCAGCTTAGAATTAGCATAGCTACCATCTTCACGGCCATTCATACCGTGTTGTCCCACCATAGTCGTCACATTACGTTTAAACTGATAACGGAATTTTGTCTCAGAAGCATACTCTTCTATATTATCGTCTTTACCTATAAACAGACGAACATAGCCTGTATCTGCACGTGCAGGGACAATGGCATAGATTACCTCATCGTCCATTCCTACAATAGCCGCTTCCTTATTATTAACAGTAACTTTCACATAATTGGGATCCGAACCAAAATTCTTTCCGCGGATAATCAATTGGGTGCCAATACCACCACTGTCAGGAGAGAAACTTTCAAACACTGATGGTGCATTCAAATCAGGAGGAAAAGTTTTACTTTGATTTATTGGGGTCAAATCATTGTTACACCCCCAAAATACAGACATCCCTATAAATAAAGATAATCCGATTTCAAGCTTGCGCTTCTTTAATAATTCAAGTTTCATAAGTTATGAAATTTAATTCAAACAAAAAAAATAAAAGATAAAGGAAAACACTACATACAAAAAGATAAGATGAGTGGAGGAGGATCGTGTGGTTGATTCATAGTTCTCAAGATATTTAGTTATACAAATTATATATTCTTGCTTTTCTAATGCAGCAGCAAAATTAGTATGTTTGCCAGATTTCTTATATTTCGACCATTATCTTTTGCTTCACACGGCAGGGATATTTACTATTTTGGCATGATTTGATAATATTTCTACCTCAATTAAAGAATCAAAATCCTCGCCAATAAAACAGAGATTAAATCAACAGGAATGATGAAAAGGCATTATGCCTCATATTTACCTTTCTGGCACCAACGTTTACTACAGACGTTTCAGGCTTTTCACCCTTCCTTTCCAACAGAACAGGAGACATATTATCATCCGGTCTACTTCCGGACTTCCTCCAAGTTTTTCATTCGGAATTCTTTTGGCGTACATCCATACTTTTCACGAAATACTTTAAAGAAAGTAACCTTATTTGAGAAGCCCGATTCAAAGACTATTTCATCAATCGTCTTTTGGGTCTTCAACAATAAATCCTTGGCCACATGCAAACGACACTCCTTTATCAAAATCGTAGGACTTTCTTCACCAATTTCTTCCATTTTCCGGTAAAGGCTGCGGACACTGATTGCCAAATGATCGGCTATAAAACGAGGAGTCAGTTCTTTTTCCTGAATATGGTCATTGATTATCTTCAAAACAGATTGCTGGAATTTCTTTGATTCTTTATGTGTCAGTTTTCCGTCCGTTTTTTCAAAAGAACTGATCGCTGAACTGAAATAGTCTTTCAGCACTTCCTTACGCTCTAGCATCTGGCAGACGGAAATGCGAAGATATTCCGCATTAAACGGTTTGGTGATATACATCTCTGCCCCTGCAGAAAGTGCAGCCATCTGCTGCTCCATTTCATGCCGTCCGGATACCATGATAATAGGAATGTGAGCCGTTTCTTTCACTGATTTAATTCGCTTCGTCAGTTCAATGCCTCCAATTCCCGGCATCATGACATCACAGATAATCACATTGGGATAGACTTCATTCATGACCTGTTCAATCCGCTCCGGATCTTGCAAAGTAACCACATTGAAATCGTTAGAGAAGATTTCACCAATGAACCACAACATTTCCAGTTCATCATCGATAACCAGTAGCGTTGGCCTCATCTTGTCAAATTCATAGTGAGGAAGTTTCAAGGCAAGTTGCGACTCTATCTTAGGGATATACTCCGAAGTTATTCGTTTAGAAGATGATACACCAGTGCTCACTTTCAATGGAGGTAATGACAACGTAAACAAAACCCAGCCGTCAGGAGTATTTTCCACTTTCAACGTTCCATTCAGCAGTTGGGCCATATTGTAAGAGATAGCAAGCCCCAGACCATTGCGGGAGAAGTTCTTTTCATCCTGATTTTCAAAGCTATCCAAAATAGCATAACGGTTGAATACATACTGGAAGTCTTCTTCCTTGATTGTACTTCCCTCATTGGCAACCCGGAGGACCAGCAGGTTTTCATCATTGGTATCCACTTCTATTTTAATACTTTTCCCATCCGGGGTGTATTTGAAAGCATTGGATATCAGATTGATAATAATGGTATTCAGAAAACCTTTGTCTGAGTTCCAGGAAACTTGCTCCGGTATCTTACTCAAGAAAGTGATATTTCGGGATTTAGCCATATCAACAAAGATCTTTGCCGTATTTTTCATTAAAGAAGATACATTCAAAGTCTCTATACGCACTTCCCGATTCCCCGTTTCGATACGGCGGAACTCGATCAGTTCGTGAATCAAGTTATTCAAGCGTTCCGCATTCGTCTGAATCATCTGAACGTAATCAATGACAAATTTGCTGAGTCCTTTCGATGACAGAATACGCCCGCAAGGACCATAGATAAGGGTCAATGGAGTACAAAATTCATGAGCTATGTTAGTGAAGAAACGAAGTTTCGACTCAAATACATTCTTTTGATGGCGCTGCTCTATTTCATTGAGCAGTTCCTGCTTTTTCCGCTTAGTACGGAGGATAAATGAGCGTACCAGCAGAGTGACCATCAGCAGCAGACATAAAGTAAAAATAAGATATGCCCACCAAGAAGCATACCACGGGTCACCTATCCGGATTAACAAAGAATAGACATCACTCTCTTTATCAAATACACTATTGTAGTATTTCACCAATAAGGTATATTCGCCGGGAGCCATATTCGTAAAGGAGACAGAACTTTCTTTTCCATTATTGATCCATTGGTCACTCAAGCCTTTTAACTTATAGGAATAGGTACAGTTATTTCCGGTCAAGTAATCGACAGAAGTGAATGAAACTGCAAAGAAGTTCTGGTCATATTTCAGGTTCAACACTTCATTCTCCTTTTCCCGGGTGATGAATTCTCCCAGATTGTATTGTTCTCCAAAGATAGAGAGTTTATCAAAATAAATGGGAGGCATATAAAGCTGTTCGGGACGTCCGTCTGCCTGAATGGCTACAAATCCGTTGATTCCTCCAAAGAACAAGGTGCCTGTTTGCGGATCTCTGTAAGAAGCACCATCACTAAATTCAACAACTTTAAGCCCGTCACCAAAACCATAAGAACGGAATACATCTCTTTTGGTATCAAAATTAATCAAGCCTTGATTTGTACTCAGCCAGAAGTTATCAGGTGAGTGCCTCAGAATGGCATGAATAGTACTATTCAGAAAACCGTCTTTCGCATTAAACAGTTTATAAGAGTTTTCTGAAGTATACTTGATTACTCCATAAGTAGTACCGATCAAATAATTGTTTGCGTCATCTTTAACAATGGGCACTACCTTGTTCAGATTCATATTCTCATACTTATGAGTGGTCAACGGCTCCAATCCATTACTGATTTCATTGAAACGAAATACTCCAGACCCCATATTGCCGAATAGTAACCCCAAGCTGTCTCCTTTGCAAATGGTAAAGAAACAATTGGAACCGAACTCTCCGGCATTAGCCACATAGCGCTGCATATTTTCAAGAACCGGATGGTCCGGTGTGCCTCCGATACGCGCTCTTACTATTCCCATTCCCACACTAGCCAACCACAATTCCGAATCTTCCGTTTCATAAATATCATGTATATATTTAATCTCCTCGTTATCAATCCAGAGAGGAATTTTCTTAATACGTCGTTCACGATACGAATAAAAATTCAATCCTTCCTCATCACCAATCCATAGTAAGTTACGGTTACTTCCCTTGATACAATAGACCGCATTGCTACCCAAACCACTGTTAGATATTGTCAAGACCTCCGAACGGCAGTCTGAAATATCCTTATCTACCTCATAATCATAGATCTTAAGTATACCATTTCCTTTAGTGCCGATCCAGAAAGTACGTTCTTTGTCAAGCAACAGCGCACGCACGGGACGCTCTATCTTTTCGGTATAGTTACTCAACACAACCGACTTTATAGAATAAAGAGGATTCGAATAAAGATAAACACCCTGCCCATCTGTAGCTATCCAGATAAGATCCTGAAAGCGATCTTTCACCAAGCTGAACACTCCGCTGTTTATAGGTAACGGCTGAATCTGATATTCATTGCTGCCTTTTGGCTTTTCCAATATCAGAACACCATCGATCATTAATCCGACAAAGAAGCTATCATGATATTTAATAATCGTGGAAATTCTGTCATGTGCCTGTATTTTCGTCCCCAAATTAACAACAAACTCTTTCTGCTTGCTTTCAATATAAAATGTATAAAGATTGTATTCCTTATCTACATAATAGATAGTCCCGTCATCATGAGTACAATAAATCAACGGTGTGTGGTGTTCCAAACCACTTTTTTGTGACGTCAACGTAATATTACCAGTAACGGAATCCTGCTGAAGATCGTAACACCGATTATACCCTCTCATTATTACCCACATGCGATTATTATTATCAAAGAAGAAAGTAATAACATCTGAAATCGGAATACCAGCAACATTGATTTTTTTAAAGACCCCTTCCTTTTTATGAAAATAGTAAACGCAGTCGCTATCCTTAATAATAAATAAGGTACCATGATTATCCTTATTCATCGGAAACAGTTTCTGAAATTCATAAAAACGTGTAATAGAATTCGTTTTACGGTCAAGACGAATCAAACTATAATAAGTCTGAAACCAATAAGTATCGTCACCGGTATAGATAATATTATCAATTTGATTGCCGGACAAGTAACCTTCCTTGTCACAGATCTTAAACTCTTCGACCGCCCGGCCATCATAGACATTGAGTCCATCACAAGTGCCAATCCACATCAGTCCTTTGTCGTCCTGGCACAGCGAAGTTATAGCACTGTTAGACATATATTCTTTGTCAGCAACCTGTTTCAGATTATAGGCGCCGGCTGTATTCATCAGTATATTAAGGCAGCAGAAGAAAAGTAAAATACAATGTTTTTTCATGGCATAGAATCCTTAGATTTGCAATATGACAAAGGTAAACAAAAAAACTATCCAGCACTTTTTTGGCGCAGAATATATGTAAAAATGCGTGCCAGTTTGGTTAATTACAGCGCCACGGAGCGATTTAGTATTTCCACTTCCTGCAGATGCATTCCTTTTCTCTCTATTTTTGTCACAGAAACTAATTTTATACATAAATTCATTTGTTCATGAAAACACATCTTTCATTTAAACACCTGTTATTTATTGGGGGTGCGGTGCTGTACAGCATGCATATTTCTGCCGTCAAGAATCCGGTAGACTATGTCAGTACGCTGGTAGGAACGCAATCCAAGTTTGAGTTATCGACCGGAAATACATATCCGGCTACGGCATTGCCGTGGGGAATGAACTTCTGGACACCGCAAACCGGCAAAATGGGCGACGGCTGGGCATACACTTACAATGCCGACAAAATCCGTGGCTTCAAACAAACACACCAGCCTAGTCCGTGGATGAACGATTATGGTCAGTTTGCCATCATGCCAATCACCGGCGGACTCGTATTCGACCAAGACCAACGTGCCAGTTGGTTCTCGCACAAAGCGGAAGTTGCCAAACCTTATTATTATAAGGTGTATCTCGCAGACCACGACGTTACTACGGAACTTGTACCCACGGAGCGTGCCGTTATGTTCCGTTTCACGTATCCGGAAACCAAGAATGCTTATGTCATTCTCGATGCATTCGATAAAGGTTCGTATGTAAAGGTGATTCCGGAAGAGAACAAAATCATCGGTTATTCCACCAGGAATAGCGGCGGGGTGCCGGAGAACTTCAAGAATTATTTTGTCATCAAGTTCGACAAGCCGTTTACCTTTACTTCCGGTGTAAAAGAGAATAACATCCTCCCGAACGAAACAGAAGTTGAGGGCAATCATACCGGAGCAATCATCGGATTCGCCACGAAGAAAGGAGAAATCGTTCATGCCCGTGTAGCTTCTTCCTTTATCAGCTACGAACAGGCGGAACTGAATCTCAAAGAATTGGGCAACAACAGCTTCGACCAGTTAGTCACTAAAGGAAAAGATATCTGGAACCGTGAAATGAGCAAAGTTGATGTAGAAGATGACAATATCGACAACCTGCGTACTTTCTATTCATGCTTGTATCGTTCCATGCTGTTCCCACGCAGTTTCTATGAAATAGATGCCAAAGGTCAAGTAGTGCACTACAGCCCTTACAATGGCAAAGTACTGCCCGGCTATATGTTCACAGATACCGGTTTCTGGGATACTTTCCGTTGCCTGTTCCCGTTCCTGAACCTGATGTATCCGTCTATGAACCAGAAGATGCAGGAAGGTCTGGTCAATGCTTATAAAGAAAGCGGCTTCCTACCGGAATGGGCAAGTCCCGGACACCGTGACTGCATGGTGGGCAACAACTCCGCTTCTGTTGTAGCCGACGCCTATATAAAAGGGCTCCGCGGATATGACATCGAAACGCTTTGGGAAGCATTGAAACACGATGCAAACGCCCATCTTCGCGGCACCGCCTCCGGACGTGTAGCTTACGAAGCATACAACCAACTGGGGTATGTCCCCAACAATATCGGTGTAGGTCAGAATGTTGCCCGCACGCTGGAATATGCTTACAACGACTGGACTATCTACACATTAGGAAAGAAACTGGGCAAACCGGCAAGCGAAATCGATATCTTCAAGCAACGTGCCCTCAACTACAAGAACGTTTACCAACCGGAACGCAAACTGATGGTAGGTAAGGACGACAAGGGGGTATTCAACCCGAAATTTGATGCAGTAGACTGGAGCGGTGAGTTCTGCGAAGGTAACAGCTGGCACTGGAGTTTCTGCGTATTCCACGATCCGGAAGGCTTAATCAATCTGATGGGAGGCAAGAAAGAGTTCAATACTATGATGGATTCCGTCTTTATCATTCCGGGTAAACTAGGCATGGAA
>OLXS01000444.1_pt1 | contig 19413 bp, 18 predicted proteins | sample 1673921 | NCBI WGS metagenome assembly OLXS01 (sample SAMEA103958134, study PRJEB25191) | human gut metagenome
AATGCCATGTTAAGTATCAATGCCGTAAAAGGTTTCTCTTACGGACAAGGTTTTGACTCCATGGAGCTAAAAGGCAGTGAGCAGAATGATGTATTTTATAATAATAACGGAAGAGTAGAAACAAAAAGTAATTATTCCGGAGGAATACAAGGAGGCATCAGCAACGGGCAAGACATTTACTTCCGTGTGGCATTCAAGCCAGTTGCCACAATTCTGATGGAGCAACATACAGTAAATATCAACGGCACAGACACGACCATGAAAGCCAAAGGGCGTCATGATGCCTGCGTACTGCCGCGTGCCGTCCCCATTGTAGAAGCCATGGCTGCCATGACCATTTTGGATTATTATCTGATAGACAGAACTACACAACTATAAGAATCATTCAATTATGGAAATAAAACAATACATTAAAGAAAATGAAGCGCGCTTCATGGAGGAACTTTTCAGCCTCATCCGTATTCCCAGTATCAGTGCTTTACCCGAACATAAAGACGATATGCTGGCCTGTGCCTTACGTTGGAAAGAACTTTTGTTGGCAGCCGGAGCAGACGAAGCCATGGTAATGCCCTCACAAGGCAATCCATTGGTATTTGCACAAAAGCATGTAAGCAATGATGCTCCTACCCTATTGATTTATGCCCACTATGACGTAATGCCTGCCGAGCCGTTGGACCTGTGGAAAAGCCAGCCTTTTGAACCTGAAATTCGTGACGGACACATTTGGGCACGTGGAGCTGACGATGATAAAGGACAAGCCATGATCCAAGTAAAAGCATTCGAATACGTAGTAAAAAACGGACTGCTGAAACACAATGTGAAATTTATTTTCGAAGGTGAAGAAGAAATAGGTTCTCCCAGTCTGAATACCTTCATCAAGGAACATAAGGAATTGCTGAAAGCCGATATAATTCTTGTTTCGGATACCAGTATGCTAGGCGCGGATCTTCCCTCTCTGACCACAGGTTTACGAGGACTGGCTTATTGGGAAATAGAAGTGACCGGTCCGAACCGTGACCTTCATTCCGGACACTTCGGCGGAGCGGTAGCCAATCCTATCAATACCCTGTGCAGTATGTTAGCCCAAGTCATTGGCGAAGACGGACACATCACTATCCCCCATTTCTATGACGATGTAGAGGAAGTACCGGCAGCCGAACGTGAGATGATTGCACAAATTCCTTTCGACGAAAAAAAATACATGGAAGCCATCGGTGTAAAAGCACTGAAAGGTGAAAAAGGATATTCAACTTTAGAACGTAACAGCTGCCGTCCCTCTTTTGACATTTGTGGCATCTGGGGCGGATATACAGGCGAAGGTTCAAAAACAGTACTTCCCTCAAAAGCATATGCCAAGGTATCGTGCCGACTGGTTCCACATCAAAACCACGCTGTAATTTCCCAATTGTTTGTGGACTATATCCAGTCTATCGCTCCGGAATATGCACAAGTAAAAGTAACCCCGATGCACGGAGGCGAAGGATATGTATGCCCCATCACCTTGCCCGCCTACCAGGCTGCCGAAAAAGGCTTTGCTAAGGCATTCGGGAAAAAACCACTTGCCGTACGCCGTGGAGGAAGTATTCCTATCATCAGCGATTTTGAACAAATCCTAGGTATAAAGACCGTTCTCATGGGATTCGGATTGGAAAGTGACGCCATCCATTCGCCCAATGAAAACTTCTCTCTGGATATATTCCGCAAAGGAATTGAAGCTGTGGTAGAATTCCATCTCAATTATTAATCAATAATAAAAATGAATGCGGCAACAATCTTTAAAACTCTGACAACTGTTACTCTTTCAATAACATTACTAATTACAGGAGGTTGTAACAATATGGAAGCAAAAAAAGAAGAAACAGGAAAGAACACGGCTATAGAAAATATCTTTGCCCGAAAGAGCGTCCGGACCTATACACCCCAACCGATAGAAAAAGAAAAAGTGGATTTATTAGTAAAAGCTGCCATGGCTGCACCGACAGCAGTAAACAAGCAGCCCTGGGCTTTCGTGGTAGTGGATGACCGTAAAGTATTGGATAAACTGGCCGCCGAACTGCCTTATGCCAAGATGACGGCACAGGCTCCGCTAGCCATCGTGGTTTGTGGTGATTTAAGCAAAGCCCTGAACGGAGAAACAGATAGGTACTGGATGCTGGACTGCTCTGCCGCATCCGAAAATTTGTTGCTGGCAGCAGAATCAATGGGGTTGGGAGCGGTATGGACTGCGGTCTATCCGGAGAACGACCGCATTGCAAAGGTAAGGTCAGTCTTGTCTTTACCAGACCATATCATTCCTTTCAATTTGATTCCGGTAGGTTATCCACAACATCGGGAAGAAGCTAAAGACAAATTCAAGACCGAAAATATCCATTATAACAAATGGTGAACAAAGGTCTAGAAATATAAATTAAGTCGGCTGGTTTAATATAAATCAGCCGACAATCTCTTTCCATTCATCCATAATCAATTTTTCTCAATCTCTATTAGCCTCATCAAGTTTCTTTTTGGCTTTTTCTATCTTGCTTTTAGCTTTATCCAAGGTTTCCCCAACCTCATCAGCTTTATCCTCAATTTGATCTTTGGCATCATCCACCACATCTTCAACCGATTCTTTGGCTTTTTCTATACGCTCCTCGAATTTATCCTTTCCTTTCTTTTCGCCACAAGATGCAACAGCAAACATCGTCATGCACACTAACACTGTAAATAATTGTCTTTTCATACTTTTTCTATTTGATTATAAACTTGATTTTAAACTATGTTCAAATATAAGCATATAGCCTATTTCTTACAAATTCAACCTGTTCTTTGATACATATAAAATCTAAATCCGACAGGAAAAAAACTTATCCCATCAAAAAAAGCCACCATAGCAAGGTGGCTTTCAATATATTAATAAAACATTCAATTCTATACTACCTGTCAAACTACTTTGTAGCAGGAGCCGTTTTAGCAGGAGCCGTCTTTATATTAATAAGAATACTATTTTCAACCCCTTCCTTGGTTACATATATTATTCTATATGCCTTCACCCCTTCTTCTTTCAGAGAAAGAGAAGCACTTTTAAGAGTTGATTCGGGATATTTTTTGGCTATGGCATCTTTAACAGATTGAGGAACCTCTTTCAGGTCTATGTTTTTAAATCCGTCTTCAACGGCAACTGTATCATTCTTTACTTTCATGGTATCATCAGCCATGACAAAAGTTCCTACACCAAAAAGGAATACAAGTGATAAAAATATCTTTTTCATAATGGTTAAATTTAAATGTTTACCTACCGACAGATATCATAAAAGACAAGAAAAATATACATCATATTCAGTCATTTCCTCCCATTAGAATATCTTCGCTAAGTAAGAATACTAAACTAAGAAAATTATATTGAGAACTAAATTATCAAGAAAAGAAGTACACACCAAATATATAAACTAAAGTTTGTGGAAATAAACATTCTTTAATCCACACCAGCTTATGCTTCCACAGGCTTATTTATTCCGGCTTTCCTGATCATTAAGTAAATAGGCTTCTGTAGAGATAGTTGTACAAACGTTTGGCATAATGCAGCAAAATACGTACTTTTGCGACTCATTTATAAAATACAGTTTGAATGAAAGCATTAAAAGAACGCATTTTACGGGACGGAAAATGTTTCGAAGGAGGAATACTGAAAGTAGACAATTTCATCAATCACCAAATGGATCCTATCCTCATGAAATCCATTGCTGTAGAATTTGTACGCCGTTTCGCCTCTACCAATATCAATAAAGTTATGACCATCGAAGCCAGTGGTATAGCTCCCGCCATCATGGTAGGCTACTTACTGGAACTTCCTGTTGTCTTCGCCAAGAAAAAGAAACCCGTCACAATGGAAAATATGCTCACCACCAGTGTATATTCATTTACTAAAGACCGTTCTTATGATGTATGTGTCAGTAAAGATTTCCTGTCCAAAGGAGACCGTGTTCTTTTTATTGACGACTTTCTCGCCAACGGCAATGCAGCCAAGGGTATCATCGATTTGGTAGAAAAAGCCGGAGCCGAACTGTCCGGAATGGGATTCATCATCGAAAAAGCATTCCAACATGGCGGAGATTATTTGCGTAATGCAGGTATCCGCGTAGAATCATTGGCCATCATTGAAAGTCTGGACAATTGTGAAATCAAAATAAGATAACCCCATGCAGGAATCTCAAACCGCCCAATCCAATACCGGACTGATTTACGGATTGAACGACCGCCCCCCTGTACGAGAGGCCATTTTTGCTGCCATACAGCATTTGCTTGCTATTTTTGTAGCCATCATCACTCCGCCTCTTATCATCGCTGGAGCATTAAAACTGGATTTGGAAACCACCAGTTTCCTAGTATCCATGTCTCTCTTTGCCTCAGGTATTTCTACCTTTATCCAATGCAGACGGATAGGAGGCATCGGCACCGGTCTCTTATGTATCCAAGGAACCAGTTTTTCATTTATCGGTCCCATCATCTCGGCAGGTATGCTGGGCGGACTTCCACTGATTTTCGGCACTTGCATCGTGGCATCATCTGTAGAGATGGTCATCAGCCGCATCTTAAAATATACCCGTAAAATAATCACCCCTCTGGTATCGGGCATTGTAGTCACTTTGATTGGAATGAGCCTGATAAAAGTAGGTATCACAGCTTGTGGCGGGGGTGTTTCCGCCCAAAGCAACGGCACTTTCGGAAGTTTTGAGAATCTAGGTCTAGCTCTGCTGGTACTTATCCTCATTATCCTTTTTAATAGAAGTTCCAACCGCTACCTACGTATGAGTTCCATCGTTATCGGTCTGATTATAGGATATTTAGTTGCCTGGGGACTCGGTAGAATTGATTTCTCGGCAGTACAAAGTTTTGGTGGTTTCAATATTCCCCTCCCATTTAAATACGGACTGGATTTCGACTTTTCCGCATTCATAGCTTTGGGGTTAGTATTCTTGATAACAGCCATAGAAGCCTATGGAGACATTACTGCCAACTCACTGATATCAGGAGAACCTGTAGAAGGAAAAACATTCATCAAACGTGCTTCGGGAGGAATTTTGGCAGACGGATTCAATTCGATGATGGCAGGTATTCTCAACTCTTTTCCAAACTCCGTTTTCGCGCAAAATAACGGTATGATACAACTGACAGGAGTAGCCAGCCGATATGTAGGCTATTACATTGCAGGTTTTCTTATTCTATTAGGATTATTTCCCAGTGTAGGATTAATTTTCTCCCTAATGCCCGAACCTGTATTGGGAGGCGCTACTTTACTGATGTTCGGAACAGTAGCTTCAGCAGGCATTCGTATTATCGCAGCACAGAAGATCAACCGGAAAGCAACATTAGTCATCGCACTTAGTTTCGCTTTAGGTTTAAGTGTAGAAATGGTTCCTGAAATACTATGTCAATTTCCGGAATCAATAAAGAATATTTTCTCATCCGGCATTACAACAGGCGGAGTGACTGCCATCATTTCAAATGCACTGATACGGATGAAAGAGTAAAAACAAGTAATTTTCTCATAATTTGGAACTAAAGCATTAACTTTCTTTGCAAATCAGCCAAGAAAGGGAGAATAATATATATCTTTGTTCCAAAATATGATTATGATTACAGAGGATTTACAGAACCTATATCAAACCTATCTCGGAGAAGTACCCGAAGAGATTGTAGAATTACCCTCATCCGGTTCCAACAGGCGTTATTTCCGGCTGACCGGAACCCAAAAACTGATTGGCGTATACGGCACTGCCAAAGAAGAAAACGAAGCCTTTCTTTATATGGCAGCACACTTCCGCAAGAAAGGTCTTCCTGTTCCAGAAGTATACATCTGTTCTGAAGACAAGAATTGTTATTTGCAAGAAGATTTAGGAGATATCCTGTTGTTCAACGCTATTGAAAAAGGGCGGGCGACCAGCGTCTTCTCCGAAGAGGAAAAAGAATTGCTGCGCAAGACCATCCGCCTACTGCCTTCTATCCAATTTGCCGGAGCAGACGGCTTTGATTTTTCACACTGTTATCCCCAAGCCGAATTCAACCAACGTTCTATCCTTTGGGACTTGAACTATTTTAAATACTGCTTTTTGAAAGCTACCGGCCTGGAGTTTCAAGAAGACAAGCTGGAAGATGACTTTCAAAAAATGAGTGATGTACTGTTACGCAGCTCTTCCGCCACCTTTATGTATCGGGATTTCCAAAGCAGAAACGTGATGATAAAGGATGGAGCACCCTGGTTCATTGATTTCCAGGGAGGACGTAAAGGACCGTTTTTCTATGACGTAGCCTCTTTCTTATGGCAGGCTAAAGCTAAATTTCCCGAAACCCTGCGCAACGAACTGTTGGAAGAATATATAGACGCCCTCTCCAAATACAAACCAGTAGACCGTGATTATTTCTTTAGCCAGTTGCGTCACTTCGTACTCTTCCGCACCTTGCAGGTATTGGGAGCCTACGGTTTCCGTGGCTATTTCGAAAAGAAGCCACATTTCATCCAAAGTGTACCATACGCCATCGAGAACCTGCGACAATTGCTTCATAATGAATACCCCGAATATTCCTACCTGTGTTCCGTACTAAAAGACCTGACCGAACTGAAACAATTTAAAGATGACTTAAAAAAACGGCAACTCACTGTGAAGGTTATGAGTTTTGCCTACAAAAAAGGAATACCCAACGACCCCACAGGCAACGGTGGCGGGTATGTTTTCGACTGCCGTGCCGTAAACAATCCCGGAAAATATGAACGTTACAAACCTTTCACCGGGTTAGACGAGCCTGTTATTCGTTTTTTGGAAGAAGACGGGGAAATATTCCCATTTTTAAATGCTGCCTATTCTTTAGTGGATGCTTCAGTAAAAAGATACATGGAACGAGGTTTCAGCAATCTGTCTGTATGTTTCGGCTGTACAGGCGGACAACACCGTTCTGTTTATTCAGCGCAACACATGGCAGAACATATCAATAAAAAATTCGGTGTAAAAGTAGAACTCATACACCGTGAGCAGAATATAGAACAAACATTTGAAAGAACATTATGAAAGCAATGATTTTTGCCGCCGGACTAGGCAGCCGACTTAAACCTATAACAGACACCCGTCCCAAAGCTTTAGTAACGGTAGGTGGAAAAACCATGTTAGAGCACATCATCTTAAAGCTGAAAGCAGCAGGATTTGATGAAATAGTGATCAATGTACACCACTTTTCCAATCAGATTCTTGCTTTTCTGGAAGCTAACCAGAACTTTGGAGTCAACATACAAATCTCGGACGAAACAGACTGCCTGCTTGATACCGGCGGCGGTTTGGAAAAAGCATACCATTTATTATACCATCCTGAGAATATGTTTACCCAAAAAGGCGAAACCCCGTATGAACTGATATTCGAAAATCTGAACAAAGGGATGGATGAGGAAGAGATAATCGAAAAAACCTTAGGAGTTATGCGGAAAGAATGCTACTTGCTCCACAACGTAGATATCCTTTCCAATTGCGATTTTGAAAGTCTGATGTATTATCACCAGCATAGTCCTAACATCAATGCCACCCTTTTAGTCAGCCAGCGCAAGACCTCCCGTTACCTGTTGTTTAATGACGACAATCTGTTATGTGGCTGGGTCAATAAGGACACCATGGAAACCAAACCGGCAGGATTCCGGTATAGAGAAGGGGAATACCAGGAATACGCCTATAGCGGAATACAAGTGACCACCCCTAAAATTTTACATCTCCTTCCCAAAGGAAAATATTCCATTATCGATTTCTATCTCTCCATATGTCACAGGGTCGACATCCAGTGCTATGTAGAAGATGACTTGCAATTGCTTGATATCGGCAAACCCGAAAATCTGGAAAAAGCGGAAGAGTTTCTCAGTAAATTCTAAGCAGTCCTAGAAATATATCCATAACATAAAACAGTATCCCGCCTAATATAATGGGTTATTTCAGGCGGGATACTGTTTTGTTTGCTAGCAAATAGCTTCTTATTCTTTCGAATAAAATGGGCAGATAAAAAAAGTCGTAATTTTATGAAGTGCCCCCAAAAAGTTTTGTGTTTAACTTTTTGGGGGACACTTCTTTATGACCAAAGGTTCAATTTATTTTTCTGAGCTTCTTCCAAAGATACCGTTTTTACCTGCTTGGCACTGTTTTTCAGACGAAGATCCTCATATTCTTTGTTCAGCCTTTCCACAAACTCAAAAGAAGATTCCGGATTCAGCAAACGGGCGGCTACCAAGGCATTCTGTGAAGCATCTTTCATGTGAATGACCGGACCTCCATAAACAGGTGCTATTTTCAAGGCAGTATGTAGCTTGGAAGTAGTGGCTCCTCCAATCATAATGGGAATGTCCAGCCCCGCACGCTTTAACTCTACAGCCACATGCGCCATTTCTTCCAATGATGGAGTAATCAGCCCGCTTAATCCTATTATATCCACCTTTTCCTCTATAGCCTTCCTGACTATCATTTCGGCAGGAACCATCACGCCAAGGTCTATAATTTCATAGTTATTACAAGCCATGACCACTGATACGATATTCTTCCCAATATCATGCACATCCCCTTTTACGGTAGCCATCAATACTTTTCCTGCACTGCGGACACCTTCCTGTTTGTCGGCCTCAATAAGCGGCTGCAAAATCGCTACCGCCTTTTTCATGGTACGGGCAGTCTTCACAACTTGCGGTAAAAACATTTTCCCTGCTCCAAACAATTCTCCGACTTTATTCATACCTTCCATTAGCGGACCCTCAATAATATCCACTGCTTTAGGATACAGTTTAACCGCTTCTGCCAAATCCTCTTCCAAATGATCGCCAATGCCTTTTATCAAGGCATACTGAAGCCGTTTCTCTACCATCGGTTCTTCACGCCACACATCCTGTTTCACCGCTTCTGTTCCGGTCGCCGTATTTTTCAACGCCTCAGCAGTCTCTATCAAACGTTCGGCAGCATCGGGCCTACGGTTTAAGACCACATCCTCTATCCGTTCCAGCACATCAGCAGGAATATCCGTATAGAGCACCGAAGCAGCAGGATTTACAATACCCATATCCATACCTTGACGGATAGCGTGATAAAGAAACACGGCATGCATCGCCTCACGGATATAGTTATTTCCACGGAAGGAGAACGACAGGTTGCTCACGCCACCACTGACGTGTGCACCGGGCAAATTCTTTTTGATCCATCCGGTAGCCTTGATAAAATCCACCGCATAATTATCATGTTCCTCAATACCCGTAGCCACAGCCAGTACATTAGGGTCGAAAATGATATCATGAGGATTAAAATCCACCTGTTCTGTCAATATTTTATAAGCACGGGCACAGACTTCAATCTTACGTTCAAAAGTATCTGCCTGTCCTTTTTCATCGAAAGCCATCACTACAACGGCAGCTCCCAGTTTTTTTATCAGACGGGCATGTTCTATAAATATCTCCTCCCCTTCCTTCAAAGAAATAGAATTGACAATGGACTTTCCTTGCAGGCATTTCAGTCCGGCCTCAATGACTTCCCACTTGGAAGAGTCAATCATAACAGGTACACGGGCTATGTCGGGTTCGGACATGACCAGATTCAAGAAAGTAGTCATCTCCTCCCGGGCGTCCAGCAAACCGTCATCCATATTTACATCAATCACCAAAGCACCGTCTTCCACCTGCTTGCGAGCGATACTTAGCGCTTCCTCATATTTCTTTTCATTGATTAAACGGAGGAACTTACGGGATCCGGCCACATTGCACCGTTCGCCTACATTAATAAAATTCATTTCGGGAGTCTGCTCCAACAGCTCCAACCCGGAAAGCCACAGCCTCTCAGGAGTGGTGGCAGGGATATGAGGAGATACCCAGGCAGAACCGGAAACGATCAATTCCTGATATTTTGCAATATATTCCTCCGTTGTACCACAACAACCACCGATAATGTTTACTAATCCTTCATCGATATATTCCTTCACTTCTGAAGCCATTTCCTCCGGAGTCTGGTCATACTGTCCCAAACTGTTAGGAAGTCCGGCATTGGGATAGGCACTTATATAATAAGGTGCCCGTGCAGCCAGCCCTTCCAGAAAAGGTTTCAATTGTTTCGCTCCGAACGAGCAGTTCAGGCCGATAGAAAAAATAGGCGCATGCTGTACGGATGCCAGAAAAGCATCCAATGTTTGCCCCGAAAGAGTACGTCCTGCAATATCCGAAACAGTAACAGAAAGCATAAGAGGAACCTCACGCCCTATCTTCTTCATTGCCGTTTCCGCAGCATAAATGGCCGCTTTGGCATTCAGGGAATCGAAAATGGTTTCTATCAGAAGCGCATCCACTCCTCCTTCCAGCAAAGCTTCCATTTGTTCCTGATAGGCAGCGGCCAGTTCATCGTATGTCAAAGCACGCAAGGCCGGATTATTGACATCCGGACTCATGGAACAAGTTTTGTTGGTAGGACCTACCGAACCTGCTACAAATCTAGGTTTATGAGGGGTCTTCGCGGTATATTCGTCAGCCATTTCGCGAGCAAGTCCGGCAGCGGCCAGATTAATCTCACGGCACAAATCCTGCATATGATAATCTGCCATCGAAACCCGTTGGGCATTGAACGTATTTGTTTCAATAATATCAGCCCCTGCTTCCAGATATTTATGGTGGATATCCTTTATCACATCAGGGCGGGTAAGACAAAGCAAGTCATTATTGCCCTTCATCTGTCCGGGCATCTCAGCAAAACGCTCTCCCCGGAAATCCTGTTCAGACAAATTATACCTTTGTATCATAGTTCCCATTGCACCATCAAGAATGAGAACTCTCTCGTCAATTAGTTGTTTTAATGTAGCCATAAGTCTATTTTTGGGGTACGGATAACACGGATTTCACTTACCTTTTAAACATACGGTCCATTTCGCGACGGTCGTCCTTCTCTTTCAATGACTCGCGCTTATCATATTGTTTCTTACCTTTAGCCAATGCGACAACCAGCTTCGCCAGTCCTTTCTCATTAATAAACAGACGGACAGGGACAATCGTAAAACCGGGGTTCTTTCCGGCTTCTTCCAATTTCCGCAGTTCTTTCTTATTCAACAACAATTTACGTTCGCGACGGGCAGAATGGTTATTGTATGAGCCGTAAAAGTATTCGGCTATGTGCATATTCTTCACCCACAACTCGCCTTGCACAAAATAACAATAGGTATCTACCAGGCTGGCTTTGCCCAAACGGATGGATTTTATCTCAGTTCCCGTGAGCACGATACCTGCCGTGTACGTATCGATAAATTCATAATCGAACGATGCACGCTTATTCTTTATATTAATAGGAGTCGGTTTCATTAATTTAAAATAACAGATAACTCATTAAACACAGCGGCAATCAATGCCGGACAAACAATTATAATAACTGAAGCAATCAAGGTGTATCGTGTCAGTTTCTCTTCATTTACCTTCATCAGGGTACGTGCACCCTCGAACACCACGAATATAGTATAAAATTGCAATATCCAATGGAGAATGGAAATAGAGAACAACCCACTGACAATATCGAGCACAAAAGTCACTACCATAGAATAACCTACAAACTGCTGATTTAGTTCATACTGGTCTTCACGTCCTAACAGTTTCTTGCCCAACTGGTCTATGGCGTATGCCGCCAAAAAATATCCTCCGAACAAGGATACAAATATAGCACAACATCGTGTCATTGCTATCTGGAAAGCAGCGACCCCTGCCGTATTCCCAATGAATGTACCTATAAAAACGGACAATCCGCATAAACCTATCATGGGATAAACAAATGCTCCCAGCACTTTACGCCTATCCTCTTCCTTGCCAATTTCCTCCCATGCTTTTGCCGGAGATGAAATCAGCGATATTACTCGTTTAAATAAATCTTTGTAATTCAATGCCTAATCTATTTACCTCAGTTCAACTTCAATGAAATGCAAAGGTAATTAATTCACTGGAATAAACGAATAAAAAAACGCATACTTCTCTTGGGGGAATCAAAAAAATAAGCCTACTTTTATTATAGATTCAGACTTTCTTTATTTGATTCGAAGATTATTTCATCTCATAATAATACATTTAGAGAAATTCTTCTATACCTTAATCAAAAAGAAAGATAACTTCCGGAGAATATATGCTTATCTTTCGATATATTCAACCAGTGATATTCTAAATTCATTAGGTCAAAATAAAAATTTCGCATCCCAAAACTTTCCCATCGGCATAGCTGTTACAGAAATTATGCACGATGCGAAATTAAAATCAAAGTATTATGGATGACAAAGAAAAAAATGCAGAAGTGGCAAAAGCCATAAAATTACCAGACTTGGCATCTTACATGCAAGTAGTAATCAAACAGTTGGAAATAGACAAAAAATGGTCAGCAGTACATACATATACTTATACACTGAAATCCGTTACGGAGTTTTACGGAGGAAAAGGAACACCTGTGCCAATAGATGAAGCTTTCACATCTGGCAGGTTAAAAGAGTATGAGGAATGGATGAGACTGGAAGGAACAAGAAACAAAAAGACCGACAAGAAAAGGTCAGATAGAAAACATGGAGTACCGAAAGGCCTGAGTTTGAATACTATATCAACCTATATGCGAACCCTGAAAGCTGTATATAACCGACTTGCCGATAAAAAAATATTGCCTTATAACCCGAAGCTATTCGATAATGTATACACAAAGGTAGAATCACAGACCAAACGAGCACTGGATACAAAACAAATGAATACACTACTGCACACCGATATAGAAAAATTGCCCAAAGAGATGCAATGTGCATTGGCATATTTCTTACTAATGTTTCTATTCCGGGGAATGCCATTCATTGACCTTGCCCATCTACGAAAACAAGATGTGAAAGGAAAATATATTGTATATAGCCGTCACAAAACAGGACGACAGATAACAGTGCGCATTCCTAAAGAAGCAATGAAACTGATAGAGAAGTTCAAGAATATGAATTATGATTCCATTTATCTATTTCCGATTCTAGACAAAAAAAACGCAGCAAAGGAACAGAGTCAGAAAAATGGAAAAATAAAAAAAGATAAAGAGCTATATATGAACTATCTCCGAGTACTGCGCAACTTCAACTTGAAGCTAGAAAAAATAGCGACATTGTTACTGCCTGATGTAAAGCTCAGTTCATACACGCCGCGCCATACATGGGCGACATTAGCATTTCATGCAGGAGTAAATATCGGTATTATCTGCAAGGCATTGGGACACTCTTCCATTAAGGTGACAGAAACTTACTTGAAACCATTTGAAAACGAAAAGGTAGATATAGCCAATGACGAACTGATAATCTCGGTAGTAGCACATAATGGAGAAAAGGAAGTGGCATGAGGAATATCATATGACAGCCATTCAAATAAAAGAAGAATTACTTACCAAGTAATGGATGATTACTTTCACAAAGTAGGGAATATTTCCTCATAAATCCAAAGAAAAAGCTTATAAATCTGTATTAATCCACTATATTTTATTCAATTATAGAAAAACACATAAGCACAAGCACAATATTGCATCTGTCAGTACTTTAACTAATTTACAAAATTACACGACACCTCTTTCCATTTTTGACATCTCAAAAACGGAATCATATTTCTTACATCTTTTTCTATCCGACGAAATGTTTTTTCTTATTAAATACAGAATAAGAAAACGCTTTTCCTCACCCTGTGAGAAAAATATAAGCTATTACTTGGTAAGTAATGACTTAACAAAGTAAGTTTATCATGTTATCCGTATATACACGTGCACAAATAGCCATCGCCGTACTGCATGACCTTTCTTCTAGCAAAGTTCTGCAACCGGTCAAATTCCTCCTTCAAAACGAAGAATGGAAAGATTTACTTAATAAGCTGGAAAAAGTACAACTCATCCGCCTTTTACCAAACAAAGAAACAAGAATCCTTTTCTCATATGAATTTAGTCGCCCATTATTGCAAATATCCCTATTGAACGTACTTCAAACCATAAATATAGCCACTTATCGTTATACATCCGTTTCTAGGAATTACCATACACTGGTATGGCTACTCAAACACAAGGCAAAGAAAGGAGGTGCAAAATGAGAATATCCCCGACATTATATATCCTTTACCTTTTTGTTTTCTTGTTAGTTGCCTGTAACCGACGCGAACTGACTTATTCGCCCGAAGCAACAATAACAATCAGTGCCGATTGGAGTCAGTCAGGACTGAATGAAAAAGAGCAGGATTATGGTGCTACCGCCATATTCTACCCTACCGATGGCAGCACTCCTTTTGTAGCACTGATGGGTGACCGTACATACAAGACCCTATGCTTGAAAGAAGGATGTTACAACGTCGTCCTTTTCAACCGTTCATTCGATGATTTTGGTAACCTCTGTTTCAGAGGAGAAGAAAACTACCAGACGCTAGAAGCCTATGTAAAGAAGATGGAAGAATTATTATGGAAAGTCCTGACGAACTTGCCGCTGATTATATCGAAGGCTTTGAAGTGACTTCTGATATGCCGGAAAACTATTCATCAGCCATTACCCAACAAAGTAACCGAAATTCCACCAGGAACGAAAATAGTTGTCACTTACGCTTCACCCCCAAAAAACTGACTCAAAAAATAACGGTTAAAATCCGTATCAAAGGAATGAACAACATACGAAAAGCTACCTGCACATTAGACGGCATTGCAGAATCCATATTTCTCGTTTCGAAACAAAATTCGGAAAAGACAGTAACACAAGTGCTACGCTTAAGCAATCCCATTTATGATTCCGGCTCGGTAACAGAAGGAACGCTGAGCACTACTATTAGTGTGTTCGGCTTCGATGTAGAGATTCCACACAACCTACATCTGAAAGCAAAGTTAGTAGACGGGAAGACCATATTTGAAGAAAGTTTTAACGATTTGGCAATAAGACGGTTGGATGAAGAAGACGGAACTATGAGCGTTTTTATTGACATGGCATGTGAAAAGACCGTGCCGAATGTAAAAACAGAAGGTAGCTCAGGATTTGACGCTGATGTAGATAAATGGAACGATGAAGTGAACAGCGATATAGATATATGACAGATATGGGTAGTTATAATATTAATTTTAAAAAAAGTAGAAAATGGAAGTGAAAAGTTTATTGATGGTGATGGCAACACTGACTATAGCTGGTTGCTCACAGAATGAAATGACAGAAATGAATCCGGATACGAACCGGACAATCGGGTTGGACGTATATACGGAAGTACAGACCAGAGGAACGGAAACTACAACGTCCACATTGAAAGCAAATGCCGGTTTCGGTATTTTTGCCTATCAGACAAGCAGTGCGGGATGGAATAGTGAAAAAGGAAACACAACACCTAATTTCATGTACAATGAACATGCTACATGGACTTCTGATAGTTGGGGATATACTAATTTACGTTTTTGGCCAATAGATGATAAGAAAATAACATTCTTTGCTTATGCGCCTTATGAATCCAAACCGGAAGTTGGAACAGACCAAAAAATAACTTTATCAGGACAGAATGCCAAAGGCGCTCCGACAATCACCTTTGAGGTAAAGACTTCTAATAACTGGAAAGATATGATAGATTTGGTAACAGACTGCCATACTGCCATACAAGACCAAACTAATGAAAGTAATAAGGGGACGGTTCAGTTCAAGTTTAGTCACGTACTTACCCAAATAGCCAATATCAAGGTGAAGCCAGATGTGAACTTAGGTACTGATACCAAAATTTTTGTAACGGGATTAAAGTTAGATCCAGGAAGTACAACACTTTACAACAAGGCTGTTTATAAATTCGATAACGACACTTGGGAAGCCATATCTCCTGACGCATCTTATTTTTCAACAGAACAAGACCTGAGTGATTTTTTAAATAAAACAACCACCGACCAATGGGGATATAATAAAAGTTCTATCAATGTAAGTGATGACCAGAATGCAACCGCGTTATTCTCAGATACAGAAGCTCTTTACTTTATTCCGGTAAATAACAAAAACGGTACCACCAACGCAGGTGACTTAAAACTGAAAATCAATTATGACATCGTAACCAAAGTGACCGACACAAGTAATCTGACAAGTACCATAACAAACAAAGAAGTTTCACTACCGAAAAATACGTTCAAGAAAGGAACGAAACATACCTACGTATTGACTATCAAGATGAATGCCATTAAGATTACGGTGGAGGATAATATGGAAGGTTGGACTGATGATAGCGACTCTGATATTAATGTAGAGAAATAATTTCCTTTTGCAGCCAAAACATGATACATACTGGCTATGGAAAGAAAACAGACCGGACAGGGTTGAATGTTTCTTCCCTGTCACTACGGTTAAAAAAGCACGGACGTACAATAAAATAGAAAAAGAAACATGAATCGAAAAACAGAAAGCATAAGGGTGAAACAATTGTATGGCATTTTCCTTGCTGCAACTTTGTTATTGGGAGCTTGTACCCAGGAAGAGGGTACGAACAAATTTCCCCAAGAAAATATCCCTATCAGCTTTTCAGGAAACGTTCCGGTAATGAGATCTGTTAAAGAGTATACCACAACAAGTGATCTTGAAACTATCGGTGTGTTTGCCTACTTCACACACGGAAATTTCAATAAAGATGCCGCAACACCGAATTTCATGTATAACCAGCTTGTTGGTAAACAAACAGACGGCACATGGTCTTATAGTCCGGTCAAGTTCTGGCCGGACAATTCAACAACAGATAAAATCAGTTTCTTTGCTTATGCTCCTTATATAAATGAAACAGCAAGTAGCAACTTTTTCGTTCAAGACAAAGAGAGTTCAAATGGATTTCCGATGTTGAGTTATACCGTTCCCACAGCCGAAAACAAACAGATAGATTTTCTCGCTGCAACTCCGGTTATGAATCAAAACAATGGCAATGTAAGTTTTAAACTGCGCCATACACTAACCAAGATCAATGTTTATGTAAAAAGTAATGATGATACGGAGGAAAAGTCCGTAACCTTTTTCTCCATTACGGGAATAAAAAGCGGAATACTGACCTATTATACTCCTACGACTGATAGCGACAAAGGCTGGCTGTGGGCATTTCCATCACCTGACAAGAAAGAAACTTTTACCGCTGACATAACCAATTTCCCTGTACCGAATACTATTGCGGAAGAAAAGAAATTGTTAGCTACTTTTTTCCTGCTTCCTGCCGGAAAAGGAAGTCAGTTCAGCATCACTTATCAATATGCGGCAAAAGACGGAAATAATAATGCCATTACTCAAGCTATCTGCATAGAAAATCAATCTTTACCTTCTACTGACACTTGGAATCCGGGAGCTTCTGTAAGTTATACCATCGGTATCTCAAGAAAAACTATTTCCGTGATGTCAGAAAATGATATCGCATCATGGGAAGGAGGCACGGATTCTGAAACGGTAAATGGAACAGAAGAGAAACAAATAACGAATTAATGGGACAAATAAAAATCAGCCTTGTACTAAGGTGCTAATTTTAAACAAGATAATAACAAAGAAAAATGAAATCTTTCACCGGCATAATCTTTTGGAGCATCCTCTTGATTTGTAGTGCATGCACCGACGAAAATGAAACAAATAATGGAAAAAGAACGGACTGCTACAATGGAACTCCTCTCACTGTTCGAGCAACAGCAACCGGGTTTGAAAACGTTCCCGGTTCCGAAAAGCCTTCCACACGTGCTTCTGTGACAGATGAACATCTTAAAACAGAATTTGTAGACGGTGATTCTATTGGTATATTCTCCATAAAAGATGGCACAATAGTGGATGACATTAACAATATCCCATTGGTTTATAACGTGTCAAATGATAGTTGGAATCCGGTTGAAAACAGCAAGACACTCTATTGGTATGATGGAGCGAGTTACATCGCATACTATCCATATAGGAAGAATATCACACTAGATGTTTCAAAGGATACAGATGAAGCTATTGCTTCGTTGACCAGGAATGAGAAACTGCAACCTTCGAAAGACCAATCCACAAAAGAAAAGCATACTGTGAGCGACCTGCTGATTGCTACTGGCGTACCTACTACCGGCAATTCTTCCGGAATAATCCTGAACCTGCAGTTTAAACACCAATTTACATTGCTTGTGCTGCAACCACAAGCATACATAGGTTGTTTTGCACCCGAAAATGCAGGTTTTGTTTACCACAAAGAATCAAGAATTTTAGGAACAGACTCAGCAGCTATCAATGTGAACTTGAATGGCATTACTCCATATCAGATCGATTCTGTAAAATTCTGCGCCATTGTCCCATCACAAAAAAATGCCAGAATTACCGGAAGCTATGTAACCGCCGACGGCAGAAATAATACGAATACAAAGATAAACTATTCGGGCAGTTCCATCACTTTTGCTTCTGGGAAATGCTATACTCTGAAAGTAATCAGCCCTGTACCCGGCAAAGGAAGCACAGAAAGAAAACTTTATCCCGGAGATTTTGTCTTTCAGAATGAAACCGAAAAACGAATAGAGATACATCCCGGAGACGGCATGCTGGAAGAAAACGGGAAAATATATGATTATCAGAATGCTATTGGAATGGTCATTACTTGCGATTCTAAAAAAATGACAGATGTAAAATGCAATGAAAACGGTTGGAATCATGCTTATGTAATGGGGTTTGAAAATTTAGGGACCGGTCGTTGGGGGGGAATGGAACGAATCGAAGAAGGGATTACTCCAATGACAAAAGATGATGAAATTGAGAAGAATATGAACGGTTATTCTGAAACAGAACAAATGTTGAAGAATTATACTGCTAATGTACAGGGTAGTTACAGTGCTTTTGAATCAATAAGAAAATATAGAAACAGTAACAAAATTCCTGATGGACTTAATCGCAGTCCATGGTTCGTACCGAGTATCGGACAATGGTTTGATATGCTGGTGAATATTTGTGGAAAATCTCCAAGAGATTTTCGAAATGAAACCAGTAACGGCCTAAACGACACAGGATGGGGACAAGAAACACTGGATAAATTGACTATACAGTTATCTAAAGTAGGTAATTCGTTACCGCAGTTTAGTGATACCTACAGACTTGGCTTCAGTTGCAGTTCCCAATATGATAAAGACAGATGCTGGATGTTACTTTGGCACATTGATGATCCTGAATATCCTAATTGGGATAGAGTCTGTTTGCAAGGATATGATAAAAAAGCTTATTGGAATGTACGTCCGTTTTTTGCTTTTTAATTATTTATCGTCTTGAAACAGTCTTGTTTCGGAGCAGTAGAAACTTAGTGGAGATTTTTTTCATGCGGTTGTTTGTGATACCCTGTATGAACACTCGTCATTTTTTAGGGATGGTTTGTATGACAGACCAAAATAAGTCTGCCAAAGGGAATTACACCCATTGCGGGAGATGATCAGAGGACGTTTCTTTCAT
>OLXS01000450.1_pt1 | contig 19230 bp, 17 predicted proteins | sample 1673921 | NCBI WGS metagenome assembly OLXS01 (sample SAMEA103958134, study PRJEB25191) | human gut metagenome
TCGGTTCGCCGTAGCCACAGAATACAAGCTCCTTGTAGCCTGTGAAATCAAAATCATCAACAGCCTTTTTAATATCCGCCATACTCGGATCATGCTTGTGCCAGAGTGTATCTGCACTGCCGACCGAATCGGTATTGTTGCGGATACAGAATGTGCATCTGCAAGGGCATTTGTTCGTCAGATTAGCATAGATAGATGTTTTGTACACATAAAGAATATCTGCCATTATGTTTTCTTCTCCTTATTGAAACTCACATTAAAGCGAGAGTTTTTTCTTGAAATTGATTTTATCAAGACCGATGCCTACAACAATGTAGATTAATGCTCCTACACCGGGCTGCAACCAGCAAGTGGGAAGTTCCGCAATTGCGGCACCAAAGTCATACATAAGACCGTTTGCAATAAAGTAACCGCCGATTGTAACGATTGTTGTTGGAATGAGCATAAGAAGTGATGACGGACTGATGATTTTTTCATCTTTGCCACGCTTCTTCATCGCCATTCTGCAAAGCACAAACGGAACTGCGTTGACAGCCTTGATAATAGCTGTTGGGATTGCCCAATGCGGATAACCCGAAATAAGGTCGGCAAGAGCGCCGCCGATTGATGATGCGATAATTCCGAAAGGTCCGGGAAGGATACTTGCGGCGAGATAAATCATAGAGTCGCCTGCATGAGAATAGCCGCACACATTGCCGTAATTGCAATCAGCTTTACATTATATTTTGAATCGGTTTTTGAAACAGTTTTAGCAGTCATAGTAATTTCCTCACAAAAGCATTTTTAAATGTTTTTCAAATTCAATACCCTCGTTGCGGTGAATACCGAGTTTAACGGTTTCACAAAGAGAGGTCTGTATGAATTTTACCGCCAGATTTACGGTATCTTTCAGGCTGTCACCACGGAGCAGTCCCGAAAAGACAACCGAGGCAAACAAATCACCTGTACCCGAATAGCTTCCGCCCGTCTTTTCACAGCTGACACAAAACACCTCATCATCGGCTGCAATAAGATTGTTAATCTTTGTAACCTCATCGGAAATTTTATGCTCAATGCCTGTAACAATCACGGTTTTCACCTTGTAGAGTTTCAAAAGCTTTTTGGCAAGCTCTCTGTCCCCGAAGGCAAGGTCGTACATACATTTCATGGGCGTTGCGCAGGGATTGTTGCACACATAGTTTAAAAGCTCTTTGGCGGAGTATTTGTTGGCGGGATTGGTCAGAGCCTCGAGGTTGACTCCGAGACGCTTGGCGAGCTTCGGGTGTTTGCAAAGGCTTGAAAGCATCTGGTCGAAGCATTGCTTGACGCTCTGCATGGTGAGCTTGTTTTCGTGCGAAAAAAGTCTGAGAGCCTGCGCGACGCTAAGTCCCTCGGCGACCTTTTCCTCTACAAATTGCATCAGTTTGATAAGCATAAAGACAGTATTGACTTAAACATTTAAGCTTAAACCGTTTTTCGAGCGCGCTTTGGGAAAATTTTGAAAAATCGACAAAATTCTTTCTTTTTTGCGCGCTGTGTGCTATAATGCAGAAAACATCTGAGACAAGGAGGGGCAAATATGCCTGTAAAGAGTGTCGGACGTCGTTTTCAGGACTGTCTGCTTTTTTTGGGGGCGTTGACGACGGCAGGCGTCGCAGCTGCGGGAGGCTGCCTGCTGCACGGCGTCGCGTGGCGGGCGGAAAAGCTTCTTGTGGCGCTGCTTGTTGTTTCTTTCGTCTTTCCCGTGCTTTTTTTGTCTGTAAATCTCATTCTGCGCAAAAAGTATTTTGAAAAACTGAAAAAAATGAAGCTCAAAGACGGACAGGAATATCTGTATTCCCACAGAGAATTTGCCCGACAGAAGTCGGAGGAGCTGCTCGAACAGCTTAGAAGAATCCGTTTTCGCTCCGATTGGTACGCGGTTTGTCTGGGTATGTCGGGCGCGTGCACGGCATTTTGCGGCGGCGCTCTGGCGGGCAACGGCGCTGCCGTGTTGATAGGCGTTTACGCAGCGTATTGCTGTACGTTCGGCTTTTCCCGCATTCGCTTTTCGATCAAGACGCTTTTAAGCGACTTCGGCAAAAAATATATTTCCTTTCTTCACTATCCGACGGTTTACGCCCTTGCGAAAAAAGCCGCGGCGGCTTTGGGTTGTCGCGGGAAAATAAAAATTTTTCTCAACCCCGGCGTAAACGCCGGCGTTGCCGATATGGACGGAGTCATTTCTCTCGATTTGGGGGCGATTTTGTTGGACATGCTTTCGGACGAGGAGCTTTACGCGGTTTTGCTGCACGAGTTCGCGCATTTGAAGGGGGAGTCCGACGCCGCGGCGGCGGAAAGAAGGTTTTACGTCTGGCTTTGCGAAGACAGAAACGAAAACGCCCTCTACGCCCTCACGCCCTATATGTTCGCATTTTTGGACGCGCTGTATTTGTTGAACTACGAGCTTTACGCCTATACGGTGTCCATTCTGAAAGAAAACGAAGCCGACAGCGCGATTGCGCGGTACGGAAACGCGGAAAAAGGCGCTTCCGGTCTTGCCAAGCTGGGTTTTTTCGAGCTGTACGAGTGGGAAAAGGGCGGCTACGACGAGCCGCCTGCATTTCAGGAGGAAAACGCGCCCGAGGACTGCTTGAAGCGTTACGTTAAGGCGTTCCGCGAAAGGCTTGGCATCCGCAGGGAGGAGTGGCTCAAAATAGAGCTTGACGAAATACTTTCCCGCTCCTCGTCGCACCCGACGCTGAGTATGCGCCTTAAAACGCTCGGAGTGACAAACGTTGTTTTGTGCGACGAGCAAAAGTCTCCCGAATTGGCTAAGGATTGCCTTGCCGCCATGGAGGAAATGGAAAAATACGTATATGCCCGCACAAGAGATGCTTACGCAAGCGAGCGCGAAAAGAATTTCCTCAAGCCCGCTTTGCGCGTGGAGGAGTGGGAAAAGGCAAATTGTCCCCTTGTCGCGCACGAGTATTACGACCTGATTCAGGATTTGCGCAGGTTGGGCAGAAACTCCGACGCGGAAAGGCTGTGCGAGCGCGTAATCGAGCAGCTGCCCCGTCCCGCCTCCTGCATGGGGTATTATATAAAAGGCTGTATGCTTTTGAGCCGATACGACGAAAAAGGCGTCGAACTTGTCTACACCGCAATGGAAAATCAGAATTTCATAGAGGAGGGCATTCAGGTGCTGGGCAGATATTTTTGTCTCAAAGGGGAAGAAAAAGGTCTTGACGGGCACAGGGAAAGGGCGACGGAGCTGGCGCAGAAAAGCGTTGACCGATATTCGAAGCTTTCGACGCTTGCCCGCAGCGACCGTTTGTCGCGCGAGGACGGGATTCCTCAACAGCTTCTCGACGAAATTGTAAGCCACATCCTGTCGGTCTGCGGCAAGGATTTGGAAAAAATTTATCTGGTGCGCAAAACGCTCGGCGCGGATTTTTCCGCGAGCGTGTTCGTTTTGTCCTTTCATCCTTACGTCGGATTTAAACGCAGGCAGGAAATTCTCAGAAAGGTATACTGTTATCTGGATACCTTGAACGGGCGGCAGTTTGCGCTGTTCGATATGAGCGCCGTTTTGAAGGCGGGCGTAGACAGAATCAGGGGAAGTCTCGTTTATCCGCGCCTCCGCAATGACGATTGAACACCGACATTTTTCTCATTAAAACGCGTCGCAGGCATCAAAACACCGTTAAGGCGCGTTTTTTGACTTTAAAAATAATAATTTGTCAAAATATTATTTTTTAAAACAAAATACACATTTAAACGCCTAATATTGACATAATTCGGAATGCGGTGTAAAATGCTTGTAAATTATTTGCACACGAGAGGACAGTAGGTTATGAACAGAAAATTTATTTTAATTTTGCTGTCGGTTGTGGCGGCGATTGCGCTGCTTGTTTTCGCCGTCGCCTGCGGGCGCACAGTTACAGTAACCTTCGACGAAGGCGGCGCGACCAAAACGGTTTCCGTGAAAAGCGGCTCGGTCGTACAGGATTACACTCCGCAAAAGGACGGCTACGAATTTTCCTGTTGGACGGAAAAGGAAAGCGGCGCGGAGTTTGATTTTTCGCAGCCTATAACGGAGGACGTGACGCTTGTCGCCGTATGGCAATACGCGAGAGTGACCGTGAGGTTCGACAGCGCGGGAGGGACTGCCGTGCCTTTTCAGACGTTCGACAAAGGCGGCTGCGCTTCTCTTCCCGAAGCTCCGCAGAACGGATACAAAGCGTTTGCGGGCTGGTACAGGCAGGGAGAGGACGAGCCTTTTGATTTTTCACTGCCCGTTTTTGAATCCTTGACGCTGGTTGCAAAATGGGAGACGATAAGAGTCGCGGTATATTTCGACAGCGACGGCGGCAGCGTGGTGCCCGCGCGTATTGCCGAAAAGGGCGAGTGTATTGCAGCTCCGTCCGCTCCGAAAAAGGAGGGCTTTGATTTTGTCTGCTGGCGGAAGGAGGACGGAGAGGAATTTTCGTTTGAAGAGCCTGTCCTGTCAAGCATGACTTTGAAGGCGGAGTGGCGCGTCAACAGCTTTCGCGTTTGCTTCGACGCGGCGGGCGGCACCGAGACGGAAAGTCAGCTTGTGGAAAAAGGAGGAAAGGCGGTCTTTCCCGAAAGCTATCGTTTCGGATACATTTTGCTCGGTTGGTATGAGGAGGGCAGCGAAACTCCTTTCGATTTCGAAAAGGGGATATATGAAAATGTTTTTCTCTGCGCGAGGTGGGAGGCAACCGACGCATTCGAGGGACTTTGCGGAGAGTGGACGGGGCGGAGCGCGACGGGAAAGGGAGACGCGCATTATTGTTTGCTCATAGACGGGGACGGCGGTGCGGTTTTTTTCGTGACGGGAGACGACTGCGCTTTTTCCGACGGGGAGGCAGAAGTTTTCACTTACGGAGAAAACAGAGTTATCGTGTCGTTTAAAGACGGAGAACAGACGCGGCGTATTGATTTTGTTTGGGACGGCATAGGTTTAAGCTCGCAAAAAGCGTTTTTCGACGAAACGCTCGAACTCGAAAAAACACCCGACGCTTTGTTTGACCCCGCCGAGCTGGCGGGCGTCTGGAAGGGCGTCGCGCAGGCGGATTTTTTCGGCGAAACAGTCGAGGTTTCTTATGTGCTCGACATTACGTTTGACGGAAAAGGCGTGCTCACCTACGAGGCGCGGGAATCGGAAACGGAGCTTTTGATTGTGGGCTTTTACGCAAAGGACAATCTTCTTGTAGTGGAATACGTCTATTTTCAAGGCGCGCAGACGAGTTATTTCATCAGCTTTCGCGTGGACGGAGACAGACTTATTTGCGATTCGGCGATTTTCGGGGAAACTCTGGTTTTGAAGAGAGAGGACGCCGACGGCGAGGGGACAGGCTGAATTTTCGCGGGCGGGAAGAAAGTTTTAACGCAAAATTAAAGCAGCTCGCAAAAGCGAACTGCTTTTAAACCGTGATTTTTCTTGAAGCAAAGCTTAACGGACGACGACAGTCGTCAGTCGCGCTTGTAATTTTGTTTGCGGATTTTTCCGTCAGTTTTGTGAATGGTTATGTTTCCGTCCTGATTTTTCGCCTTTTCCTTCGCAAATGTTATGGCCTCCGCCTGCGTGTCGAAAAGTTTCAATGCTTTTTCGCCCTTTGCGAATTTTACCTGCCATTTTCCGTCGTCGCGCAAAGAGACGTGATAGTTTTTGTGGACGGGCTTTTTCTTTTGCTCCTCCTCCGAGCTTTGGGAGAGCCGAGTGTCCGACTCGACTTGACCGCGCGTTGAGATTTCGTCGCCGGCAGGCTTGACGTCGGCTGCTCTTTCATTGTCGGGCGCTTTTTCCGACGCTGTTGCGGGCGGCAAATCCGTCGAGTTTTTCTCCGCGAGACGTTTGGCGTTTTCCTTCGCCTTTTGTCTGATTTTGTTCTCTTTTTCCGCTTCTTTTGCCTTTTGCCTCGATTCCTTCAAAAGGCGCTTCTGCTTCGATTCTTCTTCTTTTTGTCTCTTTTGATTTTCATTTGTCATGGTGGATTTCCTCCTGTTCGGCGAATCTTGCAATTATTTTAGCTTATTTATAAAATAAAGCGGAAAAATTTTAATTAAATTATGTTGTAGTATTTAAGGCGGGAAAAGCCGAATTTGATTAAACGGTACATTCGAAAAGATAAATTTCCGCTTTTTCACCCAAAGTTCGCAAACCGCCGCGCGACAAAAATCCGCAAACCGTGCTCTGCTTTGCGGACAAAAAACGCGTTTATTTCTTAAGGGCTTTTTCGTCTTGTCGATAAACGACGGAACGAAACAAAAGAAATACGCACACCTGTCAAAAGTGTGCGTATACTCCTGTTGTGGTGGAGATATTCCATCCAAATCCGAACCTAATTCCGCGTTGATTTCGTCTATCGTGGCCGTCTTTGAGCCGTCTTTATAGTTAAACGTGAATACCACTTTGTCGTCATAGACGAATATGGCGTTCACAAAGCTCTCGACGAGCCTCTTGCGGCTTGCAACGTCCGTTAAATCGGTATCTCGGAATTTGCTTATCCAAAAGGCGATGTGCTCCTTCGTGATCTTCGGCTTTTGCAGTTCCTCGCTGTAAATGGCGACATTGATCCCTTCTCTTTCCTGCTCCAACGCTTCCAACCTCTCCTTCGTGGAGGGAGTAAGAATGCCCTGCTGGATGGCGTTGAGCATATTCTGTATGCCGGTTTCGATCTCTTTCAGGCGCGCATTGAGCTGTGGCAGCTTGGAGTTCTCTTGCGCAAGAATGTTCAAGATCGCGTCGGCAATGTGATCGATGAGTTCGTCGTCCATGACGATCTTCATGATGTAATGAATGACGGCGTCTTCTATCCAATCTTTCTTTACGGGCTTTTTGTCGCATCCCATCTTGCGTTTGGCGTGGGAGCACTTATAATAGCGATGAACGGTTCCCGTATGGCTCTTGCCGCTCTCTCCGACCATGAACGTGCCGCATTTGCCGCAAAACAGCCGCGTCGTCAAGATGTAGTCATCCTCCGCTTTGCGCATGGCGGGGGCCTTTTGATTCCTCGCCATGATCTCCTGCACGCGGTTGAACAGCTCTTCGGAGACGATGGGCGGAATGGCGTCGGGGATTATCATATCGCGGAATTTATACTCTCCGATATACCGCCTGTTTTTGAGAAGGTAATGGACGACGTTGAGCGTGATCTTGTTTCCCTGCGTCGTGCGGATACCGCGCCGCGTCAGGTCTTTGGCAATGTCGGTCATTCTCTCGCCGTCGGCATAGCGGGTGAAAATCTCCACGACGACGGGAGCGGTCGTTTCGTCGATTTCCAAGCGTTGGTCTTTCATGCGATAACCGAATGTCAGCCCGCCGCCGTTCATCTTGCCCTTTAAGGCGTTTTCCGTCAAGCCGCGCCCGATTTTTTCGGAGAGATCGACCGAATAGTATTCTGCCCAGCCCTCAAGCATCGATTCAAGCAGCACGCCTTCGGGCCCGTCGGAGATGTTCTCCTTTGCCGAAATGACCTTCACGCCGTTCTTTTTGAGGATGTTTTTATAGTAGGCGGAATCGTAGCGATTGCGGGCGAACCTATCCAACTTCCAGACGAGCACGGTATCGAACAATTTGCGATAGCTGTCTTTGATCATCCGCTGGAATTCGGGACGGTTGTCCGTCTTTGCGGAGAGCGCGCGGTCGATATATGTACCGAACACGACAATGCCGTTTCGCTCGGCAAACTCCATGCATTCGCGGATCTGACCTTCAATGCTCTCCTCTCTTTGATTGTCACTCGAATACCGAGCGTAGATGATTGCTTTCATGTTTTTCTATTGATATTCTCAAAGTTTATATAATGCGTTTTTTCAATCCAGGTTGCTTTAGAGCCACCATTGGGATTCAAGCGTAAATAATATGTTCCATCCCGCTCAATAATCGTAGCGTCTTTTTCTTCTGGCTTTAATGCAATGATAGGTCTATCTTTATGTAGTAAACAATCACATCTAAATTTAGAGAAATCAAATCTTCCGTCATGACGTTCTGAAACAACAAGCCAGTCAGAAAACAGGTTGTTGAACGTTTCATAAATCATCACTATTTGTTCTACTGGTTGGTGTGTTTGTATGTTCAAAAAAACATCTTTATTGTATGTTAGCTGCATTTGAAAATATTTTCTCTTATGTGAGTAATATACATCCGTAATAAATACAGGTGCATATGCATGCACTCTTGCTCTTTTATCAACCGTTAAGGCTTTAGCTGTATTTTCATCTGACGATAAAATATGTAGATTTTCATAAGTACAGTTTAACCCGTTGTTATCTAAATGCTCAATGATGTTTCTATTTTGAAGCATTGTATCTAACTTATTTTTGCCATAGAGAAACGCCAACACAAAATAATGTAATGATTGATTGAGATGAGCGCATCTAATGTACGGATGCTTTCCTGCTGTGTATGTCCAAGTATATTTTACTACTTCTTCCAATAATCCACTATAATTGCTTATTGTGACATAGTTGCCCCGCCATTGCTCCCGACTTAGTTGCAAATTATCTCCCATAGTCATTACTGTGATTTCTTGCTTCATTATATATTTACCTCGTTCTAAGTTGTGTCCTTTATTGGTATATTTTTTCCATTGTATAAATTACACCTCGAATAATGGGTACAAGAACCTGTCATATATTTTCATGAACAAATCCGCAATAAAAGGCTTTCAGATATTTCTAAAATTAACTTATAAAGCTTGATTTAAGCGATCAATTTCATATTGCATTAACTCTTTATATATAATGTCTTTATGAAGTTTTATAAACTTAATAACACCATCTTCATCAAGCTCAGCAGGAATTAATTTGGAAATTCTATGAATCGTATTGCTGGGTATTCCATATTCAATCAGTATTGATAGATTCTCACGTATAAAATCGTTTTCTAGTTGCTGAACGAAGTAACTATACGATCCTGCTTTCTTTCCATATTGATCGCAAACATAGCGTTGTAGACTATCAATTACTCTAAATGCTTTTGGCACTGTAAATTGAAACCAATGTCGATAGATATGAAATCCAGCTTCAATAGCACTGTCAAATTGAGCATACTTCTGTTCCTCTGTTAATCTTTTAATTTTCTTGACTTTATTCTCATAAATATCATTGATGATTAACATAATATTTTTGCTTTTTCGATACATGTCAATGTATCGCGCTAACTGTTCACACGAAAATACCGTATGCTTACTCTCGAAACTAAAAATGTTATTCTCTGCAAGGTGGAGTACGTATAAGAGTTTTTCCCAGTTTGGCATTTGAGACCATGATATGTTTTGATACTTAAATGTATTTATATCTCGCTGCAAGGCATAGTAGATATTCATTTGCCCATTCACATTTGTGCCATTTTTCTTTATTATTTCCATAAGTCCAGGTTCAATTTCATATAATTTATTATACCTGTCAATTACTTGTTGTTGCACATCTGCTCTTTCAATATTAATTAGAATTTCATTGCTTAATATTTTTTTATCTTGCTCATAGAAAGGTATATCAATAACTATTGATTCTCTTTGAGGCACAGGAACGAAATTATAAATGGTTCCCACATAGTGCTCCATCAACCTGCCAGAACGTCCTTTTATATTGCTATAATCAAAAAAGTCAATGGGCTTCCCTCCTTTTTGGCCATCGAAAAGGACTACATTTTTAGCACTTGTATTTACGCCTTCAATTATGGTTGACGTGCAAAAAATGCATCGCAGTAACCCATCATTGAAATATTTTATAATAGACACACCAATATGTTTCTGTAGAGACCCATCATGGATTGCTACGCCATAACTCAATTCCTTTGCTAAACTCCAATTTGAGCTAATATTTTTATTTATCCATTCAATAAGAGGTAATTGAACATCAGGTTTTTTTCTTCGTTTGTAGAGATGTTCAAAATACCCTTTAGCAAATCGACGAGCCCGTGCAGGGGTAGAACAATAAATAAGAGTTTGTTCATTTTCAAGTTTATCCAATAATTCATAAAGTACGGGCAATTTTTTGTTGTCCAAACTGCGCGATGATAGGCTAAAGTCAAATCTATCGCTTAAATCGATAACATTACAATCAACGAGAGAATAGTTCGATTTGTAAAATTCAGCATCATATTTTTCAGCAAAGCCAGGCGTAATTCCGTCAATATTTGGCCCTAAAAGATAAAATTTTGACTTGAACTTACCCACTATTTTTAGAAAAGCGTTATTAAGAGTATCGGCACGTTCATCTACTCTTTTAAGACTTAATTTGTAAAACTCATCAATTACTAATAAATCAATGTGAGGTAACAATTCATACTCCATTACACGCTCTGCGGTTAGAAGAAAAAGATTGCCTTTCTCGTCTGTTGGGGGTTGCGATGTTCGAACAATAATTTTATAAGCAGCATTGTACTTTTTCAATTTTATTCGAGTTTCATCAAGTAAAGCGAGTGTCGGCTGGATGATAACAATATTCCTATAATTTTGTGAAGCAACTAATTCTTCAATCAAAAGGCTTTTGCCAAAACTAGTAGGGGCACTTGCAATTACGTTTTTACCAGACATCAAGTATTTGGAAAGTTTCTTTTGTTCTCTATGTAGATATGTTGAGGGTAGATAATCTGATAAAAATGTTTTTTGACGAACTTCATCTGATAAACATTGCATTTTCATAGTTTGAGGATTTTTCTCTAGGTAGGGATAAAATCCAACAGCTTCTATGATATCCGTCCAAATGGGATAGAGTTCAGAAGGAATATTTGTCCAGTTATTTAAAATATGAATTGCAATTGTACGCACTTCCCTTTCATCATTGCTTTCACCAGTGGATAATAACTTAGAACAGTGCATTGCTATCGAAAAGTATTCATCAACAGAGAGATTTCCAGTATCGATTTGAGCAATAATATTCATTTTTTCCCTCACATAGATTGCATATGCCAAAGCTTCTCATGAAGTTTTATAACCAGCTCCTTTTTATCTCGAATAGGGAAAAGAAGCAAAATTATATTCAATCGTCCTTTTAAAGGATGCTTATTGTTTTCATCAAAATACTGTTTTAATTCTCTTATACTGGCCTCGTGATACATAATAGCATCATTATTGGCAAAGTCGGAAAAAAGTTGGTACGTGTCATGTGTGTATGTGCACAACATTGGTATGTTGATCATATTTATTTTATCCTGTAATTTAGAACAATTACTTAATATATTTATCCATTCATCACGCTGAGGAATACTGTTATTTGTAAGATTCTTTTTAATGATTAGGAATTGATCATTGAGGAAATCTCGAGTAAAGTGATTTGTCAAATCATCAAGTAATTTTCCAACCCCTTGTTTCCCATCATTATAAAATTTACTTTCACCAAGCCACAAAATTTTTTCTTTAGGAGAAATATGAACCGCATCGAAGCCGTGTGAAGGAACACCCAAAGAATCCTTAAAATATACTTTTGAAATAAGAGGAATCGTTTCTTTAAAATCCCTTAAAATCAAGTGAAGTAATAACTCGCCGAACTCTCCACGATTATTTTCTGATGTCTGCTCAATCTCTTTTTGGGCATTTTCATCATGTTCTATATACCATCTACGCATAGTATCATACTTTTTAATTTTATAGATGCTACGAGCGGCCTCACGCAATTTTTCGACAGTATCTGTCTGAGGTATTTCCGGATTTTCATATTGCGCATACACATATTCGGGAATCGTATTGATAATACTGTTAGCCAATTCATTAAGCGGATAATATGGCTGCCCATCATCTCCTATATCCATATCAACCAAAAATGAGTTTAAATCATCCTCATTGACCTTGGATATAATAATATTTTTTTTATCAAATATCCGAGTTTCCATATGATCTTCCTGCTTTAATAAATTGCCATAATAGGTTAAATTATGTTTTGCTTTTTTGGTGTAGAGATAATATTGATATTTTGACACACTGTATTACCCGCCTGCTTGTACTGCTCGCGCAGGGGAACGGTAGAAGGGAATGTAAAGCTCGGCGGGAAACCTTGCAGGGCTAAACATTCCATCGGCGTGATGCGGCGAATGCCGAATTTGTCTTTGATGACGGGAACACGGTGCGGGTACGTTCCCATATTAGCCTTAAGCGTAAAGGCGATGCCGTCCTTGCTCGACTGTATGCCGTAATCGGAAAAGCGGTAGAGCTGTTTATCGTCCCGAATGGCGGCAACGATTTTATCATACCCGTAATCCCCGGGATGAAGGTAAAAGAATTCTTCCGCTTTCTGCATAGTATCAATGACGTCGGTGATCCGTCTCGTCAAAGGTTTTTTGTCGGGAAAGGTAAATCGCCGGCATTGCTCCTCATCGCGAAAAGCCACCAAATAGGTGCGAGTACGATGCTGCGGGATATCGGCATATTCACAAGCATCTGCTACAAGATAACGAAGGAAGTAATTGCGCCCCGCAAGTTCTTTATGAATGATGTTAAACGTCCTGCCGCCGTCGTGTTCGGTAAGGTTTGCGACATTCTCCAAAAAGACGATGGAAGGATGTTTCGCATCGATCGTCTTTCCGATCTCGAAGAATACGTTGCCGCGCGGATCGGAAAAGCCCTTCTGCTTGCCACACACGGAAAATGGCTGGCACGGGAACCCTGCGGCAAGGATATCGAAATCGGGGATGGACGCCTTATCTATTTCCCGAATATCGCCCTCGACCAACGGAACGTGCGGAAAATTGTGGCAATAAGTCATACAGGCGTACTTGTCTTTATCATTCGCCCATACGACGGTATGCCCCGCCTTCTCCAACATCAGATCGATGCCGCCGATCCCGCAAAAGAGGCTCGCCACACGAAGTCCACTCATTTTTTCAATTTGAAGCGGAATTGCAACGCCAATTTCAAGGAATACTTTCCGTCGTCCTTCTTATAAATCTCCATGTACTTGTGGCGAGAGCAAGAAGGCCCTTCAAACTTTAACTTGTCGATCAAAAAATCTTTGAACTCATCCGCGATGCAAGAGTGGAAGGCGACCACATCGCCATCGCGCTTTACGACGATATATCCGCCGCTCACATCCGAACGCCCCGACCACGGTTTACTGAACCGAAGTCCCGTAAACATGGCATAGAGTAGGTTCGCAATCTTAACGCGGTATGTATCGTACAAATCGTCAAACCCGTATCCGACATAATCGGTATCGGCAAGATATTTGATTGCATCTTCTACCCCGACGGATGCCGCGCCACATTCAAAGTAATAATATTTCAGCATCCCGCCGAGAATTTTCGGCATTTCCATTCCGCCACAACGAACGAGGTTTTGGCGGGCAACATCCTTAACGGGATTGACGAAGCGAAGATCAACGCCGCATTCCTTTAAGTAGCGCATTCTGTCGCCCGTGGCAACCTCATATTTTGTTACGCCCTTTTTCGTAACCTCATGGAACATTCCGTTAAAGGCATTCATTTTCTCATCATCGAAGTCGCCGACGATTTCATATTCAAAGTTTGTATTGTCTCCGCTGGCATTAAACAGCGTGGCGGCAGCATCGATATCGGATTTACATGAAAAGCCCATGATTTGGTTGACGCCTGATCGATAGTCCATTGTATCCAAGACAATATCGGCCGTACCGCCGAAAAACTCGCTCTTCTTCTGCGCGGGAGAAGAGATGTTTTGTATGAATATCGAAGAGAGGAAGTCGATGACCTCTTGATCGGAGAAAGTCGTATCCTTCTTGGATATGATCATTTCCCAAACTTTTTTGGCGTTATCGGTGAAACGAGAGCTGTCAACCGTCGCAACCTCTTCCCCGTTCAGAGTGATTTTTACTACATCACCCGTAAAATATCGATACTCTTTTCCCTTGTTCTCCTCGCGGATAATGCTGATGATGTTCAAGAACACATCTTTGAGGCGATTCATATCTTTATCGGCTACATAAACTTTGCGGTCGGACATGAGCTTAAAGAAGATATACATTTCCGACCATTCGCCGATATTCTTACCTTTATTCGTTGCCATTCTCCAAAACCTCCCTTATCTTTTGTGCAATTGCTTTAATGACCGGTACCGTTACGCTGTTACCAAACTGCTTATAAAGGTGTACGTCGGCAAGCGGCAATATATAATCGTCAGGAAAACCCTGCAAACGCGCCCATTCGCGCGGCGTCATCTTCCGAATACCTTCCTTGTTAATCTCGCCTTTGATGTGAGTGACGGGGGTAAGATCGGTCTGTCGTTTATCGACGATCAGATTCCTTTCGCGTCCCATACCGCCGCAGACGATGGCTCCCGCAACGTCGTCGAGGGAACGCACCTCGTAGCCGAATCCATGTCCTTTGGCTTCGTGACGGGCTTTGTGACGACGAAGTGTCTCCAAATAGCAGTCGCTCAGATAATAGCGGGAGGAAACCGGTTTTTCCTCCATGATATCGGCGATCCTCTTCGTGGAGTCGGTGGGCGTAGGGAAAGTGAATTCCTTTGGTGCTATATCGTTGCGGAACGCCACAATATAGATACGCTCACGATTTTGCGGCACACCGAAATCTTTACTGTTCAGCACTTGCTCAAAGGGAGTATAGCCGATCTCTTTAAGCGTATTTTTGATGATATCGAACGTACGACCCTTATCGTGAATGGTGAGTCCTTTAACGTTTTCACAAAAAATCACCTTCGGCTGCTTTTTCTCGCAGATGCGCGCGACGTCAAAGAAGAGGGTGCCGCGCGACATTCCCTTGTAATCGTCCGCAAAACCCTTGCGCTGCCCGGCAAGGCTGAACGCCTGACAGGGAAATCCTGCAAGACAAATATCAAAGTCCGGGATATCGTTTTCGTCTATCTTTGTAATATCACCGGCAATTTCAAACCCGTCGTGGAAGTTTGCTTTATACGTCTTTTGCGCAAACTCGTCCCATTCGCTGACGAATACCGTCTCTATTTCATTTCCGAACGCCTGATCAAATCCGAGACGAATACCCCCGATTCCGGCAAACAAATCAATCGATCTGAATTTCTGCATCTCTTGCCTCACTTTCCGTTCTGTTTCTATACGCCTGCTCAATCTTATCCGCACACGCCGTAACGTCCTTCTTGATCTCAAAATCCCAAAAGCGGAGGACAAGCCACCCGAGTTCTATTAGATTTTGTGTGACCTCGAAATCGCGTTCCATGTTGTGTTCGATCTTCGGGATCCAAAAATCCTGATGGCTTTTGAAATCGTTCTTTTGATGTTCCCAATCGTATCCGTGCCACATTTTACCGTCCACAAACACAGCAATCTGCGCACGAAGGAACACGATATCCGGCTTGCCGGCAAGCGGCTTATAATTTTTCCGATACCGTAACCCACGCCGCCATAACTCTTTGCGTAGCATCAGTTCCGGTTTGGTGTCCTTACTCTTATTGCTGCGCATATTGCGGGAGATCTGCTCTTTGGTATTAGCCATGATTTTCGTCAAAGGAAAGACCTTTGCGCTCGCACAGATCGCGAAAAGCCTTCTTTGCCTTGATGCTCGGCTCCACCTTACCCGTCTCCCAACGGCAAACGGTGATCGGCGTTACGCCCAATTCAAGAGCCAACTCCTCTTGCGTCATTAAAAGAGTTTCTCTTGCAAACTTTATTTTTTCGGGATAACTCATACTTAAACTCCGACTATATTTTTCATAACATCATTTTAACATCTTCTTGCTATTCTGTCAAGAGGATATACGGCATTTCTCGCATATTTTACAAACAAATGTTCTTATTTCTCTTGACAACACTACGTCTATATGATATAATACGAGAGTACAGGGAGAATGTACCTGTGCTCTTTTATCATGCCGTAGAAGTGGCATGAAGGCATCTCCTTGCAATAAGGAGTTATGCGGAAGGTATCTGTTTCCGCGTGTGCGGAGCAAGTTCTCCGCGATGTTTTCGGCGCACCAAGCGCTGCACCCGAGCCGTTTGAAAAGACGTGCGATGACAGGCTTTTTTAGTTGTACGCATTTTTAGAAAGTATGCCGTTGTCATTGTAAGTTTAGAACGCGCCGTGATGGGCTTCTATAAGTGTACGCTTTTTTTTCGGAAAGTACGGCCCTCAGCGACGGAAACATCCCTACAACTTAACAGAATGGTTGACCACCATAGAGCGGAGAGGAACCGCTAAACAAGGTCAAAGTCGGTGACGAGGAAAGAGCAGTCAGCGGCTTTTTTGCGTCTTTTTTTAGGCTATCGACCCCGCCCTTTCGGTGTGGGTTACAGATGGAAAAATACAATTTTGGGAGGAAAGTTATGAGCAAACAAATGACGACCAGACCGCCGTAATGCTATGACAAAGCGATGGCTTACAGCAAATCAAAAGCCTCTTTTCGGGAAGCAATCACTTTTCGTGCCGACGAAAGTATAGCCCACTATACTTCGTTCCGAAGTTTAGTGGGCTCTGCGAGGCTTTTTAATCAAGAAAAACGAGGAGGAATATTTATAAGTTATCTAGTTTGTCACATGGAAAAGTATCACAAGACGGACATTGCGCCCGTCGAACAGGAGAACGAGCGGGACGAAACCTATCAAGCGAGCAATCCGCAGATAGACAAAACGCGGACGGGCGGCAACTATCACATTGTCAAGCGTCAGCGCAGCTATACGCAGTTCATCAACGATAAGATCGAAGCCCTCGACCTGCCGACCAAAGTACGCAAGGACGCCGTGCTGATGTGTTCCTTTGTCGTGGGATCAGACAAGAAATTCTTTGGCGAGCTATCGCCAAGCGAGCAACGGCAATTTTTTGTGGATTGCACTCGCTTCTTCGCGGAGCGCTACGGCGAGGGCAACATCATCTCCGTGGTCGTCCATATAGATGAAACCACGCCGCACCTGCACTTGAACTTGATCCCGATAGCGGGCGGCAGGCTGTGCGCGAAGAAGTTGTTTGACAGAAAGGCGCTTACGACATTGCAGACCGATCTCTATCGGGAAGTCGGCGCGAAATGGAATTTGCTGCGCGGCAAGGAAGGAAGCCAGGCAAAGCACCTCTCTACGGCAGAGTTCAAGGCGAAAAAGATCGTCGAGCAGGCGCACGGGAAAGCAAGCGACATCATTGCCGAAGCAGATCACAATGCCGAGCGAAAAGTTAAGATCGCGCGAATTCATGCGGATGGAATCGTATCGCAGGCAGAACAGACGGCGGTAAAAGCCAAACAACAAGCGCAGGAATATCTGGACGGCATCGTGCAGAGTATCGAGGCGGAGCGCTGCAAGCCCACGCCGAAGCGAAAGCGGCAAGCCGAGGAAGAACTATCCGCTCTCCGAACGGAGAACGCCGCACTGCGGCAATCGAAGGCAATATCTGACCGCGACCGCAGCGACCTGTTTGAGCAGTTGCAGAAAGCAGAACACCGAGCCAAAGGCAAGGAACAGGCGTTCGGAATGGTAAGCGATATGCTTGCCGCCTACCCTGACGAGTTCAACACTCTCTTGAACAAGTCGCGTGCAAAGAAAACCGTCCCGTCGTTCAAGTCACACGGCAACGACCGCGGCGGAAAGTAAAACTGAATAACCGAATACAAGGAGAACAGCTATCGAGCAAATTACATAACAACGGGGAATGGCGAGAAAGAAAAACAACACGGGAATACCGCAATACGAGATCGATTCGCTGGCTCGCGCGTTTATTCCTGCGATCATGGACTTTTTTAACAGCGAAGAAGGTATGCGAGAGTTTGAAGAATGGCAGGCTCAACGCACACGCAAAAACAATTAAATATTAAGAATAAGGAAACGTCCCATTGAATTTCACGGGATGACCGCTCTGACGGTTTACGGAAATCCGCGCAAAACATAAGGCGGATTGAGTATATGATTTTTTCTATATAATCAGACAGGTTGCGCCGAAGATCATAAACCTTGAACAACGGCACGAGGGGCTTGCGAAGATTCCGCAAGCCCCTCGTTTTTTACTAAATTCTATTGTTTTCTATTGCATTTTCGTTTTCTGTATGCTATAATATTTGTAAGTTTGGAGATTGGTCGATCAATTAAAATACCAAATATAAATTAAAAACACTAACTGCATTTTGCCGAGAGCTTTTCAGTAGACAAAGGCGTGGCAGTAAGTCGGGTTAATTTATAATTTTTATTTTGATTTATCAGACCTGAATGAATGGGGATATGCTACCCTCATCGGGTCTTTTTCTATTCTCCAAGCAAATTTTAACCTTGGAGGTTTTTTATGTCGGATTTTAGCAAAATTGAACAAACTATCGGTTATACGTTTGAAAACAAAGACCTTTTACAACAGGCATTTGTCAGGAAATCGTATTCCGAAGAACATGGCGGGCAAAACAACGAAGTTTTGGAATTTATCGGCGACAAGGCGTTGGATTTTGCCGTTGTTCGCATCATGATGGAACAATTTGGCATTATTACGGAAGATAAAGAATGGTCGGAGTTTAAGCTCCGAAATCCGAAGCACTTTCAAACAAGATACGGCGAAGGTAAATTCACCGATATCAAACAAGACTTGGTAAAAAAACAGGCTCTGTCAAAAGCGATGGATTCGCTCGGTTTTCAAAATTATTTGATTATGGGGCAAGGAGATACAAAGCAAAACCGGCAAGACAGCCTCTCTGTTAAAGAAGATTTGTTTGAAGCGATTGTCGGAGCCGTTGCTTTGGATTGCGGTTGGGATATGGACACGATTACCCGTGTCGTTGAATCCATGATCGATTTCGATTCATATTTTGAGAACGATTTGGAAAACAGCCAAAACAATGTGGCTTTGGTACAAGAATGGTTTCAAAAAAATGAAGGACGTCTTCCGCAATATCAGTATTTGAATGCAGCAGAAAATACTATCGGGGAGTCTTTTAACGGCGCTCACGAGAATGGCGAGGGATTGTACAAGTGTCAGTTGATTTTTGAGCGAGAGTATTTTAACGGCTACGGGAACAACAATGCGGAGGCAAGAGAAAAGTGCGCGGAATGTTTTTATGACTGGTTGGAAGAGAACGGATATATTGTCGACCCGATTCTTGAAGCCGTGGGCGATCCGGACGAAAATCAATCAATACGACAACTAAACGAACTGTACCAAAAAAAGTTGATTTCAAAACCGATCTATACATTCAAACAATGGTATGACGATAACGGGAGTGCGGTCTGGCGTTGCGAATGCCTTGTCGAAGAAAACGGCAGATCGTTTTACAACTATTCAAATTCCAAAAAGGAAGCGCAGCGCATGTCGGCATATGAATCGTTGCTTGATTTAATCGGTATGTACGAAGAGGAATAACATTTCGGGGCTTG
>OLXS01000510.1_pt1 | contig 17227 bp, 9 predicted proteins | sample 1673921 | NCBI WGS metagenome assembly OLXS01 (sample SAMEA103958134, study PRJEB25191) | human gut metagenome
GTTATATTGTCCGGAAGGGTGTAATGAGTTTCCGGCAATGCGATATAGTTGGTACCATTAGCTTTGTTGTATGCGTCAAGAGCCGCCTGATCTATTGTCAGGCTGTAGCTGTTATCTTTTTGTTGTGTATTGCTGATATGAGCATTCAGAGTCACATTAGTTTCACCGCTGCCCATGACAGTCACTTTAGTGCTTGATGCAGTTAAAGCTTCTTCGAAAAAGACATGTGTATCCAATGTGCTATAATTCGCATCATCACAGCCAATCCATGTACCGCCTGCAATAAGCGATATCAGCAAGAAGTTTCTTATGTTCTTAATCTGTTTCATAGTGAATTAATATTTAATTAACGGTTTGGTAGAAGGATTCATAATTTGAATAGCTTTGCGTAGATTCTTGTATTCCGGGTTTGTCGGATACTCCGCTTCCATATGATAGCTTCCTACTCCGCCTTTACGGAAACCGTTTTTCGGTTGCCAGCGTGCCATTCCTTCCAAGGATTTCATGCTGTTACCATAACGGTCGATATAAGGATATCCACCATCCATTGCAGCATCTACGGCTTCAAAGTTTTCGGTCATGATGGTCATTTTTGTGATTTGTTCTTCGGACATTACACTGCCGTAGGTCTGAACAAGTCCCGGACCTGCCACACCGCCATCAATCAGTCGTTTGTCCAGGTTGTTGTCATTACCGGGTTTATAGGCCTGAATGATAAAGTAATCAAAGTAAGGACCTACATCGGGTCTGTTCTTTATACTTTGTGGTTCGCCGTCGATGATCAATAACTTGCCGGTTCCGGATTTAGGACCGAAGTATTTGCCAAGTTCGTCTACAAATATGAACATTCTGTCATCATCGTCTACAATGTTACCCGAATTACCATAATTGGGTTCGTAGTCAATGTCAAAACCGTCATATCCATATTTATTGATTGTATCAGCAATTGCACTCGCATATTTGCGGATGGATGCTTCAACTGCCTCTTTATTGGACTCATCGGAAGGCCACCCCCAGAAGTCATTCACAGCCTCCTGTTGACTGGCAAATCCCATTGATTCCCAATTGTCATATATATGTTGCGGAGTGATCTGTGTACCTACGGAAGTGATAATAAAGCACATAGTGAAACGAGTTCCTTTTACCTGCTGGCAGAATTGAAGGTCTTTCTTTTGTGCTTCTGTGATATTCGACCAGTTTCCCCAAATAGATACAACGTCTACGCTATCAGGTATTCCCGCCATGCTATTAACCAATGAAGCACCTTCGCCTGTCCAGTTGCCGAACCATCCGAAAGCTTTTGGATGATCAGACTTTTTATATGCACGCAAGGCTGCATAATATTCTTCAGAGGGACCTTCGAAGTAATCTTTCGCTTCTGATTCTGTCCAGTCATTACAACTCACCCATATCGGGGTGCTCAATGCTAACAATAAAAAATATAGTAAATAATTCTTTTTCATATTAACTTTAGTTAGGAGGTTATATTAATTTGTTTTTCCCCATGACAAATCTGTGGCTTCATTGTCCGGACCACCATTTCTCAGATACGAGACACCTTGCTGGTAGTTATTATGATTGTTCTGTACTTCCGTATAAGGGAATCTCAGGCGACGCATACCTCGTTTGCTATCTACTCCGGATGGAGACAGATTATCGATGCAAGGATAGAGCTCTGGATAACCGGTGCGGCGGTATTCAGCCCATGCTTCTAGTCCCAATGGATAGTTGGCTATCCATTTCTGAGTAATGATACGTTGAAGATTTTCTTCTTCATTGTCATTCCAGGCAACAGCAACTGTGTTGGAGATGGTGTATGCATGACCTCTGGGATCATTATTATGTGATACAACCGGTTTTTCCGTATTGGTCAGATAGTTGTTAGGCATCGTTGTTCCGTATTGTTCCATGGAGAGTTTGATTCCTTCTTCATAGTACTCTTTAGCTGATTTGCTGCCTACAGACCAGTTCTTTAATTTGCCTTCTGCACGAAGGAATGCAGTTTCGGCAGCGCAGAATACCAGTAGCTTGGAAGTACCTGCAATAGCCGGTATAGAATAACCTGCAACGTCACTTTTGGCAAAACCATCTTCTCCGGAACGCATACCCACATATTCCTGAGTATGACCAGTGAAAGTTGAATGATTAAAATACTTAGACATACGTGGATCGTTGTAGCCATTCATGTAATCAACGATATTAGCGTTAACACGCAAATCACCCCAACTTACAGCAGCCAATTGGTATGGGTTTGTCTGTGAGCCGCAATCCATCATAGCATTGTCATTATTCGCTTCAATCAACCCGGCTTCATGAGCTACAGCAGCTTCTGCGTTCTCTTTTGCCATCTCCGGATATGCTGTGCTAATGCGGATAGCAACTCTCAGTCGCATAGAATTTGCTAATCTTGCCCAATTGGCATAATTGCCGCTGAATACGGGGTCGTTGCTGGCGAGAGGGGCATTACCATTAGTGTCTTTATAATAGTTGTAGAGTACGTTTGCAGCACTTGCAAAGTCTTCCATTATATTCTTGTAGACTTGTTCTTCTGTGTCATAAGCTACATAGAAGTTACCTTTTTTCACTTGGCTGTAAGGCATCGGACCGTAACAATCGGCAACACGCAACATAGTTATGGCCCGTATCATACGTGCAAAAGCATAATAATGACCGCTTTCATTGGTTGCTTCCTGTATCTGAAAGAAATTACCGTATATTTTCTCGAAATTGGTATTCCAGGGACCTGCATTCCAGGCATCGCTTTGATTGAATGTGCCGAAATTAGTACCACTCCATACATTCGCACATGTCAGATAGCCTCCTAGTTGACCTACCATCTGATCCATCATCTGTGAGTCATTCTGCTGAATGTTTACAATCGTCTCAATCATTGACTTCATCAAAGTAGAAGGATCAGCTTCATGAATCTGGAATTGATTGGTGTTGTATTCTTCAAAATTACCAGTACAACTCCCGGCAACTAATGCCAAAGCAGTACCGACTGTTATATTTCTTAGATATTTCTTCATAATAATTTTCTCATTAATTTAGAACTGTACTTTCACATTAAATCCTATATTGCGCATGCTCGGTTGCATAAAGTAATCCACATTCATATAGTAATTACTTGACGTAGAAGCTGACAACTCTGGGTCAAACGGTGCTTTACAATAGATCATCCACAGGTTACGTCCCACAAGACCGAAAGTCACGTTGGCGACATTGTTCAGCCATTTCTTGGGAAGTGTATAACTAAGGCTAAGTTCCTGGAGGCGGACATTGGTAGCACTGTATAAATAATATCTTCCATAACCACCTTCACCGGTACCGATAGTCTGAAAGTATTTCTGTGTATCGACTTTTCCGTTATTCATTGGTACACCTTTATTGTCACGCGCATTGGCTGTAATACTTGATACACCATAGTAGTCAAGAACACCTTGTGTGGCTGAATATGCTAACCCACCTACACGTGCGGAAAGAACGACTCCCAGATTGATACCTTTATATGTGAAATTGTTTGTCCATCCTAAATTATAGTTGGCATTCAAGTTTCCGACTTTGGTAGGAGTCTCTGCTGTATGCATGCTAAGTCCTCCGGTTTGAGAATCTACTTTTATGTTTCCGTTATTATCTTTGGTCAATTCATTGTATACATAGATATCAGTCATTGTACCTCCTTCTGTTAAGATCACCCGGGGAGCCACATTCTCTTTACCGAGCCATCCTACAGGCATGTTCGGCATGTCAATCAGTTCGCCTGTTACGGGATTAGTGCTACCACCTGCCAGACGTTTCACTTTATTACGGTTTAGGGTGAATGTAGCATTTGAGGCCCATCTGAATCCTCCCCATTCGTCAGTAAAGCCAAGTGCCAGCTCAATTCCCTGATTTTGTACGTTACCAGTTTGTACAATAGCCTTATTATATCCGGAGGAAGAAGGAATATCTACTTTAAATGTTTGGTTCAAAGTATTGGAACGATAATAGGTTGCGTCCAGATTAAAGCGATTTTCCCAAAATTTTAAATTCAAACCGATTTCCCATGATTTGGTCTTTTCAGGTTTCAGATTATTCATTGGATAAACTGTCGGGTTTGCCCAGTTATGAGTCTGGCTGTTGTATTCATATCCCGGGTTAGTCAGGTAACGGTCGAAAGAAGAGGCTACAACAGTGTAAGACCCACGTACTTTTGCATAAGATATGATTTTAGGCAGAGCAAACATTTCTGTCAGTACAGCCGATAAGCCGACAGATGGGTAGAAGTATGAAGACTGATTGGAGAAAGCCAGTTTGGAATCCCAATCATTACGTCCGGTCAACGTGAGGTAAAGTTGACTTCTCCATCCTAATTCGACATTAGCGAATATACTTTGTACTTCGTCATCGTATCCGTCCGGTAGTGGTTTATAGTTTGCAGCGTAATTAATATTATTCAGTGCAAAGAAGTTAGGGATTATCAGGTCACCTGCAAAGCCGATTGTCTGCATGGAAGTGTGATAAAGTGACATACCGATATTGGTATTTAGACGGAAATCTCCGAATGTTTTATCAACAGTAGCCAGTACGTCAGTATATAAAGAACGTTCCTGGCGCATAGCATCTTCAAAGCCACCGTTAACAGAACAGAAAGTAGCAAGCGTTGAAGCATATTTCTCTGTTTTGTTACGATAGTCCGAATTATCCAGATTTACGCGTCCGGTGATATTTAACCAGTCTGTAATTTTCCATTTTAGGGAGGCATTCAACATATAACGCTTTTTGTCAGAGGTACGTCTGATACGGTTTTGAGTCCAGTATGGATTCTGCAATGACAATCCACCGTCGCCATAAGGCCAGTATTGTTTCATGAATCCGTAATTTGTATCGTAACGTTCGTACAGACGAATTTCATCAAAATTATCTCCGCGTGGAAATAGATACAAAGCGGGTAGGGGGTTGTAGTATTGTCCCTGAGATACCATGTTGGTATTATTCTGTATGATGTATTGTGCACCGATATCCAGTGTCAACTTATCATTCAGGAAGTTAGTAGTATTACGTGCGGTAAAGTTATAGCGGTTGTAGCTGTTATTGGGCAAAATACCATCTGAATTTGTCGTAGAAGCTGAGAAGTAAGTCTGATTTTTATCGCTTCCTGTCGATAATGTAATGGAGTTTATGATATTACTACCGGTATTGAAGAAGTCTTTCGGATCATATCTTTTATCTGTCAGATCTCCCCAGCTGAACAAGCCTGAACTTGTTCCGTATCTGTTCTGCATCTCAGGCATAATATATGCCTTGGAGAAGGTCGTACTATTGGAAACAGTAAGTGATATCTTTTCTTTTTTCCCTTTCTTTGTGTTAACCAGGACTACTCCATTGGCTGCGGCAGAGCCATAAAGGGCAGCAGCTGACGGTCCGGTCATCATACTTATACTTTCTATATCGTCCGGGTTTAAGTCTGCTACTGCATCAGAACCACCCATTGATCCGTACTGACCGTCACCACCACTTGAACCAGTGTTAAACATAGGTACACCGTCAATCACATATAAAGCATTGTTATTCTTGGTCAATGACTTCATACCACGCATTACAACACGTGTAGCACCACCGGCACCTGTAGCACCGCTGCTTATCTGCACACCGGCTACTTTACCTGCAAGCGAATTGATAAAGTTGGCATCTTTCACCGCTGTTAAAGCTTCTCCCTTTACTTGCTGTACATTATAACTCAACGCTTTCTGTTCACGCTTAATACCCAATGCGGTTACAACTACTTCTTCTAATGTTTGAGTATCTTCTCCCATCACTATTTTTAGTGGTTGTGTATTAGCTAATGTGATTGATTGGGAGATATGCGGAGTAGTATGAGAGAAGAACATCTCATACTAAATATAACCATTAATATTTGTATTTGATAATTCATATATTTGTGTAAATATATGAATTGTTGAGTGGATAGTTCTGTCTCTTTATTTATGTTGTTATTATTTACAATGTATAGTAAAAACAAAGGCTGCCTCATTCCAAAGGCAGCCTTTTCTATATGTACAATTTATTGTAGTTTGTTGCTATTCTTGCGGTGGGAATATAAACCCGTTCCCTTTGTTATCATCAAAAGAATAACTTGATGGCTTGGGTAAATTCTTACCATTCTTACTCCAGTCCCAAAGCAGAGTCTCATCCTCTGTAATTTCTCCGGTAGCACTATCCCTCTTCTTCCCATTCAATGGATAATAAAGCAGTAAATTGTCATCGTCAGGATTTACCATCTTCCATATATTCGAAGCTATCTCTTGCGAAGTTCTGGCCGTTTTCCAAAAACGAACCTCACGAATCAGCTCGTTTGAACCACCAATCCAAAAGCCAATCAATCCATAAGGACCTGTTCTGATTTCCCGGTCAGCAACCAGCACTCCGTTCACGTATACATAATTCTTTTGACCATCATATACGAAAGCTAACATATACCAAGTGTCAGGCTGTGCAGAGAATTTGTCAGCGGGAACATCAATCTGAGAGCTTCCCGTCTTAATTTGTAATTGATTAGGGTTAATAGTTACATCACCGAAACGAGTATAAATCTCATCCATAGGACCAGCATTGGCAACCAATTTAGTTCCACAAATAGAACGATTGTTACTTTTGTAACTAGCCCTATTGACCATAACTTCCATTGTCCATTGATCAACTTTGAAATCGTTAGGGAACATTTTATCATCCTCGCTCCCCGAACCACTTCCACTTGTACTTATCCGGAGCGCTTTTGTATTCACTCTTTGCTCAAGTACAAGTAAAGTCTCTTCTTGCCCTCTGATAATATTCACGTCACCTCCTGTAATACGTATAGGCAAAGCATAGTTACCTTCTAGTGAGAATTTTACATTCTTCAAAGAAATAGGAACATCCATCATTGCATAAAGAGGCATAAATGTTATTTTCTGTGAGATCTCATACATCTCTTTAGGAAGTACTATATAGTTAGTTCCATTTTTAGCATTATAAGCATCTAACTGAGCTTGATTACCAGCCTCCAATGTAACTTTTATTTCTTTAGTATCTTGAACAGCTAAAGCTACTTGCAACCCTTTAATTTCCACATCTTTGCCTTCTTCCACAAAGCTTTGTAATACGCCGTTATTAGCTATATATACTCCTTGCTCACTTTGAAAATCATCCAAAGGATTTTTATATAACTCATTTTGACAACCTGTTAAGAATAACAGAACAGCTAAATAAATATTCTTTTTCATAATAGTCATTCTTTAATATTAATCGAACTTACCAGGATATACCTGATTACCAAAATACAAGGCTTTTCTCAACCATTTGTAAGGAGGGTCATTCGGGTAGTCATACTCCATATGATAAGTACCTATACCACCTATTCTCTTACCACTGGGCAAATCGAGTGTTGCATAGTCAAGAATCTGATTCCCTTCCATACTGTTCAATTCAGGACGCACACTTGTATAATAAGTTATACCACCAGTTTTCCACCCTTGTTCAAATTCTACGGTAATAATTGTTTTACGCTCCCAATCGTCCAGATTCGGTTTATTTATTTTATAAATTACAGAACTAGTACTTGATTCCCAATATGCTTGATAGATATAATGATCAACCAATTTTGAAGTTTCTGTAGATAAGAGATCCGGCTGACCATCCATAACTAACATTCTTCCAGCAGGACGTAGACGGGCACTTAAAGTTTCAATGAAAACCTGCATCTTATTATTGCCGCTAGGACTGATTGTCTGGTAGTTTGCTAAAGTTCCGGAATGTCCATATCCAGGTTCGTAGTCAATATCAAAACCATCAAGATTGTACTTTTCAATACTATCACAAATAGCATTTGCATATGCTTTTACTCCTTCAATGAAGTTTCCTTGTCCCTTTTCTTCTACCCAATATTGCGTTGCATTCAATCCTTTAGGAGTCAACTGATCTCCCAAATCTTGAATAATCCAACATAATAATGCCTTTCCTCCTTTTACTTCTTGGAAGAATTTCAAATCTGCTTTCTGTTCATCAGAAAGGTAACCTCTTGTTCCCCAAAGAGATACAAAATCTACACTATCGGGTAACATCTTCAAATAATTTTGAGCGTTGTTTCCTTTTCCAGTCCAGTTACCAAACCAACCAAAGCCTTTCACATGAGGAGTTTTTCTATATTCTCTTATTTGAGCGAAATATTCACGCATGGTCGGTGTAAGATCTTCTTCGGTTTGGGCTTCTATTAGGGGAATCAGACGGTGCATTCCTTCTTGATTCTCAAAAACCTCTCTTTCTTCAGATGTCCAGTCAGAACAGCTTAGTATACTTAAGGCAGATATACCTATACACAAATACTTTAATAATTTCATAATTTTCTTTTCTTAACAATGAATATCATTATTACTGATTAGGTTGTTTGGGCCTGTTTGAACGTACCCACCATAATTTAGTAGCTCCTATATCTCCACCTCCCAGCAATGTTGGAATTTCAGCCATATTAGGATTGGAATTATAGGCTGTAGGAGCAAATCTAAAGCGTTCAGGAACTCTGCAATCTTCTATTGAGGCGCCAATTCTTCCAGGAGCAGCTTCATCCATAGGTTTCATTAAATATGGGAAACCGGTTCTGCGATATTCGGTCCAAGCTTCCACAGCGTTCGGATATAGTGCCAGATATTTTTGCGTAATAATTTTCTGTAACTGTTCTTCTTGCTTACTCAAATTTCCTGTGTAATCATCCCATTTGGGTGAAGTATTTCCAATGCTTAAATCATGGTTATAAGTGCCATATTTGTAATTACTACCAGTGAGTCCGGTTGGTTTACCTGTTCCTGACAGGTATGTGGCAACTCCACTGACTCCTTGCTCTTGAAATGAAATATTTATTCCTTGTTCATAGAACGTTCTGGGGTCACCACCTATCAAATTGTAGAGAGCAGCTTCTGCTTTCAGAAAATAAGTTTCGGATGCTCTGAACCAATATAAAGGAGAATTGGAGTCTACTTTCGGACGCGATGCAAATTTTGCAGAATATGAGGTTTCCGATTTAGATTTACTATTCGTCGGTGCAACCGGAAAATAACCTGTTTGCGCCCAACTGCCAGATCCATATGTTCCTTCAGTAAAATATGCACTTAACCTAGGGTCTTTATATCCGTCCAAATATCCCCAAATAGTGGCGCCCATTCTTGTTTCGTTATATTCATTGACAGATGCTAACATTGAATTCAGCAATGGCATTTTGTCTGAACTTTTGATCTTTGCTTCACTTGAAATATCTTCGATAACACCGCCATTTTTAGGATCTAATGCTTTCGTAATATATTCTTTAGCCAAAGTCTCATCTATAAAATGTACTCTGACAGCTATTCTCAACATTAATGAGTTAGCCAGTTTTACCCAGTTTTGAACATTGCCATTGTATATCAAATCGTACTGGCCCATCACACTATAAGATATTGTGTTCAGCAATTCTACTGATTTTGACAAATCAGCCAGCATGCTTCTGTAAACAACTTCCTGGCTGTCGAATTTTGGCGCAATACTTCCATCACCTGCTGAGTTATAAGCAATAGGACCAAAAACGTCTGTAGCTCGCAACCATGCTATATTTCTGACAATATTAGCAATCTCCAATATAGCTTGTTCTGATGGGGAATCCGAATCTTTAGCGATTTCATATATTTCATTCCAGGGCAAAAAGATTTGCGAGTAAAAGTTCTGATATGCATAATTCATTCTACTATCTGTAAAATTCCAATTAGCCTCATTATTAAATCCCCAATTATTATTATTGCCAAAATAACCAATATAGTTACCGGAAGATATCAAATCAGTATTTTGTAAATCATTTCCAGGTCCAGTTGTCAAACTAGGTGAACCTATAGGGATCACTCTTTGCTGCATATTCATGAAACGGGCACCATATTTAAGAGGACCTAATTCCCCATCGGAGACACCGTAAGGATTGGTATTGACAGCTTCATAATCACAAGCTGACATAGAACAAAGTGCCAAAAGCAGAATTATATATTTTTTCATATTCAATTCCTTTATTTATTTTAGAATCCAAATTTCAAACTCAATCCATAAGTAGACTGGCTGGGTAACATAAAATAATCGTATCCTTGACCAAAAGTACCAGTGGAAGCTGTTAGTTCAGGATCATAAGGGGCCTTATTGTATATCATCCATAAATTAGTACCGTATACTGACAAGCTCAAATTATTAACAGTTCCTTTAAACCATTTATTGGGGAAAGTATAAGTTAGTCTGGCTTCCTGCAATCTCACATTAGTTGCTGAGTATGTATAGTAGGCATCCAAATTAGAAACTGCATCATAATAAGTTTTTGGATCAACTTTGAAATATCCTAATGATACACCACCTGCATCACGTGCATCTGCTGATGCTTCAGATACTCCATATCTGTCTAACATAGCTTGTGTTTTAGATATTACGATTCCTCCAATACGAGCTGTGAACAACAAGTTAAGATTAAATCCTTTGTAACTAAATCCATGCTGCCATCCCAAATTCCATTTAGGATTCACGCTACCAAGCTTGTAGGGTGTGGTGGCTTCTGTAGTTAATGCTTGACCTGGCTGATAGTCTACATAATTATCACCATCTCTTTTTAGCCATTCATTTGCATATACAGTACCAATTTCTCCTCCTTCTCTCAAACGGAAACGCCCAACCTGAATATCCGTTAAATCTATCAAGGTATTTGTTACCGGATTCAAGACATCGCGTGCCAATTGGATAATTTTATTTTTATTTGTCGTTGCAGTGAACGTTGTACTATAATTAAAATTACCAAATTTCTTGTCAAATCCTAAACTTAATTCAAGTCCTCTATTCTGGACATTACCAGCTTGTACAAACATATATTCAAAATTACTACCCAATGTAGCTTTCAGTAACTGATTATATGTATTTGAATGATAATACGTAACTCCGAAAGTTATTGTATTATTAAACCATTTGGAATCAAGACCTACTTCATAAGAACGAGTTCTTTCAGCTTTCAGATTGGAAATCGGATAATATTTAAAAGGTTTAAAGGTTCCTCCTTCAAGTTCGTGAGTGAGTGTTCCGGGAGTTAATCCTGTATAAGGGATCGGCGAACCTACCTCTGTATATGAAGCTCTGACTTTCAGGAAACCTAAAGTTGGCTCTAATTTTTCTTTAATATTATTGGGTAACAGTTCAGTAATGATGGCAGACAAACCAACTGAAGGATAGAAAATCCACGGATCATCACTGTTTACCAATTGAGAAGGCTTATCGGCTCTCCCTGTCAAGGTTAGGTATAAGGCCGAATTCCATGATACCTCAGCAGAAGCAAATACAGCAAAATTTCTCCTGCGACTGTCTCCACCGGTTTGACTTGCGGTGCTCTGCGTCGGGTCTATATTGCTATATACAAATTTATTCGGTACTAATAGTAACTGTCCTCCATATCCACGTCCTTTTGTATCATATTCTTCGAAAGAAGTTCCTGCATTAATCGTAGCATGATAGATTTCAGCAAACTGTTTATCGAAGTTTACCATTATATCTGCATATTTCTGTCGAAACGTCTCGTTAGAGTATGTATAGCGTCCGTTTGTACTAGCATATGTGTTTATGGTAGATGCATAACGTTTATCTTCCTTTTCAGTATAGGTATTATCTAAACGTACACGACCTGCCACATTCAAATAGTTGGTAATATCGTACTTTAAAGAGGCATATAACATATAACGGTCTTTTACTTCCGGACGAATGTTACGATAGGCAATCCAATATGGATTTTGTATATCCATACCAAAATCTCCGGGACTCCATTGCTGTTGAGAATATCCGAGTTCACTATTATAGCGTTCAAAATACTTCTCTTTCTCAAAATCTTCACCGCGCGGATATAAGTATGCGCCAACAATTGGATTAAAATAAGTTCCATAAGAAATCATATTGTTATAATACTCACGTATATAACTTGCAGATGCATCTAATGTCAGCTTATCATTCAAGAATTTAGCAGTATTTCTCAATGTCACATTGTAACGGTGGTACTTGTTATTGGGGACAATACCATCAGAATTTACAGCAGCAATCGAAAAATAAGTCTGATTCTTATCGTTTCCGGTTGAAAGATTAAATGAATTATTAAAGGTTGTCCCTAATTCAAAGAAGTCTTTAGGATCATACGATGATTGATTTTCCAGTTTATCTCCCCACGAATAATAGTTTCCTGATATTCCATATCTATTTTGGAATTTAGGCATTGTGAGCGGTGTCATAAACTCTACTGAAGAAGATACATCTATACGCATTTTTCCAGCTTCGCCTTTCTTCGTATTGATTAAGATTACTCCATTTGCTGCACTTGCTCCATACAATGCTGCAGCAGACGGTCCAGTCAATACTGACACGCTTTCAATATCATCTGGATTGAAATTGGCGATACCTTCACCTGAAGTTCTGCCACTTCCGAATCCTGTTCCGTCGCCAGTTCTGTCAGCTTGATTACCAATTGGTACACCATCAACTACATATAGAACATTGTTATCTCCGCTAATAGATTTGTTACCACGCATTGTAACACGAGTACTACCTCCTACACCGGAAGCACTACGTTGTATATTCACACCAGCCACTTTTCCGTTTAGACTATTGACGAAGTTAGCATCCTTTACGGAAGTTAAAGCATCATTGTTAACTTTCTGCACATTATAGCTAAGTGCTTTTTCAGAACGTTTGATACCCAAAGCAGTAACAACAACTTCATCCAATTTTTGCGTATCTTCGCCCATTATTATTTTCAGTGGTTGGGCGTTGGCTAACGTGATTGCTTGGGAGTAATGAATTTATAGCTCTTTTCATATTTCTTTATGTTCTATTTTTAAGAATAGCCAAGTGGTCAAAGTCTATGAAATCTAATAAATAGCAAAAAAATGTATAATTTATTGCGAGATTATGCGATGTATTTGCATAAAATAATCGCTTAGTGCATAAAAATGTCATCTTCCATTCCATGAAAGAGCTTTAAAACATATGAACGAGCCAGTCGTTGGTTTAAAAGGAACGGCATTTTGGTTTTAAAGGAAACATCAATTCCTTTAAAACCAAGATAAATATGAGTACTTTGAAAGAACTTTTTCTCTATTTGGTTTATTTTTTCGTCTGATTCTGAAATGACAATATGATTCTACATATTGTTATTTATATTATAATGTCTGTGTTTTGCACGATTTAATAACCATATAATTATTAATAACGTTTATTTAAATCATGCCGTTGAAAATAAATTGAGAATACAAGCTTTATTTCTAATTCTTATATAGTTTAATGTAATATATTACATTATAGGTACATTAAATATGCATTTTTTTAAGAATGTGCTGATTTTACTGATTTCATGTTTTCTATTGTTTATAAAATGCGACATTACAAGATATGATTAGCCGTATGGCTAATCATATCTTGTAATGATATTAGACACAATGAGATTTTTCTATAATTCATCATATTATCGTATACTCATTTATTTTATGCCTATGCAATAAACACAAAAAGTAGCGTTGTGCATACAATTTGCATGCACCATTCAAATTTACATTTTATGATCGAAATTAGTCAGTAGTCGGGCATTTCTAATCCTCTCTTCCTTTTCAAAACATGCTAAATAATTCTCAGTAACAGCTAAATTGGAGTGACCAAGACTTTCGGAAATATAAGAGGTTTTGGCTCCACCACGTTTTAATACTGTCGCAAATGAATGTCTTGCTGTATAAGTGGTCAACTGAGCGATACCTGTACCTTGGGCTATTTTCTTTAACTTTCTATTACATTTAGTAACGATACGACGCACTAATCTGATCTTTTCAAAAGCATCTTCATCCCCTTTGGCATATTTGAAAATGTAGGTCTGCGGACTTACATTGGGGTTTCCCCACTTATGAATGATATCCCACATCTCAGGAGTTATAGTAGCACGTATTTCTTTACTATGTTTAGTTGTCCTGGATGTTTTGGAACGTATAAAACAAATTTCTCCATCTACAATATTTGAGTACTGGAGAAATAACAGATCCATAAAATTAATTCCATTACATAAATAAGAGAAGAACCATAAATCACGAAATTCCTCTAATTCATTGGTAGAATCTTGGAAAGACATGACTCTCTTTATCTCAGGGAGAGTGAGAGCTAGTTTTCGACCATGTCCTTCTGGTATTTCATATTTATTCTTTCCAAAAGGAAATGATGATTCTTTCAATATTCCATCTCGTACAGCACGGTTTAATATGCACTTTAAGGTTCGAAAATAAATACTCACGCTTGAATAGCTTTTACCGTTAGAAATCCAAAAACGTTCACAGTGCTTCAGCCACTCCACTGTTATTCTGTCTAATGGAATATTGATACCACCAAAACTTTCTAAACTCTTCAAGGCACTTCGATAATTTAAATATGTACTTGCCTGCTCATTATCCTCTAATTCCTTCATCTTTAATTCGAAAGCTGTACGCAAATTAATTTCTTTCGTATGCCTTCCAAGTCTAATACTTAATATTTCAAAACTAAATTCTCCTTTTTGGATAAGTTCGCTGACTTGTTGTTTTATAATAGAAAAACTACTTTCTATATCAGCTCTTACCTCCATTAATAACTGACTTTTTGCCTTTAACAATCTATCCCAGTCTTCTTTTGACAATTCTTTCCCCGTAGAATAATATTTCTGTTTTCTCCGAAATACTACCTGAACTTTAACTGGAAATAATCCATTAATTTTAGCTCTTCTGATGTCTAATATGGTCAATACAGAAACTCCATCTTTTGAATATTTGAACATAAAATGATGCTTTATATCTATCTGTTATTTGAATATATGCAAATTGCATGCAAATGTAATAAATTGAATAGTTTTTCAGAATTACTTAATGCTCTATTTATCAAATGATTATGTACTTATTTTTCAAAAAAATGCTTAGCCTAACCATTTTTTACGAAAAAAAATCTTATTTTCGTTTAGTATGGTTGCAGTATTAAATGTATTACTGATGAATAAGCGCTTATGAAAAATCATTTTTAGTGTAACCTTTAAATTTATAAATATGAGAAACAGAGATACATAGATCCTTTGTATGAGTGGCGGTTATATTTATTATCCGCACATGTTTGTTAACTACCTAAAAACTATTTCTAATTAAAAAGAATAAGATGAAAGAAATTATAAAACACAAGTTTCCATACTTGTTATTTTTCCTTTTATTGTTTTCGAGTTTTGCCTCAGCTTATGGGCAGGAACGAATGATTACCCTTAATCTATCGAAGGTACCTCTAAATACTGCATTGAAAGAGATAGAGAAACAAACTTCAATGTCAGTAGTATACAACACAAATGACGTCGATATTAATCGTGTCATATCTATTAAAGTTTCTAAAGAGTCGCTGACTAATGTTATGGGTCAGTTGTTTAAAGGAACAAATATCAGTTATTCAATAGTCGATAAACATATTGTACTTTCTACTAAGAAAGAAGTAGAACAACAGAAAAAAACACCAATCGTTGCAACAGGAACAGTAACAGATGCACAAGGTGAACCTTTGATTGGAGTTAGTATTCTAGTGAAAGGAACCGCTACTGGTGCAATTACTGATATGGATGGAAATTTCAAAATACAAGCAGCTAAAGGTGATGTACTTGAAGTATCCTATATCGGTTATGCCTCCCAAGCAATCACGCTTACTAGTGCACAACCCTTGAAGGTTACTTTAGGAGAAGATACGCAGGTGTTGGACGAAGTAGTCGTTACTGCATTAGGTATTAAGCGCGCAACTAAAGCATTAAGCTATAATGTGCAAGAAGTAAAAGGTGATGAATTGACAACTGTAAAAAGTGCCAATTTTATGAACTCACTGGCTGGAAAGGTGGCTGGTGTTAATATCAATGCATCTTCATCCGGTGTTGGAGGGGCTACACGTGTAGTTATGCGTGGTACCAAATCTATATCTTCAGACAATAATGCTTTATATGTAATTGATGGTGTTCCTATTTTTAATACAAATAAAGGTGACACTAACGGACAATATTCAGCCCAACCGAGAGGAGAGGGCATATCTGATATCAATCCGGAAGATATTGAAAGCATGTCTGTATTAAGTGGACCTGCTGCTGCGGCCTTGTATGGCTCTAATGCAGCGTCTGGTGTAATTTTAATTACTACAAAGAAGGGAAAAGAAGGTAAGGCACGAATTATTATTTCTAATAATTCTACTTTTTCCAATCCTTTTATAATGCCTGAATTCCAAAATTCTTATATAAACCGCGCAGGTTCCTTTGCTTCATGGGGAGATAAAGCGTCTTCCCTTTTCGGAACTTATGAGCCAAAAGATTTTTTCAATACTGGTACTAATATCCAGAATAACGTTTCTTTATCTGTTGGTAATGAAAAGAATCAAACTTATCTGTCTGTAGGTACTACTAATGCAACTGGTATCATTCAAAATAGCAAATATGACCGTTACAATTTTACCTTCAGAAATACAACAAAATTCCTGAAGGATAAAATGACATTAGATGTGGGTTTTAGCTATATTATTCAAGAAGATCTTAATCTAATGGCACAAGGTGAATATTTCAATCCACTACCAGCCGTATATCTGTTCCCGCGTGGCGAAAACTTTGAAGCTGTGAGGATGTATAAAACGTATGACACAACTCGTAAGATAGATGTACAGAACTGGGGATGGGGTGATCCTGGATACAGTATGAAAAATAATCCATATTGGGTGGCTAATGAGATGAACCATGGCATGAAAAAACAACGTTACATGGCTAATGCTAGTTTAAAATATGAAATTTTGGATTGGCTTGATGTGACAGGGCGCGTTCGCATTGATAATGCAACCAATGATTATTCAGATAAAAGAAATGCTTCTACTGATCTTTACTTTACTAATAGTTCTATTTATGGATTCTATAAGTACTATAAAGCTGACGATAGACAGGCTTATGCAGACGTGATGGCTAATATTAATAAACGCTTTGGTGACTTAAGTTTAAGTGCTAATATTGGCGGTAGTTTTACTCAAACTTATTATGACGAAAGAGGATTCCAAGGTGGTTTGAAAGATATGTCTAATGTTTTTAGTCTATATAATATGACTACTACCTTGGATAAAGATACTTATCCTATAGAAAGTGGATATAAACAACACACGATAGATCGGAAGAGCGTCGTGTAGGGAA
>OLXS01000516.1_pt1 | contig 17047 bp, 14 predicted proteins | sample 1673921 | NCBI WGS metagenome assembly OLXS01 (sample SAMEA103958134, study PRJEB25191) | human gut metagenome
ACAGCACCTTCTCCGGAGCTTTCAGTGCATGCCGCCCTGCCTGGACAGGTTCATACAGAGGCTTGAGAAAACGCCGCTCCCGTTCCGGCAACAGGCCAAAATACCCCTGAGGCAAGACAAATACCCCATCCCCCCTCCGGATTCCGTACCGCCGCACTGCTTCCGGCGCCAGATTCTCCAGAGCGCGGGAAGAAACGACGTCAGGATTCGGCACAATCCCCTGCGTCATTTCCTTGGCGGCATCCAGCTTGAAATTCCGGCATGCCTCCATCTTTTCCAGAAGATGCCGCTCTGCTGCAGAGCAGAAGGACAATCCTTCCCTGACGCACGCTCCGGCATCTTCCGGCAAGGGAAACCGACGGTACGGCTCATGTTCCAGAAATGATTCCACGTCATTCACGGAGCCGCCAAAACGGCGGTATTCCGGAACCAGGCGTCCGCCTCCCTCTCCCTTTTTCTCCGCCAGAACAGTCATGGTATGGACGCGGGCGGATTCAAACACGCGGCAGGCTCCGAAATCCGACAGGCGCAGCAAACCGCAATCTTCCAGCAGCTTGCGGCGGAGAGAGGCGGCTCCCGCATTAGACATCCACTTGTTGGGAACGACCAGATGCATCACGCCCCCCCGCTTCAGGGCATCCAGCCCCACACAGGCAAACACGTACCAGTAATCCATGCGGGAAGAGCAATAGGAAGCAAGAGAAGAACATTTCAAACGGTCAAATAATTCCTTGTTCCCTTTTTCTCCGACAAAAGGGGGATTGCCGATCACCAGGTCAAAGCCTCCTTCCTCCATCACCGTTGAAAGACCCTGACGCCAGACGCCGGACGCAGACATATCCAGACTGTCCCCGCACAACAGGCGATCCCGTAAATCCCCCTTTCCTCCGGCGGCCAACCATGCGCAACGAAAACGGAAACGGGCCACCTCCAATGCCTCCGCGCAAACATCCACTCCGTAAATATTCTCTTCCAAAACGGCGCGGATTAAATCGGGCTCCGGGCAATCTGGTTCCAGAAGCTTTCTGCGGGCGACAAGCTCCCGGAGCATTCCCATGGTGAATGCTCCGGCCCCGACGGATAAATCCAGCACACGGATACTTCCCAGCAACCCGGCTTCTTCATCACCGCTCCTGGGAGAAGGCAATCTGGATTCCAGCCAGGAAGATACCGCTTCCCGGGCCATCCAGCGAACAAGAAAACCGGGGGTATACACCGTCCCGGAACGGCGGGCGTCCGTCAGGAAACGCCCCAGCAATCCTTCCAGCACGGAAGGAGTAACAGCCCGGCAGGCATCCTCTTCCCTCAAGGAAAAAGCGAATCCCCCCGGCAGCCGGCCCTCATGGCCTGCCTGCCGTTTCTGCAAATTGTCCATCAAAACCTCTTTCAATCGTTCCCAGGTTTCAGGACGGCCCCCGTTGCCCTTCTCCACGGAGAAATACTGAGCTATAAAACAATCCTGAACGTTCCGCTCCTTCACTGCGGCATTCGTACACTACTGGAACAGGCCGCGCAACCAAAAGGAGAAATTGTCCAGAAAGCCAGCTTCAGAACATGAATGCCCGGAACTCCCTTTTCTGAACATTCCCGGCGCCCCAAAACCGCATCAACCACCGGGAAGGGGTCATTCGAACAGATTCACCTATATGAGCGCATATTGAAAAACTTTAACCGCCCGATAAACATTTGAAAAATATCCCCTATTATTATTTTCCGGCGCAGCGCTGGATGAAAAGTCAATCATGGCCATGATGAATCAATCGAAAAGCGCTTCCGGCAGAAAGGGAATTTCAAACATCGATGAGACAGGAGGCTAAGGCAGGCAATGCCCCGCCAGCCTCCCCATGCTGACGTTGTCACCTTCTTCAAATTCAGAAGAATTTCCTCAATTCGTCTCTCTATTCCCTTATTTTGCAATAAATAAAATCCGGCTTTGCCATCAGCAAGCCGGACTAGAAAAGAAATGGTACCCCGTCACGGGCTCGAACCGTGGACAAACTGATTAAGAGTCAGCTGCTCTACCAACTGAGCTAACGAGGCATGTATCCGGCGATTCCCCCGCGACAAGCACCACCCATGAAGATGGAGCCACTGGTCGGAATTGAACCGACGACCCACGCATTACGAATGCGTTGCTCTACCCCTGAGCTACAGTGGCATCGCGAGAAGCGCACGAGCAAGTAATCATAAGCAACCCCTTTTAGCAAGTCTTTTTTGCAATAAGACCGTTTTTTTACGCCTTGAATGCGGAATAAAAGCCAAGAGCGGCAGGTGACAGTAGAAGAGCTTGCATAGGCGGGGGAAACATGGTGGAGTGCATGTCCTCAAAGAGCTTTTCTTTCCCTACTTATCATGAAGGCATATTACATTTTCCAGCAGGCGGACGAAGAAACAATCAGCAACATTTTGGACTGGATGCGCAACCAGGAACGCGCCATTTACCGCGCTGCCGTGCGTGAACTTGGAGCCCTGAAAAAACTGCGCCCCGAATTCATCCAGCGCAAACCTCTTCAGGAACAATTTTCCTTCATCAAGAAAATGCTGTCATGGAAACCCAGCAATGAAATCGGTGACCATCTGCTTCAGGTCTGGCTGTTGCGCAAACACCAGGACATGCTGATTACGTTCCTGAATACCCTGGGCATCCCCCATGACGGCAACGGCATTGTCAATGAACTGCCGGAAACGCTGGACAAGGAGAAACTCGCCAAAGCTGTGGACGAACTGTTCGAAAAATACCCTGCCGGCGTAGCGTCCGTCTACCTCCAGATGTTCCAGCTCCAGACGGAAGACGGCTGGGAAGAACTGGCCGAGGTTCTGGCGAACGATCCCCGCGTTACCATCCGTTGACGTTATTCTCCTTCGGGACATAAACAAGGGCCACTCCGTTCCGGGGATGGCCCTTTTTATGGAGGCAAACGGACGCTCCTGCCGCTGTTATTCCAGTTCCAGGCGGAACAAGCGTCCGGACGGCACGGGACCTGTTTGAAACAGCTGCAATGGAAAGCATGCCGGAAGCGCAAGCCCGTCAGGAGGGAACGCTGTCCGGCTGTTCCGGATGGAATGACCACCCCTCATCTCCGTGGTACACCATCATACGGGACATGCCGCCGTCAATGACCAGATTCTCCGCATTGACAAAGCTGGAGCCGCATAGAAAGAAAACGGCCTTCACGATATCTTCCGGCGAACCGACGCGCCCGGAAGGATGCTGAAAAGCATCTTCCGGAGACAGGACGCCGAACACCCCCGTGTCAATCCAGCCTGGACTGATACTGTTCACACGAACGCCGAAAGGGGAAAGGCTCATGGCGAGAGCGTGAGTTAAAGAAGTGAGGGCGCCCTTGGCCGCACTATAGCTTTCCGTATCCTTCTGGGACATGGAAGCGCGGGTAGAAGCAATATTCACAATGGAAGCGCCGCGGGAAAAATGGTCGCGAAATAAAAGGCTCAGCAGATAGGGCGCGGAAACTCCCACGCGCAAAACTTCATTGAATTCCTCGAAGGAACAGCCGGAAAGAATGCCGCGACGCGTGATGCACGCATTATTTACCAGCACATCCACACGGCCAAAACATTCCAACACCTTTTCCGCAAAAGACCGCACGTCCTCTTCCACACCCGCGTTGCCCGTCACGCAAAGATGCCCCTCTCCCGGCAATTCCTCCAGCAGGGAGGCCGTTTCCTCATGCTTCACATCCAAAACCGCCACCCGGGCTCCCGCCGCAGCGAAAGCTTCCGCAATGACGCGCCATGCGCAGGGCAATGGCGCGGCCAATGCCGCAGGCTCCTCCCGTCACCACCACGGTACTGCCGGAAAAATCAACATCCTTCATAGGCTGATTGTCATATTCCACTCAAGAAAGTCAATCATCGCCTTCCGGCATACGGTACTTAACGTGCATACATTACATCGCGGTAAAGCCCCATGGCTCTGGAAAGGAGAGGAGAACGGGTTACCACGTCCGTTTCCACAATAAGACGGGCCATGGAACCGGAAACGGCCATTTCCGCTTCCTCCGCACGGCGGCTGATACGTTCCATATCCCTGGTTTTCACCAGATTCATACGTCCGGATTTTTGGAAATCATCAACAACATAGCGCAACCTTTTCAACTTGGCCACCACTTCCACCAGCTCCATGGCGCACTGGTCAGCCGTTCCGGCATCCTTGATGCTGCGCAGGAGAAAGTCAATTCTCTCCAGGCACATGCAGAACTCTTCCATGGCCGCGACAGGATCGGCCCAGAACTCCTGAAAATCGATTAGCCTGGGTTGCTCTATTTTGAGCCCCTCCACTGCCTTTTGCATGGAAGGGGAATCATACATCCTGGCCGTCGTGAGTTTCAGGAGCGCCCGGAAAGCGCGTTTGCGCTCATCCTCCGCCTTCTTTCTCATCTTTTCCAGCCCATCATGGAAATGCCGTTCAAAACCGGGAATCCAGTCTCCATACTTCTTCTCCATTCTGGCAATGTTGTTCATCTGCTCCCTGACCATTCGTCCCTGAAGGGCTACAGATACGGCATAGGCTTCCGCCGCAACTTTATTGTCAATCCCCTCCAGCATGTCCACCATGGTGGAATACTGTTCCAGATAAGCCTTCAGAAACGGCTTTATCTTGTTGTTCAAATACAGGGCCACCCGTTCGTCCGTCAGGCTGAGACCGCACTTTTCCAGATCATTCCTGATGACATCGGAATCATAATACCTGAATTCATGGAGCTTCAGTATTCCCGACATCATCCGGTCGCGGGCCTTGTCCACGCGCTCCCGGAGAATGGAATGAAAGGCGGGATGCATCTTACGCGATTCTTCATGCACGCGCGGATTCAGAGCCATCAGGCGCCCGCAATTCATATCGTAAAATTTAAACTTCTCCGTCAGGCGCCCAAGTTCATTCATCAGGGCCTCTCCTGCGGTACGGTCCTGGATGGAAACGACCAGATCCGTCATCTGTTCCACTTCCTTCAGGCGCAGGGAAAGCAGCTCTTCATAAGATTCCACCGGGGAAAGCCTTTCTGACTTCCCTGCTTCCGCAGCCCCGGCCTCCTTTCCCTTATCCCCGCAGGAACACAAACACAGCGCCAGCAGGAGCGCGCCTCCCATCAACGGCAAATTCGGGAACAGAGAAAAACAGGAGCTAAGCTTCATGAGAACGTAGCGTTGAGGAGGGAGAATGAAACTCCGGCCCGCATCGCGGCACCGGAACTACCGTAAAAAAGCGTCATCAAAGTTCAAGGCCTTTTCATTTCATCCGGGAAAAACATTTCCGTTCCTTTGACGGGAAAAATATTCATTTAATATAATGAACACTCTTCTGAATCGGGATGTCACACTCTTTTATCCATATCATCCTGTCTGCCGTGATTCTTGATATTCTTCAATACGGACATCCTCTTTTGAGAGAGGAATGCGGGCCCGTGGTTCATATCAACAGGGATATCCTTTCCTTCCTGGACGATATGCAGGAAACCCTGGCCCAGGGAGGCATAGGCCTGGCTGCGCCGCAGGTGGGCAGGCCCATCCAGCTGGTCACCATCAACATCCCTTCCACAGACGCAACCACTACCTGGCTGGAAGTGGACGGATGCCCAACTACGTTGTCCCGAATCATGCCCTTGAATTTTATCAATCCCATCCTGCATCCCTTCGGCAAAAAAGTGCCGTACCGGGAAGGGTGCCTGAGCATCACCAAAGTATATGCGAACGTGATGCGCCACTCCTGCGTAAGGGCTGTTTTAACCATGATGGACGGACGGACTGTGACCGTGAAATGCAACGGACTGCTGGCGCGCTGCCTGCAGCACGAGGTAGACCACCTTCACGGCGGCCTGTTTACGGATCTGGTTTCCCCCGGTGACCATGACAAGGTGATACGGAGGCTCAGATTGACCCATCCGGACGCTTTTGAAGAAGATGACGACAGCTACGCTCGCCGCATGAAGGAAAAACGCCGCGCCCAGGCACGGAAAGCCCGGATGCCGCAGCCTCCCGGAAAAACAGCCTGACGTTCAGGCAACAAACCTATCCCCCCTTTTACTGCCCTTCCCTAAAAAACGCCCCGGTCTCCCTCCAGGAAACCGGGGCATCCATAATCACATGGAAAGAAAAAGAGAGAATCAAACAATCCAGTCCAGAACAACCTTGCCGGATTTTCCCGAATTCATGGCTTCAAACCCTTCCCGGAATTCCGTGTAGGGCAGACGGTGCGTGATGATGGGCGCCACATTCAAGCCACTGCGGATCATGGAATCCATTTTATGCCAAGTTTCAAAAATTTCACGTCCATAAATGCCTTTCATCTTCAACCCTTTCCAAATGAACTTATTCCACTCGATGCTGGAACCATCGGGCTGAATCCCCAGCAGGGAAATGTTGGCTCCGTTGCGGGAATTGTCGATGATGTCCTTCAGGCAGGACGGAGCGCCGCTCATTTCCAGGCACACGTCAAATCCCTCCGTCATTTCCAGTTCCTTCATCACGTCTTCCAGCTTTTCACGGGTCACGTTCACGGTTCGGTCCGCCCCCAGCGTTTTGGCAAGACCCAGGCGGAAATCATTGATGTCCGTAATAACCACCGTCTTGGCTCCGGCCTTCTTGCAGACGGCGGCAGCCATGCAGCCGATAACCCCGGCTCCCGTAATCAGGACGTCCTCGCCTACCAGATCCCAGGACAAAGCCGTATGGACGGCGTTGCCCAGCGGGTCAAAAATGGAGGCGATTTCCATCGGAATGCTCTTGTGGATGCGCACCACGTTATCCTGCGGAATGGAAAGGTACTCCGCAAAGCAGCCGGGCCTGTTGACTCCCACACCCTTTGTGTTGGGACACAAGTGCTTCTGCCCTGAACGGCAGCTGCGGCAATGGCCACAGACAATATGCCCCTCACCGGAAACAATCTCCCCGGGCTTGTATTCCGTCACGGAAGAACCTACGGACTCAATCACGCCGCAGAACTCATGGCCCACATGCATCCCTACCGGAATGGTCTGCTGGGCCCATTTATCCCAATTCCAAATATGAAGATCCGTGCCGCAAATGGCTGTTTTATGAATTTTGATCAGGACGTCATTCGGGCCGACTTCCGGCATAGGAACATCCATCAATTCCAAACCGGGGCCAGCCTGCGTTTTTACAAGAGCTTTCATGCCCCCCATTCATGCTCTTTTTCCCCTGCGTCGGCAAGCTCAAAATTCATTTCGGAGCGCCGAAAAAGCCTAGGGAACGGAGGCTTCCGCCCCCCCTTCCCTTCCCATGGAAACGCCCGGAGCAGCGGCGGGCGACAAACGCCGGAAAGACATTCCTGTTCAATCGACAATTCAGACACACACGCAATTTGCCCTTTCCAACAGGAAGGAATCATGATACCAAGGCGTGCGAGTTCTCCTTTTGAACACTTTACTCTATTTACAGAACCATGGCGAAATCATTTTTACCCACCATTTTCGAGCACCCGTATGAAATAGACCCCAAATATGGGAAAAGCGTTGCGTACTTCTCCATGGAATACGCCATTGATAATTCATTTAAAATCTATTCCGGCGGTCTGGGCTACCTGTCCGGCTCCCATATGCGCAGTGCGCATGATCTGCGCCAGAACCTCGTAGGCGTCGGCATTCTGTGGAGCTACGGCTACTACAACCAGATCCGTGCGGAGGACGGATCCATGGCCACGCAATACATGCGTAAAAACTACCCGTTCCTGGAAGATCACAACATCAAATTCCTCATTCATGTCTGCGGAGCTCCCGTCTGGGTAAAAGCCTACTTCCTGAATCCGGAAACATTCGGCACTGCGCCCATGTTCTTCCTTTCCACGGACCTGGAGGAAAATGACGAGGAAAGCCGCAATATCTCCCGCCGCCTGTACGACGCCAACGGCTTCACCCGCATCGCCCAGTACGTACTGCTGGGCAAAGGAGGCGCCCGCCTTTTTGACGAACTGGGCATTGAACCGGAAATCTACCATCTAAACGAAGCCCACGGCCTGGCTGCGGCCTTCCACGTGCTTGCCAAGACGGGCAGCGTGGAAGAAGTGCGCAAGCGTTTCGTTTTCACTACCCATACCCCGGAAGAAGCCGGCAACGAAAAGATGGACGTAAACACCATGAATACGTTCTCCTTCTTCGACGGGCTCTCCATGGAACAGGTGCGCGCCGCCGTAGGCATGACGGACAATACGTTCAACTACACGCTGGCCGCCCTGCGCCTCTCCCACATCGCCAACGGCGTTTCCAAACTCCATGGAGAAGTATCCCGCCAGATGTGGAAGGACTATGAGGGCATATGCCCCATCATCCATATCACGAATGCCCAGAACCAGAAATACTGGCAGGATCCGGAACTGGCGGAAGCTTTCCAGGCCCGCAACAAGGAAGCGTTCATCCGCCGCAAGCGGGCTCTGAAAAAAGCCCTCTTCCGCATGGTGGGTGAACAAACGGGCCGCGTCTTTGACCCGAACTGCCTCACCATCGTATGGGCTCGCCGTTTTGCGGCCTACAAGCGTCCGGACCTGGTCACCGGCAATCCCACGATGTTCGAACGCATGCTCCAGCGCACCAACTATCCGGTGCAGTTCATCTGGGCCGGCAAACCCTACCCGATGGATCATGGCGCTATTGAAATCTTCAACCGCCTGAATGACTTGACGGCCAAATATCCCCGTTCCGCCGTGCTCACCGGCTATGAACTGGGCCTGAGCCGCTACCTGAAAAACGGCTCCGACGTATGGCTCAACAACCCCGTGGTAACCCGGGAAGCCTCCGGCACCTCCGGCATGTCCGCCGCCATGAACGGCTCCATCTCCGTCTCCACCAATGACGGCTGGATCTGTGAATTCGCCAAGGACGGAAAAAACTGCTTCGTCATTCCGGAAGCGCCCGCCCATCTCTCCCCGGAAGCCCGCGACCGCTCCGACCGCGATAACTTCTACAACATTCTGGACGACAAGATTCTTCCCCTCTACTACGATCACAACGACAAGTGGATGGACATCGTTTTCAATGCGATGACAGACATCTATCCCGAATTCGACTCCGACCGCATGGCGGATCAGTACTACACGGAAATGTACAACAGCTAAGATACAGCCTTGTCCCTCTTACGCAACGGCCGCCTTTCTTCGGGAAAGGCGGCCGTTCTTTTTGAAACCGGTGTCAAAAATCCACAGGAAGCGGTTCAAGCTTACTTGGGTACTTCCTCCTCCCCGGCCTCAGCCGTCACCTTGTCTGCGTCCCGCTTATGATGGCGCGCAAAAACATTCTCCTGCTGCCATACGCGGGAAAAAGCAGACGTGATCAGCCCTGTGGAAATAGCAATGATGGACACGGCAATAAACATAATCCCCGGTAAAAATACGCCCCATGGGCGTAATAGGCACCAGGTCTCCGTACCCGACCGTACTCAACGTTTCCACGGCAAACCAGAGCGCGTCAAAAAAGGAACCGAATTTCTCGGGCTGGGCATCGTGCTCTGCAATATAAATTCCCAGGGAAGTGACGTACAGCATGAACAGGATCACGGAGAAAAACAGAAAAAACTCATCCCGGATCAGGTAAAAAGCCTTTTTAAAACTGGCGGCGGTTTCATTAAACCGGGCCAACTTGAAAATAGCCAGTATGCGGACAATCCGCAGGGAATAAAGAATCTGCCAGTCCGTCCCGAAAAACATGCCCAGGAACGGCACGCAGACAATAAAATCCAGAATACCCATGCCGCTGAAAATATAAGCCTTCCGCGGTTTGGCGCACAGCACCCGCAGGATATACTCAAACATGAAGAAATAGCTGATCCAGTAATTCACCTTGGCCGCGATACGGCCTACCAGAGGATGAATATCCGGAATGGCATTCAACGTGTACAGCATGAACCATACCAGAATCAGTACCCTGACAATGTTCTCCCAGGGACCGAAATTGGCAGCGCCCAGCTTGGTGCGGGTAATTTGGGGCATGGCGGGAATTAGGAACGATGGGCGGCCTTCCACTCGTCAGCCTTGAAGCCGACGCATATCTTTCCATTGGTAATAAAAATGGGGCGTTTAACCAGCATGCCGTTGGAAGCCAGCAGGGCTATCTGCTCATCCAGGCTCATGCCGGCAAGCTGATCTTTCAACTTCATGCTCTTGTAAAGCAATCCACTGGTATTAAAAAACTTCTTGGCGGGCAATCCGCTCCCTTCAATCCAGCTCCGCAGTTCCTCTGCCGTGGGATTCTGTTCCACAATATGGCGATCCTCATAAGAAATTCCCTGCTCATCAAGCCACTTCTTTGCTTTCTGGCAGGTCGTGCATTTGGGATATTCAATAAATAATGAAGACATATCCGCACGCTAGCCCCGTAAACACACCGGGTCAAGCGGCCAGCGCAGCCATCCCGACGTCATGACTTGATTGGAAGGCTGCCGATGTTTCCGCCGTTGAACACAAAACCTGAGAACGAAAGCCCGGAATGCGTGCGGATACCGCAGAAATTCTATATTCCGGAACATTAAAGCACCATGGCGCTTCCCAACTGCGCGATGGAAACGGGATTGGCCTGACGCTCCCGGAGCGCCCCCGCCAGAGCCTGGGTAGCCTTCTCCTCCCCATGCACCAGAATGATATTCCTCTTGGGCCCCCCGGTCCTGTCAAAATACTCCAGCAGTTCTCCATGGTCCGCATGGCCGGAAAAGGAATCCATCTCCCGTATTCTGGCCCGGACAGGATATTGTTTACCCAGGATGGGAACCTCTTTCCACCCATCCATAATCTTGCGGCCAAGTGTATGTTCCGCACAATAGCCTACAAAAAGAACCGTATTTTTCGGATCGCCGATGTTATTCGCCAGGTGGTGAAGAATGCGCCCTGCTTCACACATTCCTGAGGCGGAAATAATAATAGCCTGCCCGTTCATTTTATTCAAAGCCTGGGACTCGCCCACGGAACGGATCAAACGCAGCTGTTCAAAACAAAACGGATCCTTCTCCCGGAACAGGAAATCATAAACCTCCTTATTGAAACACTCCGGATGAATGCGGAAAATCTCCGTCGCACCCACTGCCATGGGACTGTCCACATATACGGGCAGCAAGGGCAGAGTGCCTTCATGGTAGGCCCTGTTCAGCAGATAAAGCAGCTGCTGGGTGCGTTCCACCGCAAAAGCCGGAATATAAACGCGGCCGCCTAATTCCAGAGCCTCCTTGATAGCCCGGCAGAACGTCTCGTCATCACGGGAGGGGGCCTCATGGAAACGGCCGCCATAAGTGCTCTCCATCAGCAAAATATCCACATCCGGAACAGGGACGGGATCGCGCAGTAATTCGTTATCTCCCCGCCCCACATCCCCGGAAAACAGGAAACGCTTCTTCCGCCCGTCTTCCCTGTCCTCAATATCCAGGCACACTTGCGCAGCGCCCAGAATATGGCCCGCATCATAAAACGTGAGTGTCACCCCCGGAACAACGGGAATGGGCCGGTCATACCCGATATTCACGAACTGGCGCATGCACCGCTCCGCATCCTGTTCGGAATAAGTAGGATAAACATCCGGCTGATGAATACCGCGGCGCTTGTTCATCTTATTGATGAATGCGCAGTCGTGCTCCTGAATGCGGGCGGCGTCCGCCAGCATGAGCTGGCAAAGATCTCTGGTTGCAAATGTACTGTAAATATTTCCCTGAAACCCCTGTTTCACTAAATTGGGAAGATTGCCGGAATGATCAATATGAGCGTGGGACAGAACTACCGCATCCACCCCCGCCGGGGAAAAATAGGGGAAATCCTTATTGATATGCCATGCCTCCTCACGCCGCCCCTGATACATGCCGCAATCCAGAAGAATCCGGCACCCGTTCACCTCCAGCAAATGCTGGGAGCCCGTCGTCGTTCCCGCTGCGCCGCAAAAATGAATTTTCATTAATACATGTGTACAACAAGCCAGCGGGCAACGCAAGAAATCAATACCTGAAGCCTTTCATTCAATATACCCTTTGAAAGACGGGAAACATCAGCCGCAAAATCCATGCCTTTTCTTTTTTCCAGGCCATAAAAAGAGAAAAACCAATAAACTGCGCCATTCCTCCTTCTGTACAGTATTCCTGTGAACATGAAATTGCACTTCTTTCCCGCCCGGGTTGCGGTTTCCGTAAAAATGCATCCGTCAAAAACTTCCCCTTCGCAAGGCACATGCTCCATCACGGATGCACGCCGGAATACCCGCATCCAGGAGAGCCCTCCGGTATCACTGCCAAAAATAAAACCTGCAGGTTATTCTGAAAACATTCCGTTCTGATTGCAACCCGCCTCCTGAAAAAGCGGCCGGCAAAAAGAGTCCCGCCTAATCTTAATGAAGCCTTTCAGCTAAAATGAACAGGACAGGAAATTCCCGCCCTGTTCATAATGCCGTTCAATTGCAAAAAATTACTTGCCCTCCGATTTGGAGTCCGCTGTCTTCTCCACCTCCACGTCAATGGGCTGGGAAAGCTCGGGAGAAGGCCGGACCTCCGTTTTGGAGGCGGAAGCATCACTCATGGTCTCCTTCTCGGTCTTCAGCAGTTCTTCTTCAAATTCAGATTTGGCCTTCTTGAATTCTCCCAGGCTCTTGCCCAGTCCGCGGGCAAATTCCGGAAGTTTCTTTGCGCCGAACAAAAGGAAAACAATCACCAGAATGGCGATAATCTCCGGTGTTCCCAGTCCAAAAATAGCTAACATGTTCATCATGGAGTACTACAGTATTTTTAACAGATTTTTTTCATGCCGGATACCTCATAATACGCTTCATGCGTCATCAGAGGCCTCCCGTTCCTGTTTCTGCTGTTCCGCAAGCCTTCTGGCGGCAAAACGCTGAAAACGCCAGACAATAATAAATATTGCCAGCAAAAAGATGCCTGAGCCGCCCCACAACAGCCAAAAAGCGGCGGAAGCCGCCTTTTCATCCCCCATTTCTCCAGCCTGGTTCCAATAATAATAGGATAAAACCGGATTCCAGGGCAGTGAACTGTCCGGAAGAAGATGGAGACGCGCCATGCGGTTCATGGCCGGCAAATAGGCAGCCTGGGCGGATGCTTTCATCAGGGAATCTCCCTGAGCCTCATCACCCCGTGTATAATATACTTGGGCCAGCATGTACATGGCCTTGGGATCCCCTGTAGCATCCGCCACACGCCGCAGCAGCCTGTAGGCCTCATCCGCATCCAGTTCCCCGCCCTTCCCGTTCTGGAGCAGCTCCGCGGCCTTTAGTGCCGCAGGGAAATAACCGGCGGCGGCAGCCTCACGATACAGAGCCAGGGCCCGGGCCGCCTGTTCTGCGGAAGGAGTTCCCTCCAGCAGCATATCCGCCAGGGCAGCCATGCTGTACGGATCCTTCCATTCCGCCCCTTTTTCAAACCAATGGAAGGCCTTTTCCCGGTCAGGGGGCAAATACTTGCCGTCCCGGAACATTATGCCCAGTTCCATCACGGCTCCCAAATCTTTACGGGAGGCCGCTTTCTCAAACCATTCCACGGCCTTGGCCGCATCCTGCGGCACTCCCAGCCCATCCCGGTACTTAAATGCCAGAAGGCCTTGTGCTGTCAGGTTGCCGCTTTCCGCTGCCTGAAGAAGATATGGGACTGACTTTTCCGGAGAACTGTCCGGAACCAGCTTTCGTTCATAAACAAGGGCAGCCCATAACGCCGCCTTGGAATCACCGTCATCCGCCTCTTTCTTCCACGTCTGGAGAGATTTTTTATAATAAAGGGCTGCCGTTGCTTCATCCTTCGGTCCTCCTGCTCCCTGGGAAGCCATTACAGCCACCTGGTACTGTGCCGCGGCATTACCGCTGTCAGCAGCCCGGGTAAACCAGTACCGGGCCCTTTCCAGGTTCTTTGGGTACAGGCGGCTGCCTGTATAAAACAGCTTGCCCAAATCCAGCATGGAATCCACATCTCCGTTATTGGCCCTTTTCTCTGCCAAGGAAACATACTCGGACATCCATTTGGACGTTTCCGCAGCATTACCCTCCACGTCATAATGCACAGCCAGCTCCCGGGCGGCAGCTGGATCCCCATTCAGAGCTCTTTCGCGGAGGCCGGACAAGTAAGCCTCAAAATTTCCCTCCCCGGCAGGCTCCGGAGAGGAAATATTCTGAGAAGCAAGAAGTGGATGCTGAACGAGGGACAGTCCCCACAATCCGGCAAAAAGCCACCATCTGCAATGTTTCTTCATACCGGAACAAGTCATTCATTAATGGCCCCTGTTTCCGCGGGAAAAACTGCTGGAGGACCTGCCTCCAAAGCCCGGCTTACGAAACCCGCCTTCACGCCTCTGAAAACCTCCTCCACGGCGGTCTCTCTCAAAACCGCCTTCACGGCGTTGGAACCCTCCTTCACGACGGTTTTCCCTGAAACCTCTCTCCTGATGCTGAAAACCTCCTTCGCGGCGGTCTCTTCCAAAGCTGCCTTCACGGCGTTGGAACCCTCCTTTACGTCGCTCTTCTTTGAAACCGGCCTCGCGGCGCAGGGCCCCATCCCCGCGGCGGCCGCGGAAGCCATCTCCACGACGATGAAAATCTCCTCTTCGAAAACCTCCTCGGTCTGGACGGGAGCCACTTCGATCGCCTGGTTCATATCAAACTCCGCAAAATCGATCTCCGTTTCGATCTTGGTATCGTTGGTTACGACTTCCAGCATGTCGCTCACGACGGCCATATCGACTTTCTTGGGAGCTTCGGGCGGCTTCTGGTCCTCGCGGGTAACCTCGACAATTTCCACTTCGACGGGAGCATAGCCAAGATCGACTTTCTCGATACGATGTTCCTTCGGAGTCACGGCGAATGCACCAATAACAAGTACCAACGCCACGACCAAACCGATTTCAAGGAAAAGACCCCGTTTGTTCTCCAGGTCGGCTTTCGGTGATTTCTTAATTTCCATTATTGTTCCTGTTTATTGTTATCCTTTCAAGTGACCCGAAGGCACACTAACTACCGACAAATATAGGGATAAAAAATCAAAAACAGCGCTTTCGGTCTGAAAAATCTTTATTTTTGACTAATTTTGTTCCCGAAAACTCCCTCACGACCGCTTTCCATGCCCCGACACGAATATCTTTACGGACAAACCCTGCCCCAATTGGAAGCTCTCTGCAACCGGTTGGAGATGCCCCGTTTCGCGGCGAAACAGATCGCACGCTGGCTTTACGACAAGCACGCGACGACGATCGAGGCGATGAGCGATCTATCCGCCCGGCACCGGGCCCTGCTCGCCGAAACGTACGAAGTCGGACTCACCGCTCCCGAAAAAGTCAGCATTTCGACCGACGGCACGAAAAAATACCTCTATCGTACCTCGCAGAACCATTTCATCGAATCGGCCTACATCCCCGACGGCGACCGGGCGACGCTCTGCATCTCGTCGCAGGCGGGCTGCCGTATGGGCTGCCGTTTCTGCGCAACCGGACGACAGGGGCTCCAGCACTCCCTTTCGACGAACGAAATCCTCAACCAGATCGGGTCGCTGCCCGAACGGGAACGGCTCACCAACGTCGTTTTCATGGGCATGGGCGAACCGCTCGACAACCTGGACAATCTGCTGCCGGCGCTCGAAGTCCTCACTTCGGCGTGGGGATTCGGCTGGTCGCCCACACGAATCACGGTTTCGACCGCCGGTGTAGCCTCCCGACTCGAACGATTTCTGGAGGCGACCCAGGTGCATCTGGCCGTGAGCCTGCACAACCCCTTTCCGCACGAACGGGCCGAAATCATGCCCGTAGAGAAGGCATGGCCGATCCGCGAAGTCGTGGAAATCCTGCGCCGATACGATTTCACGCACCAGCGGCGGGTATCGTTCGAATACATCGTCATGAGCGGCCTGAACGACTCTCCGCGTCACATCCGCGAGCTATGCCGCCTGCTGGACGGCATCAAGTGCCGGATCAACCTGATCCGTTTCCATAAAATTCCCGGATCGCCCTATTTCTCCCCCGACGACCGGGCCATGATCGCGTTCCGTGATGCTCTGACCGCCAAAGGCATACACACGACCATCCGCACCTCTCGCGGCGAAGATATCCAAGCGGCCTGCGGCCTGTTGAGTACGGCGCAGAACGAGGCGGCACAATTTTAGCAGCACCCGTTTCGTTATTCTTAATAAAATACGAAAATGAAAAAAATTCTTTTTACCCTTTTACTCGTGCTGGGCATCAGCGCCGCAGCCGACGCGCAGGTACGGTTCCTGGACTCTTCGACCGATGCGGTCCGCAAAGAGGCCATCGCTCAAGACAAATTGGTTTTCATCGATTTATACGCCACCTGGTGCGGCCCCTGCAAGGCGATGGAGCGCGACGTCTTCTCGAAAAAGGAGGTGGGCGACTTTATGGACGAATATTTCGTCGCGGCCAAGTACGACATCGACAAACCGACCGGGAAAGCCCTGGCAGGCAAACACGGCATACGGTCGATCCCGACCTACCTCGTATTCAATACCGAGGGCGACCTGCTGGGCAAGATAACAGGATCCATGCCGGCCGAAGAGTTTACCGCCGCCCTTCGGAAGATCATCGCCGAAACCGGGAAGAAATAGCGACCGGCGGATGTAATAAAGAACGGAAACGATTCCTGTATGAGGATCGTTTCCGTTCTCCTTTTCCTTCGTGCTCTGAATACGACTTGACATCAGATTATTCTGTTTCATGTCCCGAAATTTTGCTTGCAACGGACGTTGCGCCGCTGTTCCCGGCGACAGGTACAGTCAAGTTTCCTCGGAGATAATTTCCCCATACAGACAACCCCCGGCAGCAATTAATATTACCTGAAGTTACCTGTTCCCGCCGGTCCGATTGATCGGGCTACAGTATAAGGTCGGCTATAGTCCCGTTTTCGGCGGATAGTCGATCGAAGTCGATTTTGTACGTCCGTCGGTGGTGGTCATCGTGAGCGTCAATCGGTGATGTTGCTCCGACGCAGGCTCGGCAAGCGGTTCGATTTCGATCGGCCGCAAATTCTTCCGGCCGTCCCACGGATTCTTCGGATTGAAAGGGATCATCTGCAAATGTTCCGGCCCGATCCGATCCATCCTCTCGCGGCAAAGAAGC
>OLXS01000560.1_pt1 | contig 15950 bp, 10 predicted proteins | sample 1673921 | NCBI WGS metagenome assembly OLXS01 (sample SAMEA103958134, study PRJEB25191) | human gut metagenome
GCATTCCGTGGTAAGCAGCAGGCCGGCGATGGAGGCCGCATTCTGCAGAGCGGAACGGGTCACCTTGGTCGGATCCACCACGCCGGCGGAAAGCAGGTCTTCATACTTGTCCGTGGCCACGTTGTAACCTTCGGCAGTATTCTTCATGCCTTTCACGTTGGCGACGATGAGGGCTCCTTCGCGGCCGGCATTGCAGGCCAGCTGGCGGAGCGGGGCTTCCACAGCGCGATAAACGATCTGGGCGCCGGTTGCTTCGTCACCTTCCAGTTTGAGGGTGTCAATGGCTTTCTGGGCGCGAATCAGCGCCACGCCGCCGCCGGGAACGATGCCTTCTTCCACCGCAGCGCGGGTAGCGTGCAGGGCGTCGTCCACACGGGCCTTCTTTTCCTTCATTTCCGTTTCCGTAGCGGCACCCACGTGGATGACGGCCACGCCGCCGGCCAGCTTGGCCAGGCGTTCCTGGAGTTTTTCGCGGTCGTAGTCGGACGTGGTGTCCTTGATCTGGCGGCGAATCTGGGAAATGCGGGCTTCAATATCGGAAGATTTGCCGGAACCTTCCACGATAACGGTTTCATCCTTGGAAACAACCACGCGCTTGGCCTGGCCGAGGTCTTCGATTCCCACGTTTTCCAGCTTGATGCCCAGGTCTTCCGTGATGCACTTGCCGCCGGTAAGGATGGCGATGTCTTCCATCATGGCCTTGCGGCGGTCGCCGAAGCCGGGAGCCTTGACCGCGCAGATGTTCAGCACGCCGCGCAGACGGTTGACTACCAGGGTGGCGAGGGCTTCGCCTTCAATGTCTTCCGCGATTACCAGGAAGGGACGGCCGCTCTTGGCCACTTTTTCAAGCAGCGGAAGGAAGTCCTTCAGGTTGTTGATTTTCTTTTCGTGGATGAGGATGTAGGGGTTTTCCAGCACCGCTTCCATCGTTTCCGCGTTCGTCACGAAGTAGGGGGACAGGTATCCCTTGTCAAACTGCATGCCTTCCACCACGTCCAGCGTAGTTTCAATGCCCTTGGCTTCTTCCACGGTGATGGTGCCGTCCTTGCCCACCTTGTCCATGGCTTCCGCGATGATGTTGCCGATTTCAGCGTCCCAGTTGGCGGAGACGGTAGCGACCTGGGCCACTTCCTTGCTGGAGTCGACAGGCTTGCTGATCTTCTTGAGTTCTTCCACAACGGAATCCGCAGCCTTCATGATGCCCCTCTGGAGGGAGATGGGGTTAGCCCCGGCAGTAACGTTGCGCAGGCCTTCGCGGTAAATGCTTTCAGCCAGCACGGTAGCGGTAGTGGTGCCGTCGCCGGCCACATCATTGGTTTTGGAAGATACTTCCCGGACAAGCTGGGCGCCCATGTTTTCAAACGGGTCTTCCAGTTCAATTTCCTTGGCCACGGTTACGCCGTCCTTAGTGATGAGGGGGGAACCGAATTTTTTGTCAATCACTACGTTGCGGCCGGCAGGGCCCAGCGTGCTCTTGACAGCCTTGGCAATCTGTTCCACGCCGCGGAGCAGAGCCTGGCGGGCGGTTTCGTCAAATTGGATTTGTTTAGCCATAATGTTAAATATTTAAAATGATGTTGAATGTGTGTGTGGTGCCATTTAGCCGATGATGGCCAGAATATCGTTTTCAGACAGGATAAGGTAGTCTTCCCCGTCCAGTTTGATTTCCGTGCCGCCGTACTTGGAAATAAGCACGCGGTCTCCGGGCTTCACGGTAAATTCAATCAGGGCGCCTTTTTCATCGCGGCCGCCGGTGCCTACGGAGATCACTTCGGCTTCCTGGGGTTTTTCCTTGGCGGTGTCCGGCAGGAACAGGCCGCCGGCCGTCTTGGTTTCAGCTTCAATGCGCTTGACCAGCACACGTTGTCCTAGGGGTTTGATGTTTGCCATAGTATGTTTTTTGATGTTGTTGTAGATGAGTAATACGGGATGTAATGTTCCGCCGGAGGGGGAATTGCTTCCCCCTCCGGCGGGAAGGGGGTTGCTTATTTATCGTCGTCCACGATTTCAGCGTCCACCACGCGGCCTTTCGCCTTGCGGGGACCGTCGGAAGGCTCTTCTTCGGCAGGGGCGCCCGGCATGGGGCCGGCTGCCCCGGCGGACTGCTGGGCGGCTTCCGCCGCCTTGTACAGGGCTTCCAGACGGGATTCCAGGTCTTCCTTGCCAGCCTTGATCGCCGTGACGTCCTTCTTGGAGACGGCTTCCTTGAGACGCGTTACCTTGTCTTCTATTTCACGCTTGAGGTCTGCGGGCAGCTTGTCCCCCATATCCTTAAGCTGGCGCTCCACGGAGAAGCAGAGGGAGTCAGCCTGGTTAATGGTGTCAATTTCCTCAGCGCGTTTCTTGTCTTCTTCCGCGTGGGCTTCCGCATCGCGCTTGGCGCGCTCAATTTCATCCTTGGAAAGGCCGCTGGAGCCCTGGATGGAAATTTTCTGCTCCTTGCCGGTGCCCTTGTCCTTGGCGGATACATGCAGAATGCCGTTGGCGTCAATGTCAAAGGTCACTTCAATCTGCGGAACGCCGCGCGGAGCGGGGGAAATGCCGTCCAGCTTGAAGTTGCCAAGGAGCTTGTTATCCTCAAACATCTTGCGTTCGCCCTGGCAAATGCGGATATCCACGGCGGGCTGATTGTCAGCGGCGGTGGAGAACACCTGGCTCTTGCGCACCGGAATGGTCGTGTTGCGTTCGATCATCGGAGTGGCGATGCCGCCCATCGTTTCAATGGACAAGGTCAGAGGAGTCACGTCCAGCAGAAGCACGTCATTCACGTCCCCCTGAAGCACGCCGCCCTGAATAGCGGCGCCCAGGGCCACCACTTCATCCGGGTTCACGCCCTTGTGGGGTTCCTTGCCGGCCAGCGTATGGGCCATTTCCTGCACGGCGGGCATGCGGGTCATGCCGCCCACCAGCACCAGCTCGTCAATGTCCCCGGTTTTCAACCCGGACGCGGCAATGCAGTCCAGCACAGGCTTGCGGGTGCGGTCCAGCAGGTCTTCCGTGAGCTGTTCAAGCTTGGGACGGCTCAGCGTCAGTTGGATATGCTTGGGGCCGGAAGCGTCCGCCGTGATGAACGGCAGGCTGATGTCATAGCTCTGGGTGGAGGAAAGGGCGATCTTGGCCTTTTCCGCTTCTTCCTTGATGCGCTGAATGGCGTCAGGCTGGTTGGAAAGATCCATGCCGGAGTCTTTCTTGAACTCGCCTATAATCCAGTTGATGATTGCGTTGTCCCAGTCATCGCCGCCCAAGTGGGTGTCGCCGTCGGAAGCCTTCACCTCAAACACTCCGTCGCCGATTTCCAGCACGGAAATATCAAAGGTGCCGCCGCCGAGGTCATATACGGCAATGTTTTCATTGGACTTTTTGTCCAAGCCGTAGGCCAGGGCCGCCGCCGTCGGTTCATTGATAATGCGGCGCACTTTAAGGCCTGCGATTTCACCGGCGGCCTTGGTCGCGTTGCGCTGGGCGTCATTGAAATAGGCGGGGACGGTAATCACGGCCTCCGTAATCGTTTCGCCAAGTTTGGATTCCGCATCGGCTTTCAGCTTGGCCAGCACCATGGAAGCGATTTCCTGGGGGGAAAAGGTCTTCTTTTCACCGCCCACATCCACGCGGATGTAGGCATCTCCGTTGGGAGCCTCCACAATTTCGTACGGCACCTTTTTATCTTCTTCCGTCAGTTCACTGTACTTACGGCCGATGAGGCGCTTGGAGGAAAACACGGTGTTTTTCGGGTTGGTTACCGCCTGACGTTTGGCGGCCTGCCCCACGAGGCGTTCACCGCTTTTGGTGAAAGCAACAATGGAGGGAGTGGTGCGCGCACCTTCGCTGTTTTCAAGTACGGTACCCTGACCGCCTTCCATCACAGCCATGCACGAGTTGGTCGTGCCAAGGTCGATTCCTAATATTTTAGCCATATCGTTATTTTAGATTGTTTTGAATGGATTTCGTTGAGATTTGATTTCCTCATGACCTGAAGCATCATGCAGGCAAACTCATATTCTTGCCTCTTTTGTTGCAAATGGCATGCCAATCTGGCAAGGCATACTGAAAAATAAACATAAATGTCATATTATAATCATATTACGCTGTTTTTCCTTTCATTCCTCTATTTTCCCGACAAAGAAAAACGGGACATAATGTCACACCAGAAAAGAGACAAAATGTCACACAAAGTCATTTTGTCCCACTTCCGGGGGGGAACCGGATAAAGGCCGTTCCGTCATGAATCCCCCGTGCCGGGAGAAGTTTCCGCGTCCTCCATGGTTCCGCATTTGCCATATGCCAGGCGCTTCATAAAATCCTTGTAAAGCACCGTTTCCATACGGCCGTCGCCGTATTCCAGCACTGCGCTCATGGTTTCCACCCAGTCCCCGCAATTCAGATACCTCACCTTTCCCACCATGGTATCCGCCGGATGATGCACATGCCCGGCGATGATGCCGTCACACTGCCTCTTTACCGCCAGGCGTTGAAGCTGTTCCTCATATTTTCCGATAAAATTGACGGCGGATTTCACGCGGCCCTTGATGGCGCGGGAAACGGAATAATATTCCCTGCCCCGCCAGGCGCGGTATTTGTTGTAAAACCGGTTGACCATCAGCAAAACGTCATAACCCAGAGAGCCGAGCATCGCCAGCCACCGATGATTGGTGGAAATGGCGTCAAAACCGTCCCCATGCACGCACAGGTAGTGTCTTCCATCCGCAGCCTGGTGCACGTACTCCCTGGCAATTTTCAAACCGCCCAGATGAAAAGGCAGGAATTTTTCCAGAATATCATCGTGGTTTCCGCGCAGGTACAGGACTTCCACATCCTCCTGTTCCATCTTTTTCAACAAGGTGCGGACAAAGCGCGTATGCCTCCGCCGCCAGCGGCTGCCGCGGGACAAAGCCCAGGCATCCACAATATCCCCCACCAGCACAATTTTTCCAGCCCGGACATGTTTCAGAAACTTCCGGCATTCGTCCGCCTTGCAGTCTTTCGTTCCCAGATGAAGGTCCGACAAAAAAACCGTGCGGCATTCCAGCACGGCATCCCGCGGGGGGCGGGCGCAGCCGGTCCCGTTTTCCTCCCGGGCCACGGAAGCCAGCAGTTCTGGAATTCACCGTCCTGCGGGCCTGTTTCCCAAGCCTCCGAATCATCTCCCCGTCTTCCAGCAGACGGCGCATGGCGGAATAAAACCCCTCTTCATCCCCTTTCTCCGCCTGAAGGCCGTTGATGCCGTCCAGCACCACATCCGCGGAAGCGGCATACCGGTAGCTGACCGTAGCCAAACCGCTGGCCATGCCTTCCAGCAAAACGTTCCCGAAAGTTTCCGTCTCACTGGCGAACAGCAAAACGTCCATGGCGGCATAATGGCGCGCCAGGTCTTCCCCACGGCGCATTCCGCAAAAAACGGCATCAGGAAACTCACTGCGCAGGCTGTTCATCATGGGGCCGTCCCCTACCACCACCATTTTCATGCCGCAATCCGGAAACTCCCTCTGCAAGCGCGTGTACAGCCCCAGGGCCGTCACCAGGTTCTTTTCCCGCGCCAGACGCCCCACGACGCCAAATACCACTTCATCCCGCCAGACGCCCCATGACTGGCGCAGGGAAGCATCCCTCCTGGCGGGATCAAACAGGACGGCATCCACTCCGCGCCCCATGACGGAAAGGCGTTCAAACCCCATCCCCTCCAGCGTACGGCGCATTTCCTCCGTGGGAACCACTGTCATCCCTGCCCTGTTGTGGAGTTTGCGCAGGTAATTCACGGCGGCCGTTTCCAGTCTGGAGAAATGGTAATCCTTCATATACTGGTGGAAATTGGTATGGAATCCCATCACCACGGGAACCTCCAGCGTACGGGCGGCCTTCACGGCAGACGCTCCCATGGGGCTTTCCGTAGCCACGTATACCACATCCGGCCTTTTTTTCATCCATCTGGCGCGGAACCTGTCTGCAGAAGGCAGCCCTATCTTCACCTCATGGTACATGGGGAGGGGAAGGGACGGCATAGCCGTCTCCCCAGGGTCGAAAGAGCCGTTCCGTTCAGAAGCCCTCATCACATGCACCAGATGCCCGCGCATCCGGAGGCCGCCGACCAGACGCCCCAGCGTCAGGGCCACTCCATTTATATCAGGTTCATACGTATCCGTTACCACATCAATTCTCATGTACCGGTACCATGAGCGGAATGGCTTCCTCAAACAAGATGCGGCCGGAAACGAAACCGTCACAAACATCCGGTTATGCTCGCAGCCCCGGCAAAATCAACAGCCGCTCCGGAGCAATTCCGCCACGGCCTTCCCGTTTTTCCCGTACGGGTACGTATCATGAGCCCTCTTTTTTTATCAGGACATCTTCCAAAACTGCGTATTACTGCAAAAAAAGAAACAGCCCATTGAATATCAAACGCTCTCAATCCATGCGCGTTCATCTGCGCATTTCAAATCCGCAGTCAATCAAATTTTTTGAGAAAAAAGGACTTTCATCGTATAGAGAAAAAAAATCACAACGCATCCTGAAAGAAACAATCCCCAATATTGATTTTATCCATTGATAATAAAATCAATAAGGAAGCACCAGTTCCTTTTTTCGCTGACATGCGGATTTGAAATCCGCCACAATGCATGCATATGGGATACACAAAACGGAAATGAATGAATATTCAGAAAGACTTTTAATAAAAATAATAACAATTTCCATGTAAAAAAACGGAAGAATGAGGCGGGACAACAGACGCGCCTTTCCGCCTTTTTCACTTCAGGAAAACAGGATGCATATTTTTAATATGCTGATAACAAAAAGGTTAATCAACATTTTTCAACCTATTTTAAACACTGCGGATTAGGAATCCGACGTCAATATCAGTTTTTCATACCAAATGCATTTCTCCAAAATCATCCATCATTTTCCCGGACACAACCCTCAACAAAATAAATTTGTTGGAACAAAATATAAACTATTGATTGTAATATACTTGCTTTTCATAAAAACATCTTTGAACACTTCATTCGGATTCCTAATCCGCTATTGAAGCACCACTTCCATCCCTCCCTATCTATTCCATGAAATTGACCAATTGCTATCGCTACATGGCTGTGCTTTATACAGCTTCCTGCGGCGCCGCCTCGCCTCTTTACGGCCCCCTGGAAACAGGTTTGCAGGAATCCCAGCTTCTGAATTCCCTGAAAACCTGCAAATCCCTGGAAGGGCCGGAAACAGACGCCTACCTGAGCCGTACAGGGCTGAACGGAGCCTACAAGACGAAAAAACCTATTGGAGGCCTTTTCTTCTCCCTGCATTTCGAGTACGGAAAGGATGGAGGTCTGAAAGCCGTTTCCTTTTACTCCACCACCAAAGCGGGTAAAGAGGAATACGATACGCGCCTGAAATCCCTGTACAAGCGCATGCTGAACGGCCTGACGGGACTTTACGGCCCCCCCATGAACCTGCCGGACTGGATTGAGAAGGAATCTCTGCCAGCAGAGCGCGTTTTGTACATGCACATGTGGCGCCTCCAGCCGGGCTGCTTTCTGATGGCCGGGCTGGCCAATATGGGCGCTTCCGGCTACATTCCCGTTTTCCGAATATCCCCGCCTTCCGGCATGCCTCCCAAATCCAGGAAAGACAGGAACAAACTTAAATCCGAATGGGCGGCGATTCCCGAATTTTACGAATTCATCAAAGCGGAACGCTTCCTGGCCAATGCGGTATTCGCCATGTCCCATAAAAAATACCCGGACGCGCTGCAGCTCTTCCAAAAAGCGGCGGATCTGGGCAGCCCCAACGGATACTGGGGACTGGCCCACCTGTACAGGCTGGGACCCGACGGAGTGGAAAAAAACATGCGCCTAGCGGATGAATACACCAGAAAATCCGCCCTGTCGGGATTTGCGAGGGCTGCCATGAAATTCGGAAAAACGTGGGACCAATTCTGCAAGAGCCAGGACTTCACGGAAGCGGAAGCCAGGGAATGGCAAAACAGGAATCTTCGCGCCGCCAGAGCCGGCTACGCCTCCGAGCAATACAACATGGGAATCATCTGCCTGTACGGATTCGGCGTGGAAAAAAACCTGGAAACTGCCCGGGAATGGCTGGAAAAGGCAGCCTCCCAGGACCATGCACAGGCCAAAGCGGCATTAAAAGCATTGCCCGATGCCGGGACAGGTAAAGACACTCCCTCCTGAACCATCTCCCAACAACCAGTTCCCCATATCAAGCCGGCTGCGCTTTCCCCCGGAAGCGCACAGAGCCGCTCCGGCACCCCTATGAAACACCGGACCGGCAGGGAAGCGGGTTCCACTGCTTCCCTGCCGTAAAACGCCAATCATGCAGCACCAGGAATCAGCAGATGCGGGGAAGCTGCATTCCTGAAGGCATCGTCAACACCCGCTCCACTCCAAGACGTCCCGTCATCAGCAGGGGCGCCGTCCCCAATTCCTCCACACGGCCTATGACGCAGGCTCCGGCAGATACGCTGCAGCCGCGCATCAGGTTCAGGGCCTCTTCCTCATGCTCCCGTGGAAGAACAGCCAGATAACGTCCCTCACAGGCCACCTGAAGAGGGTCCAGCCCCAACAGCCCGCACGCCGCCCTGACATCCTCACGCACGGGAATGGACATTTCATTCAGCTTCACTGTCAGGCCGGCAGATTCCGCAATCTCCGAAAGAGTGGCGGTCAATCCGCCGCGGGTCACGTCACGCAGGCAATGCACGGGAATGCCGGCACGAATGACGGCGGCCACGGATTCATGCAACGGAGCGGAATCACTTTCCAGGCCGTCTCCGAAAGACAGCCCGGCGCGCAGGCTCATAATCGTCATGCCGTGCCTCCCCAAATCCCCGCTGAGCAGCACGGAATCCCCCGGACGAACGGAAGAAGGGCTGATCTCCAACCCATGGCGCACGATGCCAACCCCGGCAGTATTAATGTAAATGCCGTCCCCCTTTCCGCGCTCCACCACTTTTGTATCCCCCGTCACAATACGGACGCCCGCCGCACGGGCCGCGGCAGCCATATCTTGTGCCACGCGGTCCAGGACTTCCAGCGGAAGCCCTTCTTCCAGAATAAAGCCCGCCGTCAAATACAACGGCTCCGCGCCGCTCATGGCGAGATCATTCACCGTTCCGTGCACCGCCAGTGAACCGATGGAGCCGCCGGGAAACTCCAAAGGCTGCACCACAAAGCTGTCCGTCGTCATCGCCAGCCTCCCCGGAGGAATCTCCAATACGGCGGCGTCATTCTGCACGCCTCCGGAAGGGCACCCGAAGGCGCTCAGAAACACGGAACGGATCAGCTCATTCATCAAGCGGCCTCCGCCGCCATGAGCCATCTGGATACGGTCGGAAACAGGCTCCGGAACAGGACACTCAAACATGACATCAACTTCTTTTATAATGATAATAAGCGGCGCAAGCCCCTTCCCCGGACACCATGGGAGCCCCCAGCGGGGCCAGCGGCGTGCAGGACGATCCGAAAAAAGGGCATTCTCCAGGACGAATCAGCCCCCTCAGCACCTGCCCGGCCAGGCATCCGGAAGCTTCATCTGCTCCCGGCCTCCCCTTTCCGCATTCAAAACGCAGAACGGCATCCATGTCATTCCACTCACGGCGCAGCCTCATGCCGCCGCCGGGAATCATCCCCAGACCGCGCCAACGGCGGTCTTCCGGCTCAAAAACTTCATTCATTCTTTCCTGTGCCGCCGTGTTCCCACCGGGTTTCACATAACGTCCGTACGCATTCCGCACTGCATATTCCCCGGCTTCCAGCTGGCGGACGCACATCAGAATGCCGCGGAGCAGGTCCGGAGCCTCAAACCCCGTCACCACCATGGGCGTCCGGTAACGGGCGGCCAAACGCACGTAATCCATTTCCCCCGTGACGGCGCAGACATGGCCGGGAGCCAAAAAAGCGTCCGGCCTTCCCTCATCCTGGTCCATCAGCCATTCCAGAGCCGGGGGGACCAGCACATGGGCGCAGAGAACGGAAAAATTGGCATATCCCAGTGCACGGGCCTGCTGCAGGGCAAGAGCCGTAGCCGGGGCCGTCGTCTCAAAACCTACGGCGAAAAACACCACTTCCGTATCCGGATGGCTTCCGGCATAAGCGACCGCTTCCAGCGGAGAATACATCAAAAGCACGTTCCCTCCCCCGGCCTTGGCGGAAAACAAATCCCCGCGGGAGCCCGGCACCCGCATCATATCCCCGTAGCTGCACAAAACCACGCCGGGCCTCAGGCTTAATTCCACGGCCTGGTCAATCAACTCCACCGCCGTAACGCAGACCGGACAGCCGGGACCATGAATCAGGCGCAGGCCGGGAGGCAGCAACTCCTCCAGCCCCAGAGAAGCAATCGCATGCGTCTGGCCTCCGCATACCTCCATTACCGCCCACGGACGCGTCACAGCGTGGCGCAATTCTTCAATCAGCTGCCGGGCTTCCTCCTGCATAAATCATTATTTGAATTCGGAAAACGCCCCTCCCTACAGCGGATCCGTATTTTCCACAATTTCTCTCATTTCCCTGCGGGTTTGAAGAGCGGTCTCCTCGTCCAGCACGCTCAGGGCCATGCCCACGTGAACGATGACGTAATCCCCCGGCACGGCTTCCGGCACACAGGCCAGGTTCACTTCACGGCTCACGCCGCCAAAATCCACCACCCCCAATCTGAACAAAGGGTCCGTCTCATTGACGCTCACAATCTTTCCGGGAACGGCCAAACACATATTCTATCCTTTCCATTGGCGTACGACCGCCGCAACCTGCCCCAGGGAAATTCCCCCGTCATTGCACGGCACCCGCTGGGGCAGAGCCAACTGGCACCTTCTAGACTGGGCCATCCCCGCCAGTCCTTCAAGCAAAAAGGCATTCTGAAAACATCCGCCGCCCAGCACCAGCCTATCCAGGCAGAAACGCTCCGCCACGTCAAAGACCAGATTCACCAGGCTCTCATGAAACTTGCGGGCGATGCAGCCGCGGGAAACGCCTTCCAACAAATCTTCATCCACAGACTTCATCAACGGCCGCCAATCCAGTTCCAGCAATCCCTCTTCTTCATGCATGACCCATTCATACGCGTCCCCCGGCATTTTTTCCCCGGAAGCTTCCGCGGCCCATGATTCCAGCATCATGGCGGCATGGCCCTCACACCCCGCCGCACCTTCAAAACCGCACCAGAAAGCCACGGCATCAAACAACCGCCCCATGGACGAGGAGGACGGACAATGGATATTCCGGGCCATCATCGCCTCCAGAACTTCGCGTTTCCGCACAGGCAGCCCCCTCTCCAGACGCTTATCAAGACCCTCCGTACGCCACGGCCCCATCTGACGGGCCAGGGAACAGGCGCACCGGGAAGGCTCCCGAACCGCTTCGTCCCCACCGGGCAGAAGAAACGGCCTGATGCGGGCCACCCTGCGCGGCTCACCCTCTTCCTCCAACACAAAAAATTCCCCTCCCCATACCGTTCCGTCCGTACCGAACCCCGTCCCGTCCCAAGCTATGCCCAAAGCGGGAAACGGCGTTTCATTTTCCACGGCGCAGGCCAGCACATGAGCCTGATGATGCTGCACAGGGACAACCGTCGCATTCCACTTCCGCGCCAGACGCCGGCCAAGGGCAAAAGTGGGGCCGTCCGGATGGGCGTCCACGGCAATTACCTGCGGAACGGCATCCAGGGTTCTGCCCAGCGCCTCCACCGTCCGCTCAAAAGCGTTCAGGGAAGCCGCACTGCTCAGGTCACCGAGATGCTGGCTCATGACAGCCACGCCCCTTTTCAGCCAGCAGATGGTATTCTTCAGTCCGGCCCCCAGGGCGAGCACGTCGGGAGCCGCCGCAGATGTGCGCCACACAGGCCGCGGGGCATATCCGCGAGCGCGGCGAACCATCATGACCCTGCCGTCCGTAACGCGGGCCACGGAATCGTCCACGGGCCGCACTACCGGACGGTCATGCACAAAAAACACATCCGCCACATGGCCCAGTTTCTCCAGCCCCTCCTCCACGGAGACGCACAGGGGCTCGCCGCTCAGGTTCCCGCTGGTCACCACCAGAGGCTTTCCCCACACATCCATCAGCAGCGCATGAAGAGGGGAAGACGGAAGCATTATCCCCACAAAACGGCTGAACATGCACACGGAAGGCGCCAGATCCACATCCTTCCTCCCCCGGGCCAGCACAATGGGGGCGGCCGGAGAAGCCAGCAGGCGCCTTTCCTCCTCCGACAGGCGGCACAGCCTCTCCGCCGCAGCCACATCCGGCACCATCACGGCAAAAGGCTTGGCGTCACGCTCCTTCAACCGCCGGAGACGCCTGACGGCAGCTTCCGAAGAAGCATCCGCCAGCAATTGGAAACCTCCTACGCCCAGCAGGGCCACAATCAAACCGTCCGCCAGCACCCATGCCGCCTGTGCCGCGGGGGTATCAAACCCATGGCCGAACCCCAGTCCTGAACCATCTGAAAACAGCACCTTCACGGAAGGTCCGCAGGACGGGCAGCCGATAGGCTGTGCGTGAAAACGCCTGTCCTCCACATCCTGGTATTCCCTCCGGCACTCCGGACACATTCGGAACCCCTTCATGCTGGTGCCCGCTCGGTCATACGGCATTGTCTCAATAATAGAATAGCGGGGACCGCAGTGCGTGCAGTTGGTAAACGGATAATGATACCGGCGGGAAGACGGGTCGTGCATTTCTTCCAGGCACTCCGGGCACGGAGCCAGATCCGGCAGCATCATCGGAACGCCTCCGGGGGTGGAATCGCTTTCCTCAATGCGGAATTCCTCAAAACCGGCAGGCTCGCATACGGTCCGCTCCACTCCATAAACCCGGGCATGCTCCGGCAGGCCGTCCATCAGCGCGGTCCAGAAACGCTCCGGAGCGCCGGGCTCCCCTTCCACATGAATCTCCACGCCGGACTCCGTATTGCGCACAAACCCCTTCAATCCGTGCCGTACCGCCAAACGGTACACATGGGGACGGAAGCCGACCCCCTGAACCATGCCGGCTATCTCAAATTTCAATGCCGCGGCGGCCTGTTCAATGGTGGTGATGACCATGATGCTGAATCGTGCCTTCCCGGGCGCGGCGCGCACGTTCCACAATCTCCTCGCACCAGGCCTCCATTCCTTCGCCGGTCTTGGAAGAAACCTCAATCACATGCGCATGATGAGCCACCTTGTTCAGTGCAGCCAGGGCGGCGTCACGGTTAAAATCCACGGCATCCGCCAGATCGGACTTGGTCACCAGGGCAACATCCGCAGAATGGAACATGGGAGGATATTTCAACGGCTTGTCCTCACCCTCCGTCACGGAAAGCAGCACCACGCGCACGCCTTCCCCCAGGTCATAGGAAGCCGGGCAAACCAGATTGCCCACATTCTCAATAATCAAAACGTCGAGATCGTCCAGAGGCATTTTCTTCATGGCCTCCGCAATCATACGGGCGTCCAGATGGCACATGGTGCCCGTTGTAATCTGCACCACGGGAATATCCGCTCGGCTCAGGCGTTCCGCATCATTATCCGTCGCCAAATCCCCTACGATAACCCCCATGCGCACACGGCCGCGGAGCATCTCCGCCGTCTTCTGCAACAGAGAAGTCTTTCCTGACCCAGGAGAAGAAAAAACATTGATAACCAAAAGGTTTTTTGCAGCAAAAAAACCTCTGTTGCGCTCTGCCAGCCGGTCATTGGCATCCAACACCGGAACATGGACGTCCATGCCGTGGCCGTGACTTTCATGGGAGAGCTCCCCCCCGCATCCACATTCTTTACACATAATCGATACTGATATTAGATTCCCAAAGAGAAAAAAAACTCATTCGTTTCACGTCATACTCCTATGAAATCAAACAAAACTGCCCCGGTTTTCTTTTTAAAGCGGGAGGAAAATATTTTTCTATAAAGGGAAAGATGAAATGCCCCATACGCAGAAAAACTTTTGAGAACACCTTCTTATCATTTCCCCTTGCTGTTCAATATCGTTGTCTGACATCCGGTTACAAATCCGCAGGCACTTAAACCTTCATTCCCCATAGCCCGCGCAAAAAATCCGGATCATTATAAAAAACACTAAAATCGCCAATAATTAATCCTTTCCCCATTTCCCTCACTTCATGTAAAACCGGAATAACCGTCCCCATCCTCCTGCATAGGGTCATTCATCTGGTTTCCACCGAAATTCCTTCATCATAAGCATGTGGACTTGCCAAGGCATAGGAATTCTGTAAACTGTTTCGTCCTCAGACAACATCCTTTTTTCCAGGTTATGCCAGACGCTCGCTTTCAACCACTTCCCGGATTCCGCGATTTTGCACCGGCGGACTGTGCCGTGCGCAACTATCTTTTCAACGCATGGAAGAAGGTGGCGCATCGTTATGGATTCCTGGAATGGGAGGGCCCGACTGTGGAAGCCACGGAGCTTTATCTTAAAAAGAGCGGAGGCGAGCTGCCCACCCAGCTCTTCCGCTTCACGGACCAGGGGGACCGGGACATCACCATCCGCCCGGAACTCACCGCCTCCCTGGGACGCATCGCAGCCGCCTACCAGCGCGAATACACCAAACCGCTCAAGTGGTTTGAAATCGGCTCATGCTTCCGTTATGAAAAACCCCAGAAAGGGCGTCTGCGCGAATTTTATCAATTCAATGCGGACATTCTGGGAGAAGCCTCCGCGTGGGCGGATTCCGAACTGATAGCCCTGGCCATCGACTGCATGAGGGAACTGGGCTTTACGCAAAACGACTTCATTGTGCGCGTCTCTGACCGGGAAGCCTGGATCAGGTTTGCTTCGGAACACGGCGTGCAGGAACAGGATATTCCCGCTTTCCTCGGCATTGTGGATAAATTTGAACGTGACCGCCCGGAAGAATGCCAGCGCAAGCTGGACGCCTTTCATATCAGCCGCGGCGATCTGGTGGCCTTCATTGAAAACCCGCCCGCCGGAGCGTCCGAACGCTATGACATCCTGATGAAAGACCTGACGGCCCGCGGGCTGGACGGCTATGTCAAGCTGGACTTATCCGTAGTGCGCGGACTGGCATACTACACCGGTCTGGTTTTTGAAATCTTTGACACACAGCGCAGCCTGCGCGCCGTAGCCGGCGGAGGACGTTACGACACGCTGGTAGGCGCCCTTTCCAACAACGCAGTGGACATGCCGGCAACCGGCTTTGCCATGGGGGATGCCGTCATCACCCACCTTATTGAACAGACGCCCCATGCCAGGGCGCTGAAAGATGCGGCGCTGGCCTCCGCAGGCTGCGACATCTTCATGGTTCAGGCATCTGAAAGCCGCCGCGCGGAAGTTCTTGCCATCGCCTCCGCCCTCCGGGACCAGGGATACAGTGTGGACCTTCCCCTCACGCTCACCAAAGTCAACGGACAGCTTCAGAAGGCCGTCAAATCCGGCGCCCGCGCGGCCTTGATCGTGGGAGATGAATTCCCGGTCATGGAACTTCGCGACCTGGGCGCGCGCACCTCATCCCCCGTCGCCATGGACGACCTGTTTGACGCCGTGGCTTCACTCACCGGAAACAATTGACACCGTTCTTTCCCCTTCTTCCATTTTCAATAAAGATGAACTCATACCGCACTCATACCTGCAGCGAATTGCGCGCTGCGAACATCGGCAAGCCGACCACCCTCATCGGCTGGGTAGATTCCGTCCGGGACCATGGCGGCGTCATATTTATCGACTTGCGCGACCGCTCCGGCATCACGCAGGTAGTCTTTCACCCGGAAGTCAATCAGGATGTGGCGAAAGCCTCCCAGCAGCTCCGCTCCGAAGACATGATCCAGATTTCCGGCACCGTGGCCGCCCGCCTGAAAACGGATACGGTGGACACGACCAATGCGGACCTCCCCACCGGGGAAATCGAAGTCTCCGCAGACACCCTGAACGTCATCAACAAGGCTGACGTGCTCCCCTTCCAGCTGGATCGGGCCCTCTCCAACGAAGACCTGC
>OLXS01000605.1_pt1 | contig 15121 bp, 15 predicted proteins | sample 1673921 | NCBI WGS metagenome assembly OLXS01 (sample SAMEA103958134, study PRJEB25191) | human gut metagenome
CGACGATCTTCCCGTCGAGAAGGATGCTGGGCCGGATGATACCGGAGAGAGTGAACACGCCGCGCAGTAACTCTTCAGGCAGAAACGGGTTTGACCGCTTCTCATATCCGAGCATCAGCGGGTCAAAGCCAGAGAGGAATCGGCAGCAGGACAGGTCGCCGATAATATTGATATCGCATAAGCTGTAAAATATTTTGCCTTCACAGATAAACTCTTGCGGGGAGAGCGATTCGATGACCGGCAGCAGCTCTCGCTGGGGCAGTCCGAAGAAGTATGCGGCGTCCTGTACTGTTACGGGGCCGTAGTGTGTCAGATAGCGCCGCATGAGAGCGCGCAGGGCGGCGGCTTTTGTCATCGGTGCAAACGGCGGACAGGGGCGGAAGGCCTTTTTCTGCTGCGCAGTGTGGCAGAGTGTGCCGCTTTCGCACAGCGCACGGAGCAGACCACCCCAGGGATCAAACGCGCTTTGCTCTTCATCGTCGGTCATGCCATGCCCGCGGCAGAGAAGGCGCAGTTCCTCGCGGCCGCCGCAGCCTTTTTGGGCGGCGTCCAGAATGATCGCGGCCAGCTCGCGCTTGCGCGCGGCGGAGAGGCGGCCGTCGTCTGACATCGTGTCGCACGGACGCAGAAAATGGCTGCGCCCATCGTAGAGGAAGAGCGGCAGGTCATCGAGTGCGATCAGATGCAGTGTGCCGCGCAGCGTCCACGTTTTGACGGCGGAGGTGCGCAGGATATCCTCATCCGGCGCTTTCCCGCAGCGGAGACGCAGCGCGTGCAGGCAGTTGCCGTAAAACTGCGCCTGTAAGCCGCAGAGACTGCGCAGCACGGTGAGCTCGTCCTCTGCGGGGGCAAAAAGATACTGACGGTTCATGCGGAGCAGAAGAATGTCGTCGATCTGCATGGGGCGCCTCCGTTCGGTGCAAATTTTTCCGCCGGAATACTTGCGAAAAATGCAGCATTTTGATATGCTATGTCACATTGTAACATGTGTGATATCCGGGAGGCAACTATGAAAAATCCGAAAGTCCGGCAGGTGGTGCTGCCGCTGATCACGGCCCTGATCTGGGGCAGCGCATTTGTCACGCAGAGCCTCAGCGCGGCGCATCTTGGGTGCTTCAGCTTCAACGCGCTGCGCGCCATTCCCGCGGTGCTGGTATTGCTGGTGCTGCTGGCCGTCATGCAGCGCATCCACCCGCGCGAAAAATACAGCGCGGAGGAAAAGCGCGCGCTGCTGCGCGGAGGGCTTGTCTGCGGCGCGTTTCTGGCGCTTGCGATCAACTTGCAGCAGTTTGGCATGGGGACGACGAGCGCGGGCAAGGCGGGCTTTATCACGGCGCTCTACATCGTGCTCGTGCCGGTGTTCAGCACGGTGCTTGGCAAAAAGGCGAAGAAAAGCATCTGGCTCTGCGTGATCGCCGCCGTCGCGGGGCTTTACTTCCTGTGCTTTGATGGCAGCAGTACGCTTTCGTTCAGCAGCGGTGATATGTATGTGTTCCTCTCGGCCTTTGCTTTCACCGCCCAGATCCTTGCTGTGGACTATTTTGTGCAGCAGGTGGACGGCATTGCGCTGTCCTGCGCGCAGTTTGCAGTGGTCATCATGCTCTCAGCCATCGGCGCACTTGCATTCGGCGAGCACACCACGCTCGAGGCGGTGAAGACCTGCATCCCGTATCTGCTCTATGTCGGCGTGGTGTCGAGCGGCGTGGGCTACACGCTGCAGATCATCGCGCAGAAGGACGGCGACCCGACGGTCGTGTCGCTGCTGCTGAGCCTCGAGTCGTTTTTTGCCGTTGTCTGCGGCGCGATCGTCCTGCACGAACGCATGAGCCTGCGCGAGTATTTCGGCTGCGCGCTGATGCTTGCGGCGGTCATCCTCTCGCAGCTGCCGGAGCGGCAGAAAACGGCTGTATAACGAACTGTCCCCTTGCCGGTTCATGAAACCGGCAAGGGGCATTTTTTAAGACGCTGCACTGCGGTTCGCTTCGAGCGCTTTCTGGAAGCTTGCGGTTTTCAGATCGTCGATGTACGCCTGATCGTTCTGCAGGGCTTCCTCGGCTGCGGCGGGCGGGAATTTGGCGCGGATGTCGTCGGAATAGCTGCCGTCGCTGGGCTCCCAGTATTCTGTCACCGCTCCGCTGGAGGTGCTGAGGGAGAATGTGATCGCTGTGGGAATATAGCTTCCGTTCTCCAGCGTCAGCGATTCGCCGTCTGTGCTGTAGATCTCCTGCAGAACGAGCAGATATACGGTGACTGTCTCTGTGCCGCGTCTGTCCTCTGCCAGAACGACATGGCTTTCCACGTGGATCTGGCCGGGCTGCACGGTGTCCGCGTAGTGGTCCAGAACCGCTTTGCCGATCAGCTCATCCAGAACCGCATTGTCAGCCTCCTCTGCGGCGGACAGTTCATCCTTCATCGCTTCCTGCTCGGCGGACAGGTTATCATCCTGTTCGGTGGGCTGGGCAGGCTCCTCTGGGGCTGTGTCCGCCGGATCGGGGGTGGCTTCGGTGTTGGAAACGGCGGGATCAGACGGCTGCTCTGTCCTGGAGGCCACCGGGTCGGTCAGGAAGCAGACCGCGAGGACGATGCAGGCGATGATGGCCGCCAGAATGATCCAGAAGGTTGGTTTTTTGTAGTTCATAACAGATTTGACACGCTCCTTTACTCCGATCTCGCCGAAGGCGAGGGGGCAGGCCGCAATTCTGCGGCGGTTGACGCTGCACGAGACGAGCGCCTGCATATAATCGGCTCTCTGCTCGCAGCCCAATTCTCTGATCACGGTTTCATCGCACGCCAGCTCGATATCCCGGCACAGCAGCACATAGCTGAGCCACATCACCGGGTTGAACCAGTGGATCGTCAGCAGCAGGAAGCCCAGCGGCTTCCACAGGTGATCGCCCCGGCGCAGGTGCGCCTGCTCGTGGGCAATGACGTGCTGCCGGTCGCGGCTGTCCATGCGATATGGGAGATAAATTCTCGGACGGATCGTACCGAGCACGAACGGCGAATCAATCCGCTCAGACTGGTAGATGTTTCCCCGCAGGCGGACCGCCTCGCGTACCCTGTGCCGCAGCCGCAGCGTGCTGACCATGGTATACAGGAGCAGTGCGGCAGCTCCCGCGAGCCAGACCCAGGCGAGGATCGAAAGCCAGCTCTGCGCCGGGGCAGCAGAGCCGCCGGCGGCTGCGGCAGAGCTGATCTGCGCAGGCTGCGTCTGCACGGTTGTGATTGCCGGGCGGATGGCTTCCGTACGCGGAAGCAGGCTCAGCGGGCTTTCGACGGAAAACGGGAAAACCAGCCGCACAGCGACGATGCCCCAAAGCAGGACGTTGAACCACTTGGGTGCTCTGCGCAGGCAGAGACGCAGAAGAAGCACTGCAAGCACAAGCCAGCTTGCGCAGACGCTCATATGAAGGACTTTCAAAAAGAGTGCGCTCATTGTGTTTCTCCTCTTCGGATGCGATCGATCATCTGCTGCACCTCGTCGAGCTCATGCGCGGACAGATCCTGCCGCTTTGTGAACGCGGCAATAAAGGTGGGCAGAGAGCCTTCAAATTTCTTTTCGACCAGCTCGTCGATTTCCTGCGTACTCAGCTGCAAAATGTCAATCAGATGGTTCATATCAGTTGTTACCTCCAATCCAGGATTCGTCTGCGGGGTTGTTCCGGAACTGAATCAGCCGGACAACGTCTTCTTGCTTGATATAGTTCTGCTCCGCTGCAACAGCAGCGATCACATCAAAATTTGTCAGGCTCACGTTCTTCACGTTTGCCGCGGCCAGCCGCTCGAGACCCTTTTTCATGCCGTAGGTGAAGATGCTCACCACACCGAGCACCTCCGCGCCTGCCGCGCGCAGAACCTTCACCACGTCCAGAACGCTTCCGCCGGTGGAAACGAGGTCCTCCACCACTACGACCTTCTGACCCTTTTCAAGTCTTCCTTCGATCTGGTTCTGCCGGCCATGGTCCTTGCTCGAGCCGCGGACATAGCCCATTGGAAGCTTCATCATGTGTCCGACAATGGCCGCGTGCGCGATACCTGCCGTGCTCGTGCCCATAAGCACCTCCGCCTGCGGATATTCGCGCTCAATGGTCTGCATGATCGCCGTCTCCACCTCCGTGCGCACATCAGGTGCAGTGAGAATCAGGCGATTGTCGCAGTAGACCGGGCTCTTGATGCCGCTGGCCCAGGTAAACGGCTCGTCCGGCCGGAAAAATACGGCGCGGATGGAAAGTAAATCCTCTGCTATTTTGCGTTCTGTTGCGTTCATGCGCTTGTCCCCCTGTTGTTCTGATAACATGATCTTCATAAATTCCTCCGGTGTCCGGCAGATCAGATCTGCGCCTGCCTGCGCAAGCTCTTCCCGGCTTCCGTAGCCGTACAAAATTCCGGCTGTCCGGATGCCTGCCAGCCTGCCGCCAATGATATCGTGCTTGCGGTCGCCCACAATCATCGCCTGCGTAAGGTCGGTGCAGCCTGCTTTTTGCAGCGCCGCGCGGATTACATTCACCTTTTTTCCTGCTTGCGTATTGTCGCCCGGCGCGCCGCAGATCGCTTCAAAATACGGTGCCAGTCCGAAATGCTCCAGCACCTGCACGGCCATGCTCTCGAGCTTCGAGGTTGCCACAAACAGCCGAAAGCCGTTTTTTTGCAGCGTGTCCAGCATCTCGCGCACACCCGGGTACGGCTCGTTCTCTAACCATCCGACGTCATGGTAGTACACGCGGAACTGGTCAATCGCGCCCGGGATATCCTCTTTCGGCATAAACTGACCGAACGTCTCGTCAAGCGGCGGCCCGACAAAAAAGTCAAGCTCCTGCCAGTCTCTCTCCACCCCATACGCGCGCAACGCAAACTGCGAGGCCTTCATAATGCCGGGACCGGAATCGGTCAGCGTGCCGTCCAGATCGAATAAAATGATACGCTCCTGCATCGCTTACCCCACGAACTCTTCTGCGCACCGCAGATACGCCGCAACCGGGTCGGCCGCCTGGGTAATGGGACGGCCAACTACAATGTAGTCAGAGCCAATCTCCCGTGCGCGTGCCGGAGTTGTGATGCGCACCTGGTCGTCTGCCTTGCTGTCTGCAAAGCGGATGCCGGGTGTGACCGTGGCAAAGTGTTTGCCGCAGGCCTCATGAATCTTGCCTGCCTCCAGCGGCGAACAGACCACGCCGTCAAGTCCCGCCAGCTCCGCGTTTTTCGCGTAGTCGATGACGACCTCGGAAAGCTCCTTGTGAATTTCAATCTCCTCCATGCTCTGCTGGCTTGTCGAGGTCAGCTGCGTAACGGCAATAAGAAGCGGTCTCGTTCCGTCTGCGCGGGTAAGACCCTCCAGAGCGGCTGTCATCATCGCGCGCGTGCCTGCCGCATGCAGGTTCACCATATCCACATCAAGCGCCGAGAGCACCGCCATCGCCTTTTTGACCGTGTTCGGAATGTCGTGGAGCTTGAGGTCCAGGAAGATTTTGTGACCCCTTGCCTTGATTTCGCGGACGATGGACGGACCCTCGGCATAGAACAGCTCCATGCCGATCTTCACAAACGGCTTGCGGTCTGTGAACTGATCGAGAAAGGCCAGCGTCTTTTCGCGGCTGTCAAAATCCAGAGCGATGATTACGTCTTTACCCATGGTGTGCACCTCCTATGATATCTTTCAGATTCTGTATGTTGTAGTTCTGCATTGCCTGCGGAAGATCCCGGACAATATCGCGGCAGGCATAGGGATTCACCAAGTTTGCCGCGCCGACCTCCACCGCCGTTGCTCCGGCCAGCATCAGCTCCAGCACATCTTCCGCGCGCGTCACGCCGCCCATGCCGATGATCGGAATTCTGACCGCCTCATAGACCTGCCAGACCATCCGCACGGCAAGCGGAAAAATTGCTGGACCGGACATGCCGCCCGTTTTGTTTGCCAGCAGCGGCCGCTTCGCGCGCAGGTCGATGCGCATGCCAAGCACCGTGTTGATTAAGCTCACCGCATCCGCGCCCGCGTCTTCGCACGCCCTGGCGATATCTGCAATGCTTGTGACATTCGGAGAAAGCTTCACAATAACGGGCTTTTTGACCGCAGCCTTTACTGCCCTTGTGACGCTTGCAGCAGCTTTCGGATCCGTTCCGAAGGCGAGGCCGCCGCCGTGGACGTTCGGGCAGGAAATATTCACTTCCAGCCAGCCGACCTGCTCGCATGCGTCAAGCTTCCGGCAGACCTCAACGTACTCTTCGATCGAAAACCCGCTCACATTCGCCATGACCGGCTTGTGAAAAACCTGCTTGAGCCGCGGAAGCTCTTCTGCTATCACCGCGTCCACGCCCGGGTTTTGCAGGCCCACGGCGTTGAGCATACCGCCGGGCGCCTCTGCAATGCGCGGCTGCGCGTTTCCAAGGCGCTGCTCGCGTGTTGTTCCTTTAAAGGAAAAGGTTCCAAGGCAATCGATATCGTAGAGCTCTGCAAACGTGTACCCGTAGCCAAAGGTTCCGCTGGCCGGAATGACGGGGTTGTCGAGCTCAATGCCGCAGAGTGAAACTGCTGCCCTCACCATATCAGTTCCTCCTTTCGGAATACGGGTCCTTCCTTGCAGACCCGTTTCGGCCCATGTGCTGTCTCAATGGTGCAACCCATGCACGCGCCAAAGCCGCAGCCCATCCGCGCTTCCAGGCTCAAAAAACCCGGCTTTTTCGTCCTGGCGCACAGCGCGCGCAGCATCGGCATCGGCCCGCAGGCACAGAATGTGTCAAACGCTTCCGGCAGCGCATCTGTTACAAAGCCTTTGCTACCCACGCTTCCATCGGCGGTTGCAAGAATCGTCTCAATTCCAAGCGCTTCAAATTCTTCTTTGTAGAAAATCTCGCTCGCCGTATTAAATCCAAGAATTACAGCCGGTGTTTTCCCAGCCGCAAGGAGTCTCTTTGCAAGGCTATACATCGGCGGCACGCCGATGCCCCCGCCGATCACAAGCGTCTTTTCTCCGCACGCCGTCACGTCAAATCCATTTCCAAGGCCGCACAGCGCATCAATCGTCTGACCAGGCTTCATTTCGGCCAGCGCCCTTGTGCCATCTCCGACCGCGCGGTATAAAATTGTGACGCTTCCGTCCTCCCAGTCGCAGACGGAAAGCGGCCGTCTGAGGAAAAAGCCCGGAATACTGAGCTCCAGGAACTGTCCCGGCGCGCTGATGGCCGAGGCGTCCCCTGCCAAATGCAGCCGGTACACATTCGGCGCAAGCCGCGCGTTTTCTGTCAGTGTAAAGCGTACTTCGTTCAAAGCGTTTCCTCCTTCCAGACGATCTTTCCATCAATCATTGTCATCTTGCATACGCCGGTGAGCGTGACGCCTGCAAACGGCGTTGCCCGACCCATCGACAAAAACTGTTCCGGCTCTACTACATAGCTCTCGCTCAGGTTGAAGACTGTCAGATCTGCCGGCTGCCCGATGGCAAGCTCCGTGCCGCAGCCAAAGCGGCGCATCGGCGCGTCGTGCATCAGATCCATAAGCTTTCCGAGCGGCAGAACGCCGGGCTTCACTAAGCTTGTGTAGCAGGCGGCAAAGGAGGTTTCCAGACCCACAACGCCCATCGCGCTTTTTTCCAGTCCGCGGGCTTTTTCTTCCCGGCTGTGTGGCGCGTGATCGGTCACAATCATGTCAATCGTTCCATCCAGAAGTCCCTCGATCAGCGCGTCGCGGTCTTCCCTGCTTCTGAGCGGCGGATTCATCTTGAACCGTCCGTCCTCCTGCAAATCATCCTCCGTAAAGGTCAGATAATGCGGTCCTGTCTCGCATGTTACATTTACGCCGCGCCGTTTTGCCTCCCGGATGATCGAAACACTTTCCTTCGTGGAGACGTGACACACATGATATGCACAGCCTGTCTCCTCTGCCAGGCGCACATCGCGCGCAATCTGGCCCCACTCGCTCTCGGAGCAAATGCCCCGGTGGCTGTGGGTCTTTGCATATGCGCCGTCGTGGATATAGCCGCCGCGAAGCAGGCGATTGTCCTCGCAGTGCGCGGCCAGAATTTTCCCAAGCCTTCTGCACTGCTCCATCGCCTCGCGCATCAGGCTCTCCGACTGTACGCCCTTTCCGTCGTCGGAAAATGCAATTACCTCCGGGGCCATCGCGTCCAGATCCGCCAGCTGCTCGCCCTTTTGCCCGACGGAAATTGCGCCGTAGGGGTGCACATGCACGCAGGCGCTTTCCCGGATACGGCGCAGCTCCTCTTCCAGTGACGCCTTGCAGTCCGGCACCGGGTTCAGGTTCGGCATCGCCGCCACGTGGGCAAAGCCGCCGTGCGCCGCTGCGAGTGTTCCGGTGCGGACCGTCTCCTTATAAGAAAATCCCGGCTCACGAAGATGGACATGCACATCAACGAAACCGGGAAAAATAACTGCGTTATGAACTTCAACACAAACAGTATCCGTAGGGCAGGAAACACGATCTCCGATAGAAACAATTCTGCCGTCTGAAACAAGAATATCTGCCAGACGGAGCGAGCCGTCTTTCCATACCTGGGCATGCTTGAAACAGATCCGCATAACTGACCTCCTGTGTTGTGGCGCTCGGTGCATTATAAAAGATCGCGCGGCGATTGTCAAGTTTTTTTTCGCTTTTCCGGCAGAATTCCGCAAAAGCCCTCTCAGCTGTTCTATATTGTTCCAAATTCACCATTCTAAAGCCCCCGCGCCGCTCGCCTGGGGCGCAGCAAAGCCGGTGCGCAAGCCTGTTCCTTAACGCACAGGCGTACGCACCGGCAGTCGCTTATTCTTATTTAAAGAGCGGCAGCACAGACTCTACCGCCACGCCGAGATACTGGCTGATGGTATCAACGACCAGCCAATGATCTTCTTGCTGCTCCATGCCAGAAACGGCAATGGCACCAATGAAGCCGCGGCCTTTGAGGTTAATCGGGAAGCAGCCGCCTACACCTGCGAACTTTGCAGGTTCCAGACCGGAATCGGCAAACGTATCGCCGCTGGCTGCCATCTCCAGGCCGACCAGATACGAACTCTGCCGGAACATGTTGGCTGTGCGGATCTTTCTGCCAAGTCAGCTGAGGTTGATGGGGCGGATCGACTGCATCGCGTAATAGAACAGCTGCTCGTCGCCAAGGGAGATCGAATCGACCACGTCATGGTCGAGCTTTTCCACGCCCTGCTTGATTTTCGTGCCGATCTGGTATGCATCCTCATTCATGAACTTCTCGAAGACCAGCGCCTGCTCCTGCGCGTGGATAACTTTCATCAGCTTTTTTCCGAGTGTCCAATTTGCACTTGCAATTCGCATAAACTGCTTAATTAAGGAATAGTATAATACTGATATTCAATTAAAAACTTTCATTCATGGAATTGAAGTTTTTAATATGAAGATCACTATGAGATGGGAGCGGTTACGCCAAAGGCGGAACCTTTCTGATGAAAGAATTTAATCAGAAAATAGTATAAAACGCCAGTCCTCCTGTTTTGAGAACTACAAGAAAGCCTCCGTTTTTGGTATAATAGAAGAAACGGAGGTGTTCTGTATGGAAGAATGGAGAAGAGACGGACGGAAAGAAGTTGTAATGGTAGACCTGGAGGCTCTGGTGCCGAAAGAGCATCTGCTGCGGAAGATAGAAAAGGTCATGGATTATGAGTGGCTGTATCTATATATGCTTCAGAGCTGATGCTTTGGTATTGGAATGGTTTTTACTGTATGTGGTATTTCTGAATGCTGCATTGGACTGAATATGCAGGATAAACTTGGGGCTTGTCAAATCCGCAGCTGCCTCTGATAGTCCGCCAGTTCCATCTCACCGTTCTCTGCCTTCTGCCGCAGTTCTACAGCATACCGCGACCACTGCTCAAACTGAGCGGTGGTCATTTTCTTTTTCAGGTAGCGGGCATAGTGCGTTTTGTATGCGCGATTGTACGCGAGCCAGATAGGATCATTTTTGCATTTATCGTCATACCGTTTGCGGGAACCGACATCGCGGCAGGTTTTGCTGGGCTCGTTTTTCAGCGGGCGATTGCAATAGCTGGAATACTTTCCGGCGGTGAGTAAAAACCACCGGTGGCAGTTCTCACATTTCCGGGGCAGATAATTTTGATTTAAACCACGGAAGAAATCCGTATAGAGAAATGCGCCGAGACTGTCAAAGAAAGCTGTTTCGCAGAGCCGCTCAACGCCGTCTTTCCAGCGGATAATCTCGTAACGCATTTGCGCTGCACCTGCAGTCTGCAAACGCGCACTGCGATTGCCGCTGCTGCGCAGATACTGCATCAGGCAGGATGCGATTTCAGCTTCACTCAAAAACCGACGCTTCGCGTGCAGATAATCCTCCAAAAGCTCTGCATAAGTAGTCTGCACGCGCAGTACGTCCTGAACGAATGTGATATAGCTGTCAAACAGCGTGGCTGTTGCATGGTTGCAGTCGCGAAGAACCAGTAAAATTTCTGCCTCGTCAGACGCGGCGAGTTCCGGTTCTGGGAAAAAGTGCTGATGATAGAATGTGGCATGTCCGTCCTCATCTGTCACGGAAAACCCAACCTCACCTGCATAATCGCTGCTGTAGTAATCCACGTCCGGCTCCAGCCCAATATTGCTGTCCCAAAGTGAAAACCGATTCAGACAATCCATGAGCTGCGGCGCATCAAAGCTATGGTCATCCCGATACAGCGGAATCCGTTTCGCAAGCCGCCCAATTTTGAAAAGCAGGTTCTGTGCCTGCTGCACATAACGGTCATAGTTCTCGTTGAACTCGATATCCAGCTCCTCTGGAAGCTGAATTTTCTGACGCAGGAATTTCAGCTCTTCTAAAATCGCACGAAGATCTCCTGTGCGTAGATTCAGACAGGCGGTCAAGATCTCGTTGCTCTGGAAATAGTGTTTGCCGGTCAAAACCTCTGTGCCGTAAAAACACACGCTGCAAGCGAACATAAATGATCAAAACCTTTCGGAAATCGAAGTTGCAAATCGCAAAATAGAGAATATCAATATTTTTATAACACATCTATTTACAAAATGCAAGCGGGTCTGCTAAAGTTCAAAATAGAGGATAGAAAAACGATGAAGCGACATCGAATACGAAAGGAAGAAATACAGATGAAAGAATCAAACTACAAGAGCTACGACGAACTACCGCTGTTCCTGAACGCAGCGACCGTGGCAAAGGTGCTGGGCATCGCGCCGTCCAGCAGCTACGAGCTGATGCACGAAAAGGATTTCCCTGCGCTGCGGATCGGCAATCGGATTGTCGTTCCAAAGGAAGCGTTCATCCGCTGGGTGGAGCAGCACACAGGAGGGACGGAGTGAAGCGCAGCCTATGTCCGACGCGCGACTCGGTCAAGGACTACTTCCCGCTGCCGAAAGAAGTTTTCTCGCTGGGTCTGAGCGCAGCAGAGATCGCCATTTATGCCTACCTGCTGTTCTGCGAGGATCGCCAGACGTTCCAGTGCTGGCCGAGTTATCGGAAAATCAGCGAAGCGGTTGGGCTGAGTCCGAACACCATCCGCAAACACATCCGGTCGCTCGAAGAACATGGGCTGCTCATCACAGAACCGACAATGGTCACAACAAAGGATGGCTGTAAACGCAATGGCAACCTGCTGTTCACAATCCGACCGATTCAAGCGGCGCTCCAGCAGGACTGTGACCGGCAGATGCGGAAACTGGACGAGGATGCCGCAAGGAGGAAATATGCCGGTTTCATTGAAAACACAGGCTGAACGCACAGCCAAAACGCCAATCCCAGCCTGTCGCGCCCGTGTTGGCGGTTTGTGCGGCTTTCGCGGCACAGCCGAGCGTGTCCCAAAACCGGACGTTGCGCCGATGTGCGGGAGCGTTGCGGAAAATGCAAACGCAGAAGAAGAACGCCTCCGGGCGGCTTTCGGCGGAGGAACGAGCCGCAAGCGGCGAAGCAGCCGGCTATGGATTTGTCAAGGGATAAAAATGCAGAAGAAATGAAATGGTCACCGCTGGAAATGGGCGCGGCAATGCAGGCTCACGGGGCGTGAGCAGGCGGATATGGGTGTGAAGCTTCTATGCGGCGGTCGGCAGAATCGGCTCGTAGACCTTATGGTCACGCAGAATGGCAAATACCACGGCAGTCATTTTCCTCGTCACATGACCGATGATCGTCATGTATTTGAGTCCTTCTGCGGCTTTCTTCTCGTAATACGCGCGGAACATGGGATCGCGCTGTACGGCGACCTGAGACGCCATCCAGATGCATCTGCACAGATACGGAGAGCCACGTTTGGACATATGCGCGTGCGCAGCCTGGAACTCGCCGGACTGGTTGACAGACGGATCGACGCCAATATAGGCTGCGAGCTTGTCCGCAGAAGAAAAGCGGGAGATATCTCCGACTTCGCTGAGAATGACGGCTCCAATGATCGGTCCAACGCCGGGAATCGTCGTGACCGACGTATCAAAGCTCTGAAACAGTTGAGATATTTCTTTTTCCAGAGCGTCTGCCTTCCCAGAGAGCGACTGGATCTGGTCGAGCATCAGAAGAATCAGCGTGGAATACGCACCGTCGCAGTCTTCAACGCCGAAGCTGTTTCGTGCAAGCTCTTTGAGTTCGCGCGCCTTCCACTCGCCAAAGTGACCGTTGCTGCTGTTCCAGAGCAACTCCGTCAGCTTATCCAGATGTGCGTTGGAAAGCTTCTGCGGCGTCGGATACTTTTTCAGAACCGCCACGGAGGACTTGCAGAAAATTGTATCAAACTGCGCCTCGTATTCCGGAAAAACACGGTCGATCAGCGCGATCAGTTTTCGCTTGAGGTCGCCGGCCATGTCGACCAGATAGAAGCGGTTCCGGCACAGCTCCTTCAGCGCCAGCAGACGATCCTGTGCGACGTTGTTCTCGGCATAGCGCCCGAAACGGATCAGCTCGGCGATGATGAAGGAATCCTTGGCATCGGTTTTGATCTTGCGGATGAACATATCCCGCATGGCGCTGGTCTGGATCGGGTTGAGCAGAATGACGTGGTAGCCGTCCTTGCGCAGCCGCGTAAAGAGCGCCAGCCAGTAATGCGCGGTGGACTCCATCGCAAATACGATCTGGCTTTTGATGTTCGTGTGTTTTCTGATTTTCTCCAGCATGAGATTGTACCCGGTGCAGTTGTTGCGGATAGAGAATGGACGCTGAACGGTCTGACCGTCCGATGTGATCATGCAGACCTCGTGGCTGCGCTTGGCGACATCGATACCGACAATGAACATAACATACACCTCAACGTAGATTTACAGACAGTCCTCATGGTCTTATGAGTCATACCCTGCTTCGATATCAGCGGAGAATCCCGCATCCGGCTCATAAATGAAAGCTCATAAGAGAGAGGTCCCACGCTGCCTAGAGCGGACGAGCGCCGCAAGGAGAAAAGAAGAGAACCTCTGTCTGCATGAGGATATTATATCATCGCGCATCTGCGCGTTGATAACGGCGAAAAAAAGAAGAACTGCGGTCTCATACAGCAGCGCCGAATGCTGCTTAGAGCGAACAAATTTCGCAAGGACAAAGAATCGGACTGCCGCCGGAACGAGCTTGGAAGCCGCATTTTCGTGGGAAGGGTTTTTGGCGATTATGCGGAATGTTTGCATTTTTATCCGAGTTTTTCCTATGGACGAATTATAGCAGGACAAAGCCGTGGGGTCGTGCGCGCCCCGTGGCGGTCACATCTGCCCGCGGTGCGGGCAGTTTCGGGGATTTACGAGGGCGTTCTAAACACAGCGAAAAACAGCCGGAGGGCGTTGCGGAATGAAAAAAACCCGCCGTTTCAAGGGAAACAGAGGGGTTCCAACGAAAAACACGAGGTGAATACAGAAAAATGGTAAAAGGAAAAGAAAAATTTGCACTCTGGATCACGCCGGAGTGTAAGCAGCTCGTCGATGACTGTTATGCGGACAATCAATGCCAGAGCCGCAGCGAGTACATTGAAAAGGCAATCTTATTTTATACCGGCTTCTTATATGCCGAAAAAGCTGACCGTTATCTCCCGAAAGTCTTGCAGCAGATACTCGCCGGAACGCTGGATCGATTTGCAGAGCGCATTGGACGGCAGCTTTTCAAGCTGGCAGTTGAGCAGAATGTCAACAACCATATCCTTGCTTCGGACACGGACATTGACGCCCGGAGCTATCAGAAAATGCGCGGACTCAGTATGGATGAAGTCAAAAGAACGAACGGGAGAATTGATTTTGAAGATGCGCTGTTGAGTGAAAGGGGCGTGTGAAAATGTCAAAGTTGATTCAAAAAGCAGGCTTTCTGAATCCAAAACGCGCTGGACGTTATATGAATTACATCGCTACGCGCGACGGCGTGGAGCTTCTGGACGAAAACGCGGACAGCATTTATATGCGCTACATTGCTACGAGACCTCGCGCAGAAAAGCACGGGGAACACGGCCTGTTTGGAGCCGAGGACGCTGTTGATTTGGAAAAGGCGACGCAGGAACTTCAAACGCATGAGGGTAACGTCTGGACGATCATTTACTCGCTCCGCAGAGAGGATGCTGCGCGGCTTGGCTACGATAACGCCGCAAGCTGGCGGGCGCTGCTGCGCTCTAAGCAGGCGGATTTCGCGGAAGCTATGCAGATTCCACCGTCGCAGCTTCGCTGGTATGCAGCATTTCACGACGAGGATGAGCATCCGCATATCCACATGATGCTCTGGCCAGATGACCCGAAATACGGTTTTCTGCGGAAAGATAAGCTGTTGCATTTGCAGTCCATTTTAACGAATATGATCTATGCGGACGAGTTGAAAGCAGTCTATGTTCAAAAAGATATTGCCTATAAAGACGTGACCGGAGCGGCGCGGGAAACCATGCGCAGAATTGTTGACCAGCTAGAAACTGTTGAAAATCCGTCGGAATTGATTCAGGAAAAGCTGCTGGAGCTTGCGCTGGAGCTGCACACGGTCAACGGTAAAAAGCAGTATGGATATTTCAAAAAGCCACTCAAGGATATGGTGGATTCCATCGTGGACGAACTCGAAAATCTGCCGGAGGTGGCGGCGTACTATTCCGTCTGGAATGGTCTGCGCGACACACTGGAGGGTTACTACAAGAACCGTCCTAGGCAGCACAACCCATTCTCACAGCAGAAAGAATTCCGAGCCATCAAGAATGCCATCATTCAGGAAGCGGA
>OLXS01000626.1_pt1 | contig 14842 bp, 10 predicted proteins | sample 1673921 | NCBI WGS metagenome assembly OLXS01 (sample SAMEA103958134, study PRJEB25191) | human gut metagenome
GGTGGGTAATGCTGTCACCAAAGACGACATATTCCGGTTTGACGGTCCGGTTCCGCTCCATCACTGCTTCATGACGTTTTTTCCAGTCATACACAGCCCGCGGGTTCACCTGGGGCTTCAGCGTGGGCGGCAATTCATCAGCACAGGCACCGGAGAAACAAGCAACGCAAAAAACTCCCGCCAGCAATAAACAAAGGCATGCATAAGATTTCATAACGGTAAGCGTTGAGATACTGCAATAGAGATTAGGAAAGTAAAGAGAAATAATCTTCCGTCACTTTTCCGCAATCGCATGTTCCCCTCATTTTCCGCTCCGCAACGGACAGACAGGTGAAACATGCCAAAGCCAGCGCATCCGCGTTCTCTTCGCAAAGAATTAGCCTTGTTGTCCCCCGGAATTCACGATATAATTACGCGGCGCGGAGTTTTGCCGTTTCCAGCCTTTCAGGGGCTGCGGAACGTTTTTCTCCAGTCTTCTTCACTACATTCTATTTATGATCAGCATAGTAAAAGACTTGAAGGAGTCCACCGCCATTCCGCAGGAATGGCAGGGATTCAAGCCGGGAGCATGGACGGAGTCCATTGACGTACGGGATTTCATCCAGCATAACTACACGCCCTATTCCGGCAATGAAGAGTTTCTTTCCGGCCCCTCCCAGCGCACGCTTCGTTTATGGGACGAGCTGAAAGTCCTGCTGAAACGGGAAATAGACAACGGCGGCGTGCTGGATGCTGATGAAGAAGTGGTATCCTCCATCACATCCCACAAGCCCGGCTACATTGACAAGGAACTGGAAGTAGTCGTAGGCCTCCAGACGGACGCCCCCCTGAAACGGGCCCTGATGCCCTTTGGCGGCTTGCGCATGGCCCAACAGGCCCTGGAATCCTACGGGTTCAAGATGTGCGAGAAAACCGCGGACATTTTCAAAAAGATACGCAAGACGCACAATGAAGGCGTTTTCGACGCCTACACTTCCGATATCCGGGCGGCCCGTTCCGCCGGGATTATTACCGGCCTTCCGGACGCCTATGGCCGCGGCCGCATCATCGGGGACTACCGCCGGGTGGCCCTGTACGGCACGGATAAGCTGATTGCCGAACGCCGCAAGGACCTCAAAAACCGTGAACATTCCCCCCTTACGGATGAGCTGATACGTCTGCGCGAAGAAATGAGCGAACAAATACGCGCCCTGGAAGAACTCGCCCAGCTGGGCGCCTCCTACGGCTGCGACCTCACTCGCCCCGCCGCAAACGCCCGCGAAGCCGTGCAATGGACGTACCTGGGCTACCTGGCTGCCGTGAAAGAACAGAATGGAGCGGCCATGTCCCTGGGCCGCGTTTCCACTTTCTTCGACATTTATTTCACCCGCGACCTGGAACAGGGGCTCATCACGGAAGAGGAAGTTCAGGAAATCATCGACCAGTTCGTGATGAAGCTGCGCATCGTCCGTTTCATCCGCACGCCTGATTACAATAACCTGTTCTCCGGAGACCCCACCTGGGTGACGGAATCCATCGGCGGCATGGGAGAGGACGGGCGCACCCTCGTCACCCGCAGTTCTTTCCGCATGCTGCAGACCCTGTACAACCTGGGGCCGGCTCCGGAACCGAACCTGACCGTTCTGTGGTCCCGGAACCTGCCGGAAGCCTTCAAAAGTTTCTGCGCCAAGGTTTCCATTGAAACGTCCTCCGTCCAATACGAGAACGATGACCTGATGCGCCCGCATTGGGGCGACGACTACGGCATCGCATGCTGCGTGTCCGCCATGCGCATCGGCAAGCAGATGCAATTCTTCGGAGCGCGCGCCAACCTCGCCAAGTGCCTTCTCTACGCCCTGAACGGCGGCGTGGATGAACTCAAGGGCAAGCAGGTGGCCCCGCCCTCCCCCCGCTACACGGAGGAAATTCTCAACTATGATGAAGTGATGGCCCTGTACGACAAGATGCAGGACTGGCTCGCCAAAACTTATATTGACGCGCTGAACATCATCCATTACATGCACGACAAATACTGCTATGAACGCATTGAAATGGCGCTGCATGATCCGGAAATTCTGCGCACGATGGCTACGGGAATCGCCGGGCTTTCCGTGGCGGCGGACTCCCTGTCCGCCATCAAGTATGCCACCGTAAAAGCCATCCGCAATGAAGAAGGGCTGATTGTGGACTTCAAGACGGAAGGGGAATTCCCCTGTTACGGGAACAATGACCCGCGCGTGGACGACATAGCATGCAGCCTGGTCAGCAATTTCATGGAAAAACTGCGCAAGCTCCACACTTACCGCAATTCCCTGCCCACCCAGTCCATCCTGACGATCACCTCCAACGTGGTGTACGGCAAAAAGACGGGCAACACGCCGGACGGCCGCCGAGCCGGGGAACCGTTCGCCCCCGGAGCCAACCCCATGCACGGAAGGGACAGGAACGGAGCCGTGGCCTCCATGCTCTCCGTAGCCAAGCTGTCCTATGACGACTCCCTGGACGGCATCTCCTACACCTTCTCCATCGTTCCTCAGGCCCTGGGCAAGGAGGAACGTGAACGTCGCGTCAAGCTCGTCTCCCTGTTGGACGCCTACTTTGCCGCTACAGGTCACCACATTAATGTGAACGTACTGGAACGGGAAACGCTTCTCGACGCCATGGATCACCCGGAAAAATACCCGCAGCTTACCATCCGCGTTTCCGGCTATGCCGTGAATTTCATCAAGCTGACCCGGGAACAGCAGCAGGAGGTCATCAACCGCACTTTCCACACCCGTTAACCCGGACTGCAAGCGGATGCCGCAGGTTTTTCCACAAAACCATGATCCGGACGGAGAAAGCTCCGTCACCGGTTTGGTTCATTCCGTGGAATCCTGCGGCACCGTGGACGGCCCCGGCATCCGCTTCGTCCTTTTCCTGTCCGGCTGCAGCCTGCGCTGCCGCTACTGCCACAATCCGGATACCTCCTACGTGCGGCGGGGACGGACCAGGAGCGCAGATGATGTCCTCAAGGAAATAGCCCGTTACCGGGATTTTTTGCAGGCGGCGGGCGGCGGCGTCACCCTCTCCGGCGGGGATCCCCTCTTCCAGCCGGATTTTGCCGGTGCCGTGCTGAAAGGCTGCCGGAAACTGGGCCTGCACACCTGCCTGGATACCTCCGGCCATCTGGGCGTGAATGCGGGCGAAGAAATGCTGGCGGATACGGACCTGGTCCTGCTGGATATCAAGGCATGGAATCCGAAACGGTATCGCGCCCTGACAGGCGGGGAACTGCGCCCTACACTGGAGTTTGCGGAACGCCTGGCCTCCCTCCGCAAGCCCGTGTGGCTGAGGTATGTGCTGGTACCTGGCGTTACGGACAATCTGGAAGAAATTGAGGAACTCTCCCGCCATGCGGCGCTTCTGGGCAACGTGGAACGCGTGGACGTGCTCCCTTTCCACCAGCTGGGGAGATTCAAATGGGATGAATTGAAGCTGGACTATACCTTGAAGGACGTCCCGGAAGCGTCCGCAGAACTGGCGGAACAGGTCCGCGGCATTTTCCGGCGGGGAGGCTTTCCGGATTGCGTGCATTAACCGGATTTTTGCGCTTTGGCGCCACCAACCGCAGCAAACCGGACGCAGGCATCCCCCTCTTCCGGATGAGGGGCCCTCTCCCCTCCACTGTAGAATCCATGCAAAAAGGAAGACACTTTTCTGGAATTGCTCCGGAATACGGCATTTCCGCAATTCCTTTCGTTATTTCATCATTCTTTACGGCAACGGCAGCATTCCCGCCGTTTTTTCCGCCAACGCCGGGGGACGGCATTCCGTCCCTTCCCAGATTATTCTTTCCCGGAAATTTCCCGCAAGGCTTCCAGTACGTCCCGCACAGCAATGTGGCGGTTGCAGGGAACATCCCGATCACATTCCTTCCGGAAGCAGGGAGAACAGCACTGGTGGCTGTAAAGGGAACGGTTGAATGTGCCCATAGGGCGGTAAACATCCGGAAGCCGGGTGGAAAACAGAGTCACCACCGGAAGCCCCCGGAAAGAACAGAGGGACGGAAAGTCGCCATCCACGGCTACTGCCGCCGCAGCGCCGTCCATGACGGGAAAGAGAGCTTCCGGCGCACCCACCGCCAGCTCCACATTCAAATGTTCCGCCAGGGACGCGGCGCGCTCCCGGTCTTCTTCCAGAGCCGCCAGCACCGTCCGTCCCGGCAGAAGGGAAACCAGCTCCCTCCACTGTTCCCAGCTCCATTCACTGGCGCTCCCCAGGCGGGAAAACGGAGCGATTAAAATGGGGGCATCTTCCGCCGGGGCCGCTTTTTTCACAGGGAACAAAGACGGGGTGGCGACGTCCAGCCCATGCAGCCCCCCCAATTGCAGATAAAGCTGCACCCGGTGCGCCGGGGGGGCGGCGCGCAGGACGGGGGCCTTTACCCGGAATTTGTACTTCCGGGCACCGGGATGCGTGTCCAGCCCGGAAAACATCATGGGGCCATACGGTTCCAGCGCTTTCAGGGTTTCCATATCTCCATCCAGCATGACGCCCAGATCCAGCGGTCCGTCATTGTAAAATTCATCTGCTGCCAAAGCTTCCCGAAGCTGCTTCAGGGAGTCGTGCGGCAGCACATGGGTAACTTCCGGCACCGTCTTCCATATCCCCAGCTGGGCAGACGGGCAGACGATGTTCACCTGCATGTCGCACCGGACGGTTTTCAAAGCACGAATCAGGGGAACAGTCGCCAGGGCTTCATCCAGCGCCCTGGGAACGGCTACCAGAATGCGGTACGGCTTCAGCTCCATATTTTCCAGGATCGCAGCCGTTTTTTTATCCTGCGGGGCAAATCGGTCAACGGATTTCCAGCGGTGGTGCATCCAGAACACATCCAGCACGGATTCCCGGATCAACGTTTCCAGCCCCCTGTTCACTTCAATCGTGTCCCCCGCCAGAGAGCCGTCCGACCTGGAAAAATCCACCACATTCCCCATATCCGCTATCCAGTGGCCGGGAGCATCCGTGCGCACCGCTATGGCCACCATGTCCGCGCCAGCCCTTTTTCTCAGCAGAGCGGGCAGCGGAGTCGTGCCGGTCACCTTGCCAAAAAAGGGGACATACACCCCCTCCCATACAAACTGGTCGCTCAGCACGCCCAGGGCCCCCCCTTCCTTGAGCATTTTCATGGGAGCCTTGATGCCTCCCTCCTTGGAGAACATCTGAGTTCCACGTTCCGTGCGCCGCTGGTACACGTATTCCTCCATCAGCGGATTGTCAAACTGGCGGTACATGGACCCGTAACGCTCCACCTCCGGGTAAAATGCGCGTATTCTCGCCAGCGCCTCCCAGTTGCCGGAGTGGGCTATGGCGCAAACCTGCCCGCGCCCTTCCAGCACAGGCGCGGCAAACTGTTCGTGCCCTCCGACCGTCACGCAATGCTTCAACTGCTCATCCGTCAGGGTGGCCGTCTTCGCGGAACACAGGAAATTGGCAATGGTCCTTTTGAAATTTTCCCGGCTTAATTTCTGCAGTTCCTTTCCGCGCAGGGCCGGATCCAAAACGATGCGCAGATTCCTTTCCACAATGTTCCGGCGCTGGGGAAGCAGATGCCACGCCACGGCCCCTGCCGCGCGCCCCAGCCGGTACAGCGTTTTCATGCCCACGAGCTTCAACAGCCCTTCCATGAGCAGAAACCCTTTCATTCCCAAATGATGGGCAAACGTATTCCGGGAAGCCGGGGAGGAATCAGGAGAGGAAGAATCAGTCATAAGGAAAACCGGAAAAGATGTTATACGAATCCCCTCCGGTCCACAAACCCTTTATTCCCCCGGCAGAGATCCCTTCCCGCATTTTATTTTCCCGGCTAAATGACGTCTTCCCTAAATTTTTCCGCCGGCGCGGAATCCAAAGCCATCCCATGCTTTACTGCATCTTCCTCATAAAAGCATCTCTGCGGAGACGGCATCTTACTTTTGGCAAAGAAATGACTTTACAATTCTTAACTAACCGGTATATTCCGTCTCCCGAACCGAACACCAAACCGGAGTTATACACCATGAAAGTTCTTTCTTCCTTAGCCTCTATGAAGCGCCGCCACGCAGACTGCCAAATCGTGAAGCGCAAGGGCACGCTGTATGTGATCTGCAAGAGCAATCCCAAGTTCTAGGCCCGCCAGGGCGCTACGGCAGGCACGCGCCTTTCCAAAAAGGGCGTCAAGTAATCCCAGGCCCAGCACAGATTTCAAGAAGACCGCCGCCCGCCGGGTGCCGGTCTTTTTTTGCTGAACAAGCCCCTTTCCGTACATCCATGCAGCTTCCTGCCGTCCAAACCAAATTCTTGGATCTTCCCAACTCCTTCTCCCTGAGAAATGGAGCTACGCTGGACAAGGTTCGCGTCGCCTACGAACAGTACGGAACCCTGACGCCGAATAAAGACAACGCCATCCTGCTGTTCCATGCTCTTTCCGGCAGCCAGCACGCCTACGGTTACAATCCGGAAGTCCCGGGCATCGGTTCCCTCTGGAAACCGGAAAACCACGAGGGCTGGTGGAACAGCATCATCGGCCCCGGCAAGCCGCTGGACACAAACCGCTTCTGCATCATCTGCGCCAATTACCTGGGAGGCTGCTACGGCACCACAGGCCCCGCTACCCCCTGCCCTGCGGACGGCCAGCCCTACGGCTCCCGCTTCCCGCATGTGGAGGCCGCAGACCAGGCACGTCTCCAGGCCCTTCTGCTGGACAGCCTGGGCATAGAACGCGTTCATCTTATGGGCCCCTCCGTGGGCGGCCTGATCGCCCTCAGCTTCGCGTGCCAGTTCCCGGAACGGGTCCGGAGCTTCATCTCCATCGGCTCCGGCTACCGGGCTTCCATTGAACACCGCCTGTCCCTGTTTGAACAAATCCTGGCCATTGAGCTTGACCCGGATTTCCAAGGCGGGGATTACTACCGGGGACCGGCGCCAAAAAAAGGGCTGGCGTTCGCCCGTATCATCGGCCACAAATCATTTGTTTACCAGGAAGGGCTGGAACAGCGCGCCAGAAAAGAGGTGGGAGGCAACTACGGCCTGCTCACGTGGATGACCCCCACCCGCAGCACGCAAAGCTACATGCTTCACCAGGGAACCAAGTTCGCGGAGCGCTTTGACGCCAACGCCTATATCCGTATTGCGGATATGTGGGCGGAGTTCGACATCCGCGACCACACCCCGGACGGAACATTTCAAACCGCCCTGGAAGGCTTCCGCCGCGCAGGGATTCCCGCGCTTATCTTTTCCATTGATACAGACTGCTGTTTCCGCCCGGCGGAACAGCAGGATTTCGCGGCGCAGCTTGAAGCCGCCCATATTCCCACGGAGTTCCATACCATCGCTTCCACCAAGGGGCACGATTCCTTCCTGCTGGAGCCGGAACTTTATGCGGAACCCATCCGAAGGGCTCTGGGGTGAGCGTGCGGTTCTCCAGAAGGTTTTCCCCCTGATCGTCCCGGCAGATTGACGCAGGATATCCCTGCTTTAATCTTCCCGTCAAGGCTATCAATGCTTCTGGGGAATGCATGGAAACCAACCGACAACCATCACCGCGCATTTCATGACGGCAGCCACATCCACTGCTTATCAGGAAAAAAGGATATGAGTTATTATTTTATCGTCACGATTTCATTAACCGGAGATGCGCATACCCCTTATGATGCCTACGTCAGGGAGATAAAAGCCCATTGTTGAAAAACACGGCGGAGAATACCTGGTCAGGACCAAATGAGATCATTCCGTTGATTTCTGGCTGGAAGACGAACCGTGTGATTGTCATCCGGATTCCCTCCAGGGAAAGCCTAGAATGCTGCTTTGCATCGGAAGAGTACCGGCAGCTCAAATCGCTGCGGGAGGATTCCGTGGACAGCCATGCCATCATCGTGAAAGGAACGGATTATGATGAAACTTTGTGAAGGACTGCACCAGCTCAGGGTTGATTTCCGGGTGACACCGGAAATCAGGAGGTTTGCGTATACTTATTGATTGAGGGAGACGCCTGCTATCTGATTGATTCCGGCATGGACGGAAGCGAGAAGGCCGTTTTTTCCTACATGGAGGAAACCGGGCAAAGACCGGAGGAAATCAAAGGGATTTTCCTGACACACGCCCACCCGGACTACATCGGCAGTGCGTCCAGAATCAGGGAAATGGAAATGGGGCCAGTCCACACTCAAATCATTCCTTATTTTATCCTTTATTTTCCAATCAACAATTTTCGCGCTAAAAGTCGCGTATAAAAGAACAACGACATTTTATTTTTATGAACTGCCTTTTTCTGAAAAAATTCGTTTCTCTGTTTATCCTGCCCCTTCTGGGGCTGCTCTCCCTGCACGCAGAAGAAGTTCCCTCCAGCCCTCCCCCTGCGCCTCTTGTCATCGATGGCATTCCCGCCAATCAGGTTCAGTTGGTTCTAATAGGCGACTCCATAACGGACGATTTGCGTCAAAACAAAAAGCCCTTGCATGAATTTCAACCGGTCTGGCAAAAATATTACGCTCCCTACAAGGCGCTGAACCTGGGAGTGAGCGGAAACAAGACCAGCGACGTGTTGAACCGCATCAACAACGGTATGCTCGACCACATAAAGCCGCGAGTTGCCATGCTGATGATAGGAACGAACAATACGAGAGCCGGAGAATCCGTCGAAGACACGGTCAAGGGCATCCAGAGCGTCGTAGACAAAATACATGAAAAACTGCCGAGTACCCGCATCCTCTTGCTGAACATCCTCCCGAACGACATACGAGACTGGCATGTAAGGGGAGCCCAGGACCCCAAAGAAAAATGGCTTAAGGATCGGGAAATTAACAAGCAAATCAACGCCTTTTATGTGAATTCTTCGTTTGTCACCTGCCTCAATCTCGAAAAAGTCTTTCTGAACAAGGACGGCAGCATCAATGAAACGCTTTATTACGATCCCCAGGAAGTCAACTTCCTGGGCAGAAAATGCGGTCCCCTGCACCCTTCGACGGCTGGCCACACCCTGATGGCAGAGGCCATCAAACCCGTCCTGAAAAAGCTTATGGAAAAGCCGGCACTCTCTCCAGAGCAATAATGCCATCCCTCTCCGGGAGCTATCCTTTCACTTATCAGAGCCTAAAGGCATTAGTCTTCATTCATGGAATCCAGCGCGGAACCGGGCATGGAGAGGTTCCTGAGAAATCCCTTCTTTGCCAGGACGCTCATCTCCCTCCTGCCCGGCGGCATGCAGAACATTTTTCCCTGATTGCAGCCATGGTCCGAAAAAACGCAGAAGAGCACCGGGGGAAGTACAGCCTTGAGCGCAAAGCCCATTAATCGTCCATCGCTACAGCCAGCCAAATTTTCACAATATCCTTGATAAAAAATTACCAAATTCCGGTGAACCCAAATCGGGGTTGAGCTGTCCCACTCCTATGACTGATACTCATTACACCTCCGAAACGGAGAACGTCGGACAATTCCGCTGCGAAACCACCTTTATTCCTTCCAACGTCACGTTTTCCACGGACCTGCCCGCTTCTTTTGAAGGCCGCGCAGAATTCCCCTCCCCCGGAGTTTTGCTCGGTTCCACGCTCGCCTCCTGCATGATGAGCCTGGTTTCCGTGGTCGCGGCCAGAAAAGGAGTGGATTTGAAAGGCATGCGCGTTCTGGCGCGTGCGGCGGAATCATCCAAGGGAATTGAAAAAATTGAACTGAAGGTAATCATGCCCCTGGAAGGCAGCCACCCTCTCCGCGCCATGCTGGAAAAAACCGCCTTGTCCTGCCCTGTGCGCCAGGCGCTGCGGCCCGATCTGGAAACGCCCATTGAATGGAAATGGAAGTAAGCAGCCATCAGGAACGTCAACCCAAGCTTGAAGTTATCCTTAAAGAAATCCCGCCCATTCATGAAAAAAGCCGCTGCGGAATCATCCGCAGCGGCTTTCCAATTGGCCGACGTTTTTTCCTTTAGAAGTTGTAGCGGTAGCCGATACTCCCGTTGATGGAGCTGGAACCGCTGCGGATATCCGCATTGCCGTCCACAAAAATGACGCCCTGGGTGCCCACGGGAACGCTCAGCCCCGCGCCAATCTGGAAGGCCGTGCTTCCGACCTTGGCGCCATACACCGGACGCGTATAGGAGGGATCTGCCAGGAAGCCCACATTAGCCTGCCCGCGGCGGTCTCCCATATCCTGGGAAACGTTCACCCGTACTTCTCCCAGCGCTTCACGCCCGAAGATATTGGACCCCATGAGTCCGGAGAGCCGGGCACCCACAGCGACAGCAGCCGTAGTCAGTTCCTGGTCTTCCACCTTCAGTCCGGCATTTCCGGCAGAACCGCTTTCCCGATAGCCGTCCATGCGGGTCGTCACGATGGAAGCGTTAAACAAAGGCTGGAGAATCACGCTCCTGTCTTCATTGAGAGCGATGTCATACGCCAACTCGTACATGGCGCCGAAACCGGCTCCCGTCGTATTGCCGCGGGCCTGGTAAGACCCCGTACCGTAATTCACCGTGCGCGTCAGCGAGGCATCATTCCAGCCACCCGTCAGAATCAGCAGATGGGACCATTTACGGTACTGGTAGCGGGCGAACAGATTGACATAGTAACTGTCCAGGTCTCCGTCCGCCGTATCCGCCGCGCTGGCCGTCAGGCTTCCGTAATTGGCAGTAAACGCAGCTCCCGCAGTGAGGCGGTCGTTGATATCCACGTCCATGCCTACCGTGCCTCCCCAGGTGGTGAGTTCGTAGCCGCTTTCATCCCCCCTGGTGTCCAGCTTGGCATAAGACCCGGTTCCCTGCATCCACATATGGAAGTAGGGCATGTCTTCATGGACATATGCAGGGTTAACGCCCATCTGCGCCACGCGGTTGCGTATCCAGCCCATCTGGTCGCGCAGGGAGTCGCGCTGGGCGATGCCTAGGCTGGTAACCGTGCTGCCGGCGGCGGCGGCCAGTTTGCGGGCGGCGCCGGAATAGTCGCCTGAATTCTGGGAGAGAAGAACAGAGGTATAGAAATCGCGCAAAGCAGAGCCTTCCTCCATGTGATAGCGGGAATTCCAAAGGATGTCCGCTCCAGTAGCGGCATTCCGCGTCAGGGAAGAGTCACGGAAAATGTTTTCCGTGCGCGCCGTACCGGTGAGGATGATGGCCGTCATGCTGTCATTGGTGGTCAGCTCCAGGTTTTCATACATGGAACCAAGAATCATGTCCTGGAGGGTGACATTGTCACCCAGGGACACCAGCGCGCCGTCCGTTGTCTTGAACAATTCCATATTCAGCGTTTCCGAACTCCCGGAAACCAGGGTATCCAGATTGTTCATGACCAGCGTGACTTCCCCCGTCCCGTCTCCCAGCGTAATATTTCCGCTGGAGGTGACAAAGGGATTGCCCAGGCCGTCCACCGTTGTGGAGGAAGTGGTAATGGCCACTGTGCTGTCCCCCGTCACGCTCAAGCCGTCCGAGCCAAGCGTCAGCTGGGTTTTGGGATCGTCCGCGCTGCCGATATTGAGCGTGCCGCCGTTCACGGTAATCCCCTGATAGGAAGCCTGGGCGGGATTGCCGCCCTCCCCTGCCGCTCCGGCCAGGGTCAGCACGCCGCCGTCACTCACATTCAGGTGATAACCTGCATTGCCCGCACCCTTGATAGTCTGGACGCTTCCGTCGTTGCCGGATTTGACGTTGAGCGTTCCGGATGCCCCGTCCAGCGTACCGGTAAAGGCATGGGAATCGGAAGAGCTGATCGTCATTTCCGCACCGCTCAGCTTCAGAGCTCCGCCGCCCTCCAGTCCGGAAACGGTATTCACGGAACCGGTTGCGGCGGACAGGGCGGACCCTTCACGGATATCCAGCAGGACACCGTTCAGGGAAGAGCCGTTGCCCAGTGTCAGGGAGGAGTCTGTTCCCGTACCACCCAAGGTCAGCGTACCGTCCCCGGAGATAGTCACTTCCGTGACATGGCTGCCGGCCTGCTGGCCGGTAAGAACCATCTGGGCTCCGTTACCCAAATTCAGGGTTCCCCCTCCCGCGCCGGCAGCCAGCGTTTCCACCGTGGTTACACGGGAGGCGCCGTCATTCCGTCCGCCCAGCGTTATGTCTCCGCCCGCGAGTTCCAGCGTAGTAAGGCTATTGCCTGCACCGTTCAGGATGATATTTCCCTCCGAGGAACTGAGACTGGAGTCATTCCCGGTGAAGTTTCCTTCTACGGTGAGGGTTTCCGCACCTTTCTTGACAAAATCCACATGGTCCCCGCTGATGGTTCCGCCGTAGCTGTTGCCGCCGGCGTCAACATCCTGAACCAGATCCACCACGACGTGGTTGGAGGCCGCATCATCCGCCGTATTCGTCACGGTCAGCGCACCGTCGCTGCCAACCAGGTTGCTGACTTTCAGACCGTCCCCATTCCGGGAGGCTTCCGGAGCCCCGTTCAGGCTCACATGAAGCGTGGTGCCATTAATGCCGACAGCCTTGTAGGGATCCAGTGCGGCGTAATCGCTGATATTGGGGTTGTCTGAATTGGGGGTGGTGTCCACCAGATAGACAAGATCCGTATTGCCGCTGACCATCAGCGTCCCGTCCGCACCCAGGACTTCCGTCACGGTATAGCCGAGGGAAGCCAGGAGAGGAGAGAATCCGATTTGCTTGAAATTATCCACAGCCAGGGTTCCCGTTGTCAGTACAAGCCCTACGCCGTCAGTGGAATCCCGGTTGGCGGCAAGCAGGTCCAGAACACCCTGGTTGCTGAGGTTGATGGTTGTTGTGGCGGCGGAAAGCGTCAGGCTGTCCGCATCAATAACGCCCTGTCCGGTAGTTCCGCCCGCTGTAAGGCTGCCGGAATCCAGTTTCAGCGTCACCGTCTTGCCCGTCATGTCCAGAGCACCGGAAACGCCTGTAAGCCGGGAGTAATCCTCCATGACGATGGAGCCGACCATGGAGCCGGACAGGCCGCCCAGATTGATGGTATTCAGGGCTCCCTGCGTTCCGGCGGAAGCGGCCACTTCCACGTTTCCGGCGGTTTTGGCTTCCGCGTTTGCCAGGCTTCCCTTCGTAATCAGAATAACGTTGGCCGCATCCAGGGAGGACAGATTGAGAACACCGTTATTGACGGTGACCCGTCCGGACCCCAGGGAGTCGGCCCCCGCCAAGGTGACGGTGCCCGTTCCGGAGAGCGTCGTGGAACCGGTGAACCCGGTGTTGCCGGCCGCCAGCGTTATCTCTCCGGCAGTGTCAATAACCAGGGAACCGGCTCCGGAGAGGGACCCGGCCCAGGCACTTCCGTCACCCAGCCGCGCCGTAGCGCCGCCCGCAATGGAGAGTGCGCCCAGGAAGGTGTTCGCTCCGGTGAGTTCCAGCGTTCCGGCGTTTACGGATACCGTGCTGCCGGCCGTACCGCTGATGACGCCTCCGTAGGAGAAATCGCGGGCAAAGGCCAGCGTGGAGTTGTTCTGGATGTCAATGCTGTCCCCCAGCTTGGCCACATCGGCGGAATTCACGGTAACCGTGCCGCGGTGCACCTTGAGCTGACCGTCCAGGTTGACGCCGCCCGCCAGGGTAATATTGCCCGCTCCCTGGGTGGAGAACGCCGTTCCGCTCAAATCGCCGCTGAAGGTGAAATCCTTGGTGGCAAAGACCTGGTTGCCCGTAAAGACAACGTCATTGGCAAAGGTTCCTCCGGCTGTTCCGTTCCATTCCGTACGGACGTTGGAATCCGCCAGTTTCAAGATGCCGTCCGCCCCCATCGTTACGTTATTCAATTGGAAATAGCCGGATGTCACGGACAGGATCCCCTGGAATTCCGTGCTCATATTCAGGACATTGGCCCCATAGCTGGTTCCCAGTCCCACGGAAACGGTACCGGAACCGGAGGCATTCAGGTTCAGAGCCGAGTTATCATTAGCCCCGCTGACCGTCAGTACGGAACCGTCCGCCAATTCCACGGCTTTTCCATTGGCCAGAGCCTTGGCGACGGTGGCGGCCACTTCCTCGCCCAGAGTCATGGAACCGCCCGTCCACGTCATGTTGTCTGCGGTAAACGCCGTGGCAAAAGAGCCGGAAGCCAAATTGAGGCGGCCGCCCTGCAGGTTGATCATGCCCATTCCCGGTTGAACGTCCGCCGTAGCCAGAGTGAGCACGCCGTCCGTAACGGTAATGGCTCCGGATCCCAGGGAATTGGCGACCTGGGCTACCAGTTCGCCCTGCTGGACGGAAATATCCCCGTTCCAGCCCGTGTTGTCCAAATTAAGGACCAGCTTCCCTTCGCCGCGCTTGGTCAGCGTTCCCTGGGCGATTTTCCCGGTGCCGTTGGAAACGAAGACATAATCGCTTCCGGCAGCATTGTTGACTGTGATGGAAGCAGGATTCACCGCTCCGGACAGGGTGACGGTTCCCGCCCCGGTACTGTTGAAGATCAGATTCTTCCCGGCAGCCGTATCCGTGGAACCTTCAATGCCCCACATGGCGCCCGTGTTCGTATCGCTCCAGGTCACTCCTTCCGCTCCCTGCCAGATCCATACGTCCCCGGCGGAAGTCACTACCAGCTTGAGGGATGTTCCCGTCTGCTCCAGTTCATAAATCAGCGTTTCGTCCCCGGTATATCCGGCCCAGTTAAAGACGGCGCTGGCGGCATCAAGACCGCTGGCGGCGGAAATCAGGGTATATTCCCCGGCATCCGTAATGCCTTCAAGCCCGTTCAGCGTAAGATTGAACGTTCCGGCCCCGAAAGCGCCGCCCACTTCGAGGGCGGAGCTGATATCCAGTGTCAGCGTAGAGTTGGCCGCCAGGTTCAGGGCGCCCGCAGTCGTCATCCGCGTATTGGCCGCCATCGTGATATTCCCCAGGGACGTAGCTCCGGAAGCAGTAAGAGCGAGCGTTCCCCCCTGAATATCCGTC
>OLXS01000628.1_pt1 | contig 14760 bp, 10 predicted proteins | sample 1673921 | NCBI WGS metagenome assembly OLXS01 (sample SAMEA103958134, study PRJEB25191) | human gut metagenome
ACACGACGCTCTTCCGATCTATCGTGTAGGCAGGAGGTGATCGCCGTTCTGCTTCAGGAACCCTACCTGATGAGCAAGCTGAGGGAGAGCCTGAAGAATGTGCGGGACATGGAGCGGCTGACGGGGCGCATTTCCCAGGGCGCCGGGAATGCCCGCGACCTCCAGGCGCTGGCTTCCTCCCTGGCGCGCATTCCCGCGCTCAGGGATGATCTGGAATCCCTGCCCGGCGGCGGGGACATGCTGGAGAGCATCCGTTCCCGCATGGGCTGCTTTGATGAGCTGGTGGATTTGCTCCAGCGCGCCCTGGTGGATGAACCTCCCGTGACCATCAAGGAGGGAGGCATCATCAGGGAAGGGTACCATGCCGGTCTGGATGAATTGCGTCTGGCTTCCCGCGACGGGAAGGAGTGGCTGGCACGGTTGCAGGAGAAGGAGCGCAAGCGCACGGGAATTGATTCCCTGAAAATCCGCTTCAATAACGTCTTCGGCTATTACATTGAAGTAACGAAGAGCCATTACGATAAAGTGCCCCCGGATTACCAGCGCAAGCAGACGCTGGTGAATGCGGAACGCTTTATTACCCCGGAACTCAAGCAGATGGAGAATACCATCCTGGGGGCGGACGAGCGTTCCCGCCAGGTGGAGTATGAGCAGTTCCTCCTGTTGCGCGAGGAGGTGGGCCGCCACATTGACGATATCCAGATTACGGCGGATGCCATGGCGGACCTGGACGTGCTGCTGGGGTTGGCGGAGGGGGCCCAGCAGTACCGGTACTGCCGCCCCGTTCTGGACAATTCCATGACCCTGCGCATTGTCAATGGCCGTCATCCCGTTATTGAGCAGAATGTTTCCGGCGATGTGTTCGTTCCCAATGACGCTTTTCTGGAACCGGAGGAAAACCGCCTTATTCTGCTGACCGGGCCCAATATGGCGGGCAAGAGCACCTATATCCGCCAGGTGGCCCTGATTACGCTGATGGCCCAGATTGGAGCGTATGTGCCGGCGGAGTCCGCCCACATCGGTTTGGTGGACCGCATTTTCTGCCGCGTGGGAGCCAGCGACGACCTGGCGCGCGGCCAGTCCACCTTTATGGTGGAGATGAGCGAAACCTCCCTGATTCTGAATAATGCCACGGAGCGCTCCCTGATTATTCTGGATGAAATCGGGCGAGGCACGGCCACTTTTGACGGGCTTTCCATTGCCTGGGCCGTGGCGGAGTACCTGCATGACGAGTTGAAGTCCCGCACCCTGTTCGCCACGCATTATCATGAGCTGACGGATTTGGCCAATTCCAGGCAGGGCGTGCAGAATTACAATGTGGCCGTGCGCGAGTGGAAGGAGGAAATCGTGTTTCTGCGCAAGATCGTGCCGGGGGCGGCGGATAAGTCCTACGGCATCCAGGTGGCCCGACTGGCCGGCATGCCTGCCGTCATTGTGGACCGCGCCAATCCCATCTGGAGATGAATTCTACGCGCCCCCGGAGGAAGGAGCGCTCCCGGCTGGCGGAACCGAGAGCCAAGAATACGGATATGGAAGACGATATGCCTGCCGGGGAATATGCTCAGCTGGAGTTGTTCTGATATGCCTCTGCTTTCGGATACAATCGGCGGCCTGCATTTCGCCGCCATTGATTTTGAATCCGCCGGAGCGGCCCGGGGGGAGACGGACCAGCCCGTCCAGATAGGCATAGCCGCATGTCCCCGCCTGGAGGACGAGCCTGAGTTATGGACTTCCTATATTGCGGTGGAGAAGCCGGTTTTATGGTCCGCCTCCCAGGTGCACGGCATTACTACGGAGATGCTGGCGGATGCCCCGTCTTTTCCCTCCCTGTGGCCGGAGATACGTTCCCGGCTGGGGCAGTCCGTGGTGGTGGGGCATAATCCGGCCACGGAACGGAAGTTCCTGCGCCGGTTTCCGGGCCACGGCTTCGGCCCGTGGCTGGATACGCTGGCCCTGGGCCGGATGTGCGTTCCCGGTCTGGCGGATTATTCCCTGTCTTCTTTGTGCGGCGCCCTGGGGCTGACTTGTTCCGTGGAGGCTCTGCTTCCTTCGCGCCGGTGGCATGACGCTTTGTATGATGCGCTGGCAAGCCTGCTGATTGTCCGTTTTCTGGTAAAGGAATTGAATTTGTCCGGCCAGCCCCTGGAGGTATTGGGCAAGGCGGTGAGAACATGATTTTCCCGGCAGGGGAAAGAATGCTTTTCCGGGCCGCGTATTCGGAAAAAGATGAATGCTTCTGTTTTTTCCGCCGCTTTTTTATTGCTGTCCCTTGCTTCTTCTGCCGTGTATGCGGCACCTTCAGATGAGGTTCCGGATCCGCCCGATGTTCCCAAACTGAATACCCAGCCGTGGGTTCCGGCCCGTTACAAGGCGGTCCGGGAAAATTTGCTGGGGAAGGAATGCGGCATTCTGTTCGTGGGGGATTCTATTACAGAATGCTGGGAACGGGAAGGTTCCGCGCTGTGGAAGAGGCTGTTCGTGCCGATGAAGGCGGTCAACTTCGGAGTGAGCGGGGACAGGACGGACAGCATGCTGTGGCGCATGGAAGATACGGGACTGGCAGTCAGGACTTCTCCGCGCTATTGCATTTTGCTGGCCGGGACGAATAATATCGGCCTGTGGAAAGGGCGGCAGCCCGCGGAGCAGACGGTGAAGGGCATCCGGGAGATAGCCGTACGCCTGCTGAAGAGATTTCCGGAGACCCGTTTGATCCTGATGGAGGTGACTCCCTACGGCTCCGATCCCGATAGCCCGTTGCGCAGGAGGCAGGAGGAGATTAACCATTTGCTACGCAGGCTTGAGCTTCCGAGGACCACTATTTTATCCATTAACGGCAGCCTGCTGAAGCCGGACGGGACGTTCAGGGAGGGCATGTTCAAGGATCATGTCCATTTAACGGAGAAGGGTTATCAGGCATGGGCGGACGCGTTGCTGCCGCTGTTGAGCGGGGAAGGGTAAGCTTTCCCCGTTTTCCTGCTGCCCGACATGGCCTGGGGGGAGGGCGGCGGATTGCCGCCCGCATGACAAGACGTCCTAGCGTTCCATTTCCTTTTCCAGGAATTCCAGCAGGTAGGCCGGGGACAGGAGTTCCCTGGTGACGGCTGGTTTTCTGCCGGGAAGATACAGGGCATTGACGGGAACGGCCGTGCGCCCCAGGTTTTTAAGTTCCTGGTCAATGGCGGGATTTGTGCGGGTCTTGTCCGCCTTCATCATGACGATGCCATATTTTTTGAAAGCGGCCAGCACTTCATCCGTATAGGAGGCCTTGTTGACCTGGCAGGTGGAGCACCAGCGGGCCGTGAAGTCCACATAAACGGGTTTCCCTCCGTCCAGGGCGGCCTGCATGGCGTCCGGGCTCCAGGGTATCCAGATGTTTCCTTCCTCCTGAAGGGAGGGTGCTGCGGCAGCGGAGGACTCCGCCGCCCCGGGGACGGAACCGCGGCCGAACCAGGCTGCTCCTTCCGGCGGGAGCATGTAGTACAGGCCGGCCAGCAGGAAGATTACGGAGAAGACGCCTCCCGTGATGCGGGACTTTCTGCTGCGGTATATGGGGCACCATCTGCCGTATACCCAAAAGGCCATGGAAAACAGCACAAGCCCGAAGAAGAGGAACAGGATGTCCTGAGGATGGTTTTCTGCATCAAAGAAGGCCATGTAAATCCAGAGGAAGTAGGCTGCGGTGCCGAACATCAGGAAGGACATGGACTGCTTGAAGGATTCCATCCATGCGCCGGGTTTGGGCAGGTATCTGGTCAGGACGGGAAAGGCTCCCAGAATGATGTAGGGAAGGGACATTCCAAGCCCCATCATGGTCAGGCAGAGCACGATGCCCAGCGGCGGCTGGAGCATGGCCGCGCCGATAGCCTGGCCCAGGAACGGAGCGCTGCACGGGGTGGAGATGACCGTAGCCAGGGCGCCGGACCAGAAGGAGCCGGCATAACCCTTCCGGTGCTGGAGGTCGTTGCCCATGGTCGTGGCTTTGACGCCTATTTCAAAGACGCCGAACATGCTCAGCCCCATGGCGAGCATCAGGCCCAGCAGGCAGAAATTCACCCAGGGGTTTTCAAACCAGAACGCCCAGTTGACAACGCCCTCCGCGCCGCGGCCCAGCCAGAAGTCTCCGCTGAACACTCCGGGGCCGGCTGGGGCGCTCCAGTCAAACATGTTCGCTTTCAGCGCAATCAGAATGGCAGTAATGAGCCAGAAAGAAATCAGGATGCCCAGTACGAAGGTAAGGGAGTGGGCCAGCACTTTTTTCCGTTCCCCCCCTCCCAGCTGGACGAATCCCATAATCTTGAGGCCGATTACCGGGAAGACGCACGGCATGACATTGAGGATGATGCCGCCGATGAACATGAAGAACATGATTTCCCCCAGGCCCATCAGCGGAGGAGCGGGGATGGAAGCGGAAGATTCCGGGGCGGATTCCGTTCCGGCGGCTGTTGCCTGAGATTCCCCGGAGAAGGGGCGGTCGTCCGCGGTGATGATGATGCCTTCCCTGCCGGCGCGCAGGATGCCGGAAAGGCTGGTCAGCGGTTTCCCCCTGTCTGCATCCGGCAGGTTGTTGGGGTAAAGGCCGTCCGTGGTGTCATTGAATTGCATGGACAGCTCATAATTGGAGTCATCCAGTTTTTTGAAGATTTGGGGAGTGGTAGGGTTGATTTCCCCCTGATTGCAGAAAAAATAGACGGAATCCTGCGGAACGGGGCGTCCGTTTGTCCTGAGGTGCAGGGTGACGGTTTTCCCTTCCTGGGAAATCCGGGCTTTCAGCCCTTCCGCCCAGTCGGGGGCGGCAAGCCCTGCCATGTTCCCGGTCAATTCCGCCGCGTCAGGGGCTGTCTGCCCGTCTCCGCGCTTCAGTGTGACGCTGAAGTTTTTGGTTTCCGGGGCGGCGCACTGTTCCGCGCACATTTGCCATGTCATGGTGGTGGTGAACGTCGCTTCCGGGGGGGCATCCTTTTCCGGAGTCACCCGGAACGCCATTTTGGCTTTTCCGCTGTATCCGTAAAAATCCACAAGCCCTTTCCCCAGTTCCGGGATTTGCCAGAAGGGGCCTTCCACCCGGAAGCCGGGCACAGGCTGGAGAGCGGCTTCCATGGGAAGGCCCAGGGTTCCCGGATTTTTGTAGTAAACGTGCCAGTGGTCCGGCAGCGCCAGCTCCGTCACGATGACGAAGGAGGCTTCTCCATAGGAGGTGACAGTGGCCTTGGAGGAACCGGATGTCTGGGGCGGACCAAAGTTTCCCGCTTCCCCGAAGCTCATGCCTCCGAAGTCCTGGGCCTCCCCCGTACTGAAACACCCGGCGATCATGCCCAGGCAGCCGACGGCTGCTTTCAAAAAGTTTCTCATAGCAAAGGCGGTTACCATAAAGAACGGGGGGATTCAATGTTTGTGTGTTGCATGGCGGGGAGCCTTGTATAAAATAAGGCCATGGTAAAAACTAAAACGACGTACGAGGGCGGCCTCCATTGTTCCATGGTTCATGAACCTTCCGGGGCCACGCTTTCCACGGATGCCCCCGTGGACAACAACGGCAAGGGCGAGTCCTTTTCCCCCACGGACCTGGTAGGAGCGGCGCTTGCCGGCTGCATGAGCACGATCATGGGTATTGTTGCCGAACGTAAGGGGATTAATCTGGAAGGCATGACGGTGGAAGTGGCCAAACACATGAATGCGGATCCCCGCCGTATCGGCAAGCTGGAAGTCGTCATTACCGTTCCTCTTCCGTCCGATTATCCGGGCAGGAAGCTGCTGGAACAGGCTGCTCTGAGCTGCCCGGTCAAGCACAGCCTGCACCCTGATATTGAAATACCCATTACCTGGAAGTGGGTTGGCTGACCGCTTCCGTGTTTTCTTGAGACCGCCTGTGAAAACAGGCGGTTTTTTTGTGATGTTAAAAAATGTTGGAAAAATGCAATAATAATTGAGTGTGCTTGACTTATATCTTTTGATTGTGCATTTTCCCGGGGATGAAAAAGTTGTTCCCTGTCTTGTTGCTGATTCCTGTGACGGTGTGCGGATTGTTGTCCGGGTGCGGCGGAGGTTCGGGAAAATCCGGAGACGACGGGAACACTTCCCTGAGCGGACAGCAGGTAAGCCTGTTTGAGGGAGGAAGCATCTTATTCCAGCTCCAGTTCAGCGGGCAGGACGTGGATGTTATCAGAATGGATACAAGAGCCGTGTACGACGGGGTTTATTCGTACCGGTTCAATAGCGGGGAGAATGCCGGCGTATTGAATATTGCTCCGGCTGCCAACAGCAGCTCCGCCTGTACCATGGCGAATGTGAACATTGCCTTTGACGACGCCGGGCGGAATGCGGGCGTCATTACTTCGGGCACCATTACGGAAACCGGGCTTGATTTGGACCCTGCCATTGACGGCGTTCCCCGCTCCATGGCCGGTTGGACATGCCGCGTGCACCGGGATTGATTTTCCGGGCATCAGCTGTCCAGGACAAGGGGGAAGTGCCGGCTGAGCGGATAGTCCGTAACCTGGATCAGTTCCACGCCGTAAAGGCTGGCGATGGCAGGAGCTTCGGATTTGTCATAAGGCTCACAGTAATAAATGGTCTTTACGCCATGGGCGCACAGCGCCTGCATGCATGAGGTACAGGGCATCGTAGTGCATGCCACCACCTTGGCTTCCCCCCTCCGGAACAGGCTGCACAGGTTGATTTCCGCATGCAGCATGTATTTCTGGCGTTCTTCCCGGCTGGCCCAGAAGGTGTCCTGAGCCTTGAATCCGGGATACAGTCCGTTGTAGGCGGTGCCGATGACGCGGTTGTCCGCATCCAGGGCGGCGGCTCCCACCTTGCGGTACGGGTCCTCCGACCGCAGGGCTGCCGCGTGCGCCAGCGTCATTACATACTGCGGGATGGGAAGGCGGGTTGACGAGGAGTTATTGTTCATGGTTGGAAGACTGGAGTTCCGCCAGGAAGCCCGACTCGTCCAGATACAGGTTGGGCGGCAGGGAATAAGGGGTGGAGAGGGTAGCCCCGGCGATGACGTTGGAAAGAGGGGGATTCAGGTAAAAGCCGGGGAGGAGGCGCCCTCTTGTCCTGGCCCGCATGCCGAGCTGCACGGTGCCGTCATCCAGCTTGAAGACGCTTCTCTTCATGGACATGGCCAGGATAATGCCGCGGTCCGTGGCGAAGCAGGGCCTCCAGCCGATGTTGGGGAGAACCAGGTCGCCCGAACCGCTGAAGTCATAAAACGGCGTGCGCGTATTCGGAACCAGGCTGTAGAGCCTGCGGCGCAGGAAATCGGAGCCGGCTATCTGCCTGATGCCTTCCGGCATACTGTGGTCCCCGTCGCTGATGAGGTAAACGGGAGTGCTGGTGAGGATGGGCCACAGGACGGCGGCCACCGTTTCGTGGACTTCTTCTCGTCCTACGCTGGTGAGCAGAAGTTCCCGGGGCTGGAGGGAGTTCACCCGTTCCAGCTGCTGGGCGTTCATCCAGAAGTCGCACAGGCGGCTTTGGGAGCGGGTGCTGTCCAGCAGGGTGGACAGCCATTTCCTGAGTTCCGGATGCTCTGCTTCCACGGTGTCGTTCATCAGGCATTCCGCTATTTCATACCCGGAGAGCCGCGTGTTTTTAGAGAAGACCAGAGGTTTGTGGGCGATGCGCTCCAGATGGTTCAGGATGGCATCCCTGCCGATGCTGGCTGCAATTTCCAGGCATGTGGAGGATAGCTCCCGCAGCGTGTTGATGACCATGCGGGGATTGACGGCGTCAGGCTCAATGGGCTCTCCGATGGCGGCGGTGAAACGGTAGGGAACGCGGAGAGGCGCCTTGGAGAAGAAACGGTTGCCTGAGTAGGAGAAGATGCTGCCCCATAGTTCGTCCATGTAAATGGGCACGATGGGGCAGCGCGATTTTTTCGCCAGCATTTCCAGCCCCCGGCGCGCGGCGCACAGGGTTCCCGTGCGGGTGAGCTGGCCTTCCGGGAAGATGCAGATGACTTCTCCGGCCTTCAGGGCCTGGATGGCCTTGGACAGGGATTCCCGCGGATTACGGGAGGAAATGGGCAGGCAGTTGAAGAGTTCCAGAATCCAGCCGAGCCAGCGGATGGCTACGAATTCCTCCGCCACGATGAACCGGATGGGGCGCGGGCAAATGAGAGAAAGGAACAGCGCATCCCCGTAGGTGACATGGTTGGAGACGATAACGGCCCCGCCGTCTTCCGGAATGCGGTCCTGGTGGATGATGCGGGAGCGGTAGACAATCCTCATGATCCAGAGGCCCATCATGCGGATGAATTCACGGGGAATAAGCCGGAATGCCACAATGGTAATGACGACGCCCAGGGCGGCCAGCACCCAGAATTGGTTCTGGATGGAGAAGATGTTCCTGAGCATGAGCTGGAAGCCGACGGCCACCAGCCCCATCAGGCAGTCCATCAGGTTGCCGGCGGCGATTACGGTGCTGCGGTTGGAGGGGTCGCAATTGTCCTGGAGGTGGGCGTTTAACGGCACCAGGTACGCGGCGGCGAAAGCCCCGGTGATGCCGAACCCGATGTTGCTGGGGAGGGAGCCGGGGGCGAAGAAGGACATGAACATGCACCCGATAGTGAAGCCGATTGCGCCCAGGGGGATGAGCCCCAGTTCAATCTTTTTACGGCAGATGATGGAGGCGATGACGCCGCCTACCACCGTGCCGCCGCTGAGCCATGCCATGAGGATGGCCGCGGACATGCTGAATCCGGTGCCGTCAATGGGGTGTTCCTGGGCGATCTGGAGGGAGATGAGCATCAGGGCTCCGGCCAGGAACCAGAAGTAGGAAACACCGATTTCGCTGAGCCTCAAATCCCGCTGGCTCCAGAGATACTTGAGCTGCACGAAATGTTCGTAAAAGAGCTTCCATTCGAATTTTCTGGTCTGGTTGGCCGGATACCGCGGGAGGTAAAGGGACGCAATGGCTACGGGAACGGCGATGCAGGTGAGGATGAATGTGGGGAAAGCGGCTGCTTCCCAGCCGTCATTGGAGGAGACTTGCAGGATGTCGAACCAGGCGAAGATGCCTATCTGGGCCGCCAGCATGGACAGGATGAGGCTCATTTCCATCAGCCCTGAAGCGTAGCCCAGCTGCCGGGAGCCTACCATGTCCTTGACCACTCCCTTTTTGGCCGGACTCAGGATGGTCGCCTGGACGGAGAAGACGCAGAACCAGAAAACGGCCATTTCAATGTTTTCGTATTTATAACACAGAAGCATGGCCCCCAGTACCAGAATCTGTAGGAAAGACATGAATTGGATGATTCGGGCCTTGCAGAAGCAGTCCGCCAGCCATCCGACGAAAGGGGAGAACAGAATATAGGGCAGAACAAAGATGCAGGCCAGAATGTACTGGAGGGAGTTGACCCAGGAATCCGGTCCGTATGCGGCGTTGGTGGAAGCCAGCCAGACGCCCAGCGGAATCAGCAGGAACTGGGCGGCTTTTTCATTGAAAGCGTTCTGGGCTTGAATGAGAATCAGGGAATAAAATCCCCTCCATTCCTTTTTTGAGGGCATTTTTTTCTTAGATGTCTGTACGTCATCCATGTGGGGCGGATTGTAGCAGATCATGGGGGGTAGGGAAGGATAATCTGTTCCCGTACAGGCGCGTTCCCGGGAAGAGGGGGAAGCGTTTTTCCGGTTTTTGAAGAGGGCGGGCAGGGGAGGCCGGAGGCCGGCGCGGCATGTTCGGGAGGGAAGCGTCTCTTCCCGCTGGCGAACGGAATGGAGCTCCGGCTTCTTCCGAATAAGGCTGCGGCAGGAGTACCTGTTGGAGCGCTTGTTGATAAAGAGTGATGGTTGTTCCGTCTTTGTGCCGTTTTCCGGCTCTTCCTTTTGTTGAGTCCGTCCAGGGCTGTTCCGGCGCTGCCGATGGGTAAAAGAAATGCGGCGAGCGCGTTTGTTCGGGCGGCTTTGCCCGCGTGCGGGGACGGAAGCCGAAGATTCCTTGTCATGAAGAGGTTCGGCAAACAGGCTTTATGGTTGACATGAGGTTGCGGGACCGTAGGATGCTGGCAGAAAGCTATCACCCGAAGAGAGATTATATGAATACTTCCCCGACGATAGGCGTGCTGCTGGCCGCAGGTGCAATTCTTCTGCCTTCCTGTGAAACGGAGCGCGTGAATGAACGCCCCATCGGCATTTATCCTACGGAAAATGTCTATCCGTCCGGCGCTATGGGCGTCCAGGGCAATAGCCTGTTGAATGATATTCAGCGTGAAAATTCTCTGGACCCGATGGCCGGGCAGAATTCCGGGTTTAACCCGGACCCCGCCCGGACCAATTCCGGAACCATCAGCAATATGGTGGGCGGGGCCAACAATATCACGCCTCCGGCTCCCGTTGTTCCCAAGCCCGTCGTTCCTAATCCCGTGGGTGACTCCGCCGGTTCCGGCATTGCCGCCCCCAGGCCTGTGGAACCTCCCGCTTCTTCTTCCATCCCGGTGGCGTGGCCTACGGCGGATCCCACGGTGGTGGTCAGCCCGTATGACCGTACCAAGAAGATCAAGATTTTGAACAGGAGCACCAATAAGCCGTATCCCTCCGGGACGGTGTTGCGGGACACCAACTTCCCCAACGAGATCAAGAAGTTTCGCGTGCCCTGATGCGGCCGCCGCAACGAGATCACGCCGCGCCCCTGAACATGCCGATGTTCCGGGGCGCTGATGTATTTCCCTGTAAATCCATGAGAGAATATTCCAGAAAGCAGCTTTTTTTCTCCTCCGTCGCCATTCTCGGCCCCGGCCTTCTGGGCGGGTCCTTGGCGCTGGCTGTCAGGAAGCAGTTGCCACATGTGCACGTGCGCTTGTGGGGCAGGAGGGAAGAACCGTTGGAATATGCCCGTTCTTCCGGAGCCGCCCATGCCGCTTCCTCCCGGATGGAAGAGGTGGTGGAGGGGGCGGATCTGGTTGTGCTGGCTACCCCGGTTGGCGTGATGCCCCGCCTTGTTTCCGACATGCTTCCTTTATTGAAACCGGGAGTACTGGTAACGGATGTGGGTTCCGTGAAGGGGGGGGTTCACCAGGCCGTGGGCTCCGTGCTGAAGAAAGCCGGCGTGGCGTTTATCGGCTCCCATCCCATGGCCGGTTCCGAAAAGCAGGGTATGGAGCATGCTTCCGGGGACCTCTTCCGGGATGCGACCTGCATCCTGACGAATGACGAGCATGTGCATGAAGATGTGCTGCTGTTGCTCCAGAGGTTCTGGGAGCGTGTGGGCTGCCACTGCATCCGGATGAAAGCGGCGGATCATGATTCTTCCGTGGCACGCATTTCCCACATACCTCATGCTTTGTCTGCCCTGTGCGTCCACAGCGCCCTGGACGGTGGGGATGTGAAGCTGCTGGGGCTGGTATCCGCCGGAGGTTTCCGTGATACTACCCGCGTTTCCATGGGGGAACCGTCCATGTGGGCTGAAATTCTGGAGGAAAATGCTCCTGCTGTTCTGGAGCGTCTGGATGAAGCCCTGTCCCAGCTGGGACAAGTGAGGAATTGGCTGGCTGCAGGGGATAAGGAGGCATTGCGGGAATGGCTGAAGGCCGCGGCGGAGAGCCGGGCGCAGGCATTGGGTTTGTGAAAGGGCGGGGCCGTTCTGCCATCAGATGCGCTTTTGCCGGAAGGAAAAGGAACGGTCTGTTATCAAATTGTTAACAAACGGGAATGGACGGTTCTTTGTTCCGTCCTATACTTGCCCCTATGCGTTTATCCAACATGAATACCCCCCGCCATCGCCGCCAGGGGCGCGGCCTGCACCGTGCTGCCGCCATTGGGAGCCTGCTTGTTCTCGGACAATCTGCCTATGCCGAGACAAAGGCCGCCGCCGCAGAGGAAGGCGTGCAGGAAATGCCGGAACGCGTGATGACCATCCGTTCCAGGTCCCTGCGGGCGGAAACGGTCAGTTCCGCTACTCTCACGAACATGAAGACGGAGGAAGTTCCGCAAACGGTAAACGTCATTACAAGGGACCTGATGGATTCCAAGGGGTCCGATTCCCTGGTGGAAGCGCTGCGTATGGATTCCTCCGTCAATACGGGTGGGGACATGCTTTTGTCCCGTACGGCGGACCAGTACACCATCCGCGGCTTTGCCGGCAGTGATGTTCAGATCGGCAATATGCCCCTCCCGCGAGGCATGGGGTATGGCATGGATACGTCCCTGATAGAAAATATTGAGATTGTCAAAGGCCCCATCGGTTCCATTTCCGGCGGTCAGACCAGTACGCTCGGGGCATACGGCGCCGGCGGTTCCATCAACCTGATCCTGAAGGAGCCTGATTTCCTGGAACGGACGGAGTTGACGGCTTACGCCCGCCTTTCCCATCACGGGCAGAAATACCGCGCAACGATTGACGATACCCGGTACAGGGGGGATGAAACGAATGGATTTGCCCTGCGCACGGTGGTAGCCGCCGAGTATGAACGCCCGTTCTGGCTGAGCAACGGAGCCAACGGAGGCCAGAAGTACACGGTGTCCCCCATTTTCCGCTGGCAGCATGATTCCCGCACCAAGACGGTGCTGACGACCAGTTTCCAGTATCAGAATTCTCCGACGACTATGGGCATCCCTGTGCTGGGCGGCCATTTTGTGGGGCCGTATGACGCCTGGTACGGTTCTCCGAGCGGAAGGCTTAATTCCAAATCCCTGCTGGCGATGCTGGATTTCGAACGCAAGCTGGAAAAGATATGGACGATCCGCATTGGCGGCGGTATTGGGTACAGCGATGTGGACTATAATGTCTGGGGCATTTCCTCTTCCGCTGGGAGAGGAACCAGCACGGCGGATTATTACAACCAGATGATTGCTTCCGGAAAGGCCAAATATGAAGCCGCCTGGAGCGACGAGTGGAATATCAACTGGAATTTTTATTCCAACGCACTGGCGGAATTTAAGACCGGGCAGGTGAAGCATGAAGCCCTGATGGGCGTTTCTTACACGGGGAGCAGCACTTATGGAGACGGTTCCAGCCTGGTGACAAACGCCACCGCAAATACGAACGGCTATTTTTCCCTGTACAATCCTCCTCCTTTTTTCCCTGCAGGGCGCGATTATTCCGGCGCCAATGCGACGGATACCGTGGTGCAGAGGGCTGGTTTTCTGCTGCAGGATGTCCTCAGTTATGGACAGTGGCGTTTTCTGGCCGGCGTTCGCGGTGACGCGCATTTCAGCCTGGACAATAATTATGCGTTTGCGTGGAGTCCCCGCTTCGGAATTACCCGCATGTTCGGCGAACGCGTAGCGTTGTTCGCCAACGCAGCCCGTACCTCCGCCCCCAACTTCGGGTATCTGGATGAAAACGGGAAGGAATTGACCGATTCCTGGCGTACGGACCAGATGGAATTCGGGTTCCGGGTCAGCCCGGTTGATAAGGTGTGGTTTTCCGCTTCCTGGTTTGACATCATCCAGAATAATACGCCTGTTGCCATAGACGGATATACCAACCGGTACTATTCGGACGGCTCCAAGAGGGCGGAAGGCGTGGAACTTTCCCTGAACGGGGAAATAACCAAGAATTGGAGTTCCTATCTTTCCTACACCTACACCCGCACCAAGAACCGGACCACCGGGGAAGTGTATCCCACGATTGCTCCGAATGCTCTGGCCCTCTGGCAGAAGTACCGCATTGACGGAGGGTTGCTGAACGGTACGGTGCTGGGCCTGGGCTACCGCTGCAAGGATTCCTACTACGCTACGTTCCGGGGCGCAAAAATTGCGGACAACTACACCATCCCCTCCTATAGCGTATTCGACTTTACGGTGGAAATCCCCCTGCCGGAATCCAAATGGCTGAAAGATGCCACGCTGAGGCTGGCTGTGTATAATATCTTCGATAAAAAGTACGTGCAGTCCACCCGCCATGCCGTGCAGTGCACGGTGGGAGAGCCGCGCACGTTTGAAGTAGGCCTGAAGACCACGTTTTAACCTTGCGTTTCCGCCATGAGTTCCCCCGTCATTTCCGTTAGCCATCTCAAGCGCGGTTTCAAATCCGGTTCCGGGAGTATAACTGTGCTGAAAGATATCAGCCTTACCGTGAACCGGGGAGAGTTCGTCGCCGTGATGGGCGCAAGCGGCTCCGGAAAAAGTACTCTGCTGAACGTGCTGGGAGGGCTGCTGGCTCCGGATTCCGGCACGGTGACGGTGGATGGGATGGATCTCGGTTCCATGTCGGATGCCTCCCTGACGGTGTACCGGCGGGACCGTGTAGGGTTCATTTTCCAGATGTTTAACCTGGTGGGCACCTTGAACGTGGAGGAAAACATTCTGTTGCCGTCCCTGGCGGGAGGCAGGAAGGTGGCTTCCGCCGCCCTGGACGCCATGATTGAAAAGGTTGGACTGTCTCACCGTCGGCATGCCATGCCGGATACGCTCAGCGGCGGGGAGCAGCAGCGCGTAGCGATTGCCCGTGCGTTGGCTTCTGATGCAAAGGTCATTCTTGCCGACGAGCCGACCGGAAACCTCGATTCCAAAAACGGGGCGGAAGTCATGAACTTGTTGACCGAGCTGAACCAAGAGGGAACCACCATTGTCATGGTGACCCACTCCCAGCACGATGCCTCCTACGCCCACCGGGTGATCCATCTCTTTGACGGGCAAATCGTGACTGAGCTGGCAAACCGGGAAATCCTCTGAGGAAAAAATGTTGAAGTAGAAAAATAAGATATATGGCGAAACAGGGAACCATACTGGTCGTGGACGATAACAAGGCCGTGCTGAACGCTTTGGAGATGTTGTTGGCAGGCGTGTTCCGGGAGGTGATCACGATCAGAACCCC
>OLXS01000631.1_pt1 | contig 14730 bp, 9 predicted proteins | sample 1673921 | NCBI WGS metagenome assembly OLXS01 (sample SAMEA103958134, study PRJEB25191) | human gut metagenome
GCCTTCTATTGTTCCTTCTCCTTTTTATCCCTAGCTCTTTCTTTCCCTGCCTCAAGAGAGAAGAGGAAATGTCGGGAATAGAGCGGGAAAAGGGGTGGAAAAGCCTATTTTACTATAACTTTTTCAATTCTACTTATCCAGAAATCAGTAAAAAAATAGGTTTTAGAGGTTCCGCTTTCCCCCCTTCTCTCTCTTGAGGACGGGAAGAAAAAAGTAATATCAAATAGAAATCTAACTTTTCATCTCTTCTGATATGGCTGAATATTAGTGATAATGTTTTCTTTCTTCTTTTATGACAGAATATAAAAATTGTATCTTGAATAAATTATCAGCGATTAAGAATGAATATAGTATAAATACTGTTTTCTACAATCAGATTTTTTTTTATTTGAAATATTTTATCCGATTGGTACAGTATAATTGAATTTTCTCTTATTCAAACCAAGCAGAAAACATCTTATAAGAAAATAAGAGGACAATGTATTGAATATATATATAAGAAACCTCCAAGTCTTTTTTTCATTATATTTGTCCCTTAACAAGAACAGAATGAATAAAACTATCATTTATGCTTATAATGGAGCTTTCAACGGGGAAGAAACGATGATATGGATACAAAAACAACTCCAACGCTATAAGGATTTCGGTTTTGGCTCATGGGGGGTAAGAATACTGACAGAATGATAGACCAGTGCGGTATTACAATGCAGGAATACAAAGGAATGGAAGTTCCTGAGATCAGCTACTTGCTGGCCCATGAATATTGGCATAAAGGTTATGCTGTTGAAACCGCAACGGTTTGTCGGGAGTATGGTTTTAATACGTTGAAATTTGATGAATTATATTCAATTGTTAGGGATACTAACGTTGCATCACAAAAAGTGGTGATTCGCAATGGTATGAATCCGATTGTTTCTTTTGTTAAACATTATTGTGGAGCTGATATGCCCTATTGGGTATATAGTGTAAAAAGATTGATGTTTTTTTGAATACTCCTACATTTACATTATGATAGAAAACAGTCATTTAAACTATATTGAATCACAGATAAAATCTGAATATTTATCCGTCCCTTCCAAAGCAATTCTTTTGGAGGAAGGAAAAGTTGCAGAGAAACTCTATCTAATCCGTAAAGGCTGTCTGCGGCTATTTTTCTATAATGAGGGGAAAGATATTACTTTTCAATTCTTTTTTGAGGGAGATTTTGTCGCCTCATTCGATAGTCTGTATAAACGCACGCCGAGTCTTTTCTATTTGGAGAGTATCGAACCAACGGAACTTACGGTTATAAGAAGAGAGAATTTTTATAACCTAATCAACAATGATTTGTTGTTTAGGCAGTTGTATGAGGAAAAGCTCATAGACCGTTTCCATGCTTATCAACAACTGTTCTTGTCAAGAATAAAAAACACGCCGCAACAGCGGTATGAAGAATTGCTGAAAGAGTATCCCGATATAATACAGCGTGTTCCGCAACATTATATAGCATCTTATCTTGGCATCACTCCCGTCTCTTTATCACGCATCAGAAACCGCCGTTAACTTCATTTCTTTACAATTGTTATCGTTCAGCTTCCACTTGAATACCGAACTTTGCACCGTAAATATGAAAACGGTAAGCAATGAAAAAGATTTTTGTAATAGACTGGATTTTGTTTTTTGTGTTTGTTTTATCAGCATTTTCCGGAATAGGATTGCATATTGCCGGACATGGCAATAATCACGAGCTATGGCATAATTGGGCTGTATTTCATGTTTTGGGCAGTTTCCTGTTCCTTATAACTGTAATATTTCATATAACAACACATAGGGGATGGTATAAAGGAGCAGTAAGAAATGGACTTGGCAAAAAAAGTAAAATTACGGCAGTGTTGTCGGTTGTATTCTTTCTTGTATCGGTTACCGGAATTATTTTATTGGGAGTAAACGGGACAAATTCCGATACAGGGTTATTGCACTATAAAATAGGGATTGCCACAATTATTCTATGCATTGGGCATATACTGAAAAGAACCCATTTATTATGTAAATTTTTGAAACAATAAGGCATGGGGTTAAGTAAACAGTCTTTTGCTTTGTATATTCAAATTTTATCATCTTTGTTTTTAGAAAGGGATATTTGACAGTATGGCACAGCAAATTATTGAAATTCACATGGTTGATAACCCGTTATCACTACTTCTTAAATAGTTTATTAAAAGCCTGCTACTCGGTCAGTTAAGCCAAATCAATGAAAACCTAAAATAATAATGCCCCCACCGGTCAATATTTTTTAAGGGGACATTTCTGAATATTTCCAAAGGGCGAATCACTTGGTTCTTTGGGGTAGCTATGCTGAATTTTCTACAGCCGTAACGGTCTGCATTGATTGGATTGTTATGTTTCTTTTGTAATTTCGCTCCCTATAACCGCTGTGTTTTTATGCCATGATAAAATTTAGTAAAACTCATATATTCGTTTTAAGTCTCTCTTTGGTTTGTTTAGTTGCTGTCTCAATGCATTTATGGCCAAAATCAGCGAAAAATAGTAATGGGGTCGTTTTACAGTCCCAGTTCTTTACCGATACTATTTCTAAAATCGTGGCGTATTATCCGGGAGAGATAGGAGTAGCGGTAATCATAAACAACACAGACACGATTACAGTCAATAATAAGAGCATTTACCCTATGATGAGTGTATTTAAGGTTCATCAAGCATTGGCCATATGTGATGATTTTGGTCACAAAGGTTTTTCCCTTGATTCATTGATGACTATACATAGAGATGAGCTCGATCCCCAAACGTGGAGTCCTATGATGAAAGAACATCTGGAACCTGTGATTCCATTGAGAGTAAAAGATTTATTATGCTATACGCTCATTCTAAGCGATAACAATGCAAGTAATTTCATGTTCAAAAAGTTGGTTAATATTACTCAAACAGACAGTTTCATTGCCACTCTTATCCCCCGTTTAAGTTTTCAGATAGCTTATACTGAAGAGGAAATGTCTGCTGACCATGACAAAGCGTATGCCAATTATACTTCTCCTCTGGGGGCGGCAATACTCATGAACCGATTGTTTACCGACAGTTTAATTGATTATGATAAACAACAATTCATTATAAAAACATTGGAACAGTGTTCTACCGGCAAAGACCGGATTGCAGCACCGTTGCTTGATAAAGACGGGATTACTATTGCCCATAAAACAGGTTCCGGCTATACCAATGAAAACGGAGTACTGGCAGCCCACAATGATGTAGCCTATATCCGTCTGCCAAATGGCATATGCTATACATTGGCAGTATTTGTTAAGGATTTCAAAGGCAATGAGACACAAGCTGCAAAAGCCATAGCACACATATCCGCTATTGTGTACTCTTTAGTGACACAAACTATAGAACATTCCTAAGCGTAATGCCTTTCCAATTGCAGTTGGCAACAGTTCTATCTTCTTTGTTCTGTTAACTAACGTTTTAGGGGATAAGTCGGAGACAAGGGTATAGAGCGTAAGTGGAATGTAATACATAACTGGAAGACAAGGTGGAATAAAAAAGGTGTGCAAATGATGTACAAAAGCTTAAAGAATAAGTATTTATGTAGATAATTTATTCCATCCTACGGTTATGTATCTTTTATTTAAACTATAGTTTCACCCCTCTCTATTCTCCCATAATGGAGCACAAGTTCTTTGGCTGTATGTTTTTTCCCTTGGATTTCATACTTGGTCAGATCCATCTTGCAACATCCTATGACATGTACCTATTTTTTCCACAGACAGATAACGTGACTGACAGATCATAAAAAGTGAACCAGATATCCATTAATACATAATCCACATGAATCCTCTCTTTGAAAGCCCTGCATAACATATTCTTCATGCTCTTGATCTTACTCATGGACAATTTAATTTCTTTTTAGGGATTTGCCCATAGATTTATTGAGATGGGATTTTTTATATTGTTCCTTCTTTTTTATCGGATCAATTCGCCATCTTTCTTTTTACCTAATTCATGATACAAGAAAAAGTCTGACAGGATGGAGAAAATCTCGTCGAAATAGATCATGCTGGGGATGTCGCTTGCAAATTTTTACTATTTCAACAAAATATCAATTGCAAAACGAAGTATAAAACAAAATAGAATTTACTTTTTCTTGTTATTTAATTAAAAAAATATAACTTTGACCGTAAATAAACTTATCACAAATAAGAAATAAATGTCTAATAGTAATGACATAGAGCTGAGAGCAAGCCTGGAGGATTTATTTAAAAGTAATTATTATCCTCTCAGAGCATACACATTACGCTTTATCTGCAACAAAGAGATAGCTGAGGATATAGTGCAAGATGTTTTCTTTGAACTTTGGTCTCGACGCAAAACGATACGTTTAGAAGACAAAAATGCCGTTAAATCCTATTTGTTTAAGTCCATATATAATCGTTCTATCAATCTTATAAAGTCAAATGCTCTGTATACCCATACTTCTCTTGAGGAGATTAATGAAACACAAATCATAGAGAGTTATTTGTCGCAACACTTGCGTAACCAAGAGCACTCTTTATTATTAAAAGAGTTAGAAGAAGAGATCGCTACATATGTTGAGACTTTACCTCCTCAGTGTAGAAGAATCTTCTTATTGAGCAGGACTTATGGCATGAAAAATAAAGAAATTGCCGATCAACTGGGGATAAGTATAAAAGCTGTTGAAAAACAAATTACAAAAGCTATCTTCGGTTTAAAGGAATACCTTGAAAAGAAAGACCTTCTGTTTCTATGTTGGTTCTTTTCAACTTATTTTTGAAATAATTAAAAATCAAGGTAGGGGTAAGGCCTCTTTTTTTGTATTATATATATGAAAGAAAGAGACAACTACATAAAAGCTCCACACGATCTGATAATTCGTTATTTGGACGGTTTCGCTTCATTGGAAGAGAAAAAAGAACTATTATATTGGTTGAAATCATCGGATGAAAACAGAGATTACTTCATTCAAATTCGAGATTTATGGCTTGCCTGTGATTCGGCTATGGCGACTGACGCAGAGATTGATATCGCCTTAAAACGTCTGCGAAACCGTTTAATCTTTGCAAGACAAAAAACAGTTTCGCCCAAACGCTTTCGTATACAATGGCAACAAGTAGCGGCAACTTTCCTTGTTTTAATAAGTGTTGGGTATGGTTTTTATAGTAAAAAGAGGATTGTCGAAACTGTTCAGGAAATTGTTGTTCAAAATCAACTGATCACAGCTACAGGTAGTAAGGGACAATTTATATTGCCAGATAGTACTATTGTGTGGTTAAATTCCGGAAGCAAACTGGTTTATCCCGAACACTTTGAAAAAGATCGTCGGGTAGTAACGCTGGAAGGTGAGGCCTATTTTCAGGTGGCGAAGAATAAAAGCAGACCATTTGTCGTACAGGCAAAAGATCTTGACATAGAAGTGCTGGGTACTTCATTCAATATAGCTAGCCATGCTATGTTGGACAAGGTTGAAACTGTACTACTAAGTGGGAGTATCAAGGCTAATATAAATGCTACGGGCAAAAAAATCCTATTGAAGCCAAACGAGTTACTCGTCTACAAAAAAGAAACAGGAGAGACAATCACTGAAATCACATCGGCGCAATATCACATTGATTGGATTAAAGATCGGTTAACCTTTGACAACGATCGTCTTTCTGATATCATTATCAGTCTGAAAGGATGGTATGCCGTACAAATTGATTGTCCTCAGCCTTTCTCAGAGAAACAACGTCTGTCATTTACTGTAAGAGGAGAAAGCCTGAAAGAGATCTTACATGCCATGAGTTTGATTATCCCTATGAGATACACAATCAATGGGAGTCAAGTAAAAATAATTCCATTAGCAACAAAGTAAAAAACATACTCACTATTAACAAACATTTTTCACCTTAAAATCAATACATCATGAGACACAACACGGCATAGTACTACCAAAAATAGACGGATGTAAGACATCCGCCTATCCATCGAATTGAATTAACAAAAACGATCACAACTCCTACCAAAGATCCTGTGATCAATGTTTAACATTAAATCCACGTAAAAATATGAATAATTTTTATGAGAAAGGGCTTTTCGCACCTATTCTTAACAAAAAAAAATACCGCGTTATGAAAATCACCGTTGCGATATTAACTTTCGCATTGTTTCATGTGGCGGCTATAGCAAGTTACGCTCAGAGTGCTAAAGTTAACCTGAATGTCACTAATATAAGTGTCAAGGAAGTTCTCCAGAAAATTGAGAAGATAAGCGAATACACTTTCTTCTACAACGACCAGACTATGGATTTGGGACGAAAAGTAAGCATAAATGCCCGTAATAAAGATATTACGGATATCATTTTTGAAATTCTACCTAATTTTACTTATCGAATAGAAAACAAGAAAATCATTCTTATTCCACGATCCAATCACCCCGACCAACCTAAACAGAGAAAAACTATATCCGGAGTTATCACTGATGAAACTGGTGAACCTATGATTGGAGCAAGTGTTATGGTAAAAGGTACTACTAACGGTACGATAACGGATCTCGATGGAAATTTTAAAGTAGAAGCATCATCAACTGCAACGTTAATTATTTCCTATGTAGGGTATGTCACCCAAGAAGTGCAAATTGCTGGTAGAAAAGCTGTCAATATTACCTTAAAAGAAGATACTGGACTGCTGGAGGAAATTGTAGTGGTAGGATTTGGAACACAGAAAAAAGTAAATTTGACTGGTGCAGTTGGACTTGCTGATGCAGAAAGTTTAAAAGAACGCCCAGTCTTAAATGCAACTCAAGCATTGCAAGGATTGGTTCCTGGATTACAGATAACTCAAACCAACGGAACATTAGGTGACACCCCTACTATTAATATTCGTGGTACAGGAACTATTGGCGAAGGATCAAGTGGAAGCCCTTTAATTCTAATTGATGGTATGGAAGGAGACTTAAATATGATAAATCCTCAAGATATAGCTTCTGTTTCTGTATTGAAAGATGCCGCATCTTCTTCCATTTATGGTTCACGTGCCCCCTTTGGAGTTATTCTTATTACTACTAAAACTGGAAGTAAAGACAAAATTTCTATCAATTATAATAACAGTTTTCGCTGGGCTTCACCTATAAAGATGATGAAAATGATGAATTCTGTAAATTTTGCCAGTTTTTTAAATGATGCAATGACAAATTCGGGCAGATCTCCACAGTTCGTTTTAGATCATGTAAACAGGATGGAAGATTATATGAATGCTGTACCTTGCGGTCCTGGACAAAGAAGAAAAGTCGATGGAACCATAATTTATGCAATTGATCCTGATGTAAACGGACAATGGTTAGATGGCTATGCAAACGGAATAGATAATGTTAATATTTTCGATGAAATATATAAAGGTACTACATTTAATCAAGAACACAATTTCAGTGCAAGTGGTGGGAATGATAGAATAAACTATTATGTCTCTTTTAATTACATGCATCAGGATGGTTTTATGAAAATTGGAAATGATGATTTAAAACGTTATAATACTACAACCAAGTTGAACATAACTCTGACTGATTGGTTAAAGCTAAATCTTTCTACGAGATTTACTCGTCAAGATTATGAACATCCTTTTTTTATGGACAATTGGGAATATTATGAACTTGTAGGAAGGTCTTCATGGCCCAATATTCCACTTTATGATCGTAATGGCTATTATTTCAATGCTCCGTCTGTTCCTCTTAAATTAGCAGAGCAAGGAAGCAAGATGCGACAAACCGACAATCTGTATCAGCAGGTAGGATTTATGATTGAACCGATAAAAAATTGGGTAACACACATTAACTTTAATTATCGTATTAATAATGTATTTAATCGTTCTCAGCAATTTGCTATATACAATCATGATATAAATGGGGAACCGTATAGTTCTGATTTAACTTCTGGAATAGGAGAAGATATTTCAAAAGAAAATTATTATAATTTTGAAGTCTATAGTGAATATACTCACTCATTCAAAGAGAAGCATAATTTACATGTTTTAGTTGGTTCACAAATAGAAGATTTTAAGCGACAAACTCATAATTTATATCGTGATGGAATAATACTAAACTCTAAACCAGAAGTTGATTTGACAACAGGGTTAGGTTCTAACGGAAGTGTCGTTTCTCCAACAGTAGGAGGACAACGATCAGAATGGGGATTAGTTGGCTTTTTTGGACGATTGAATTATGATTTTGAAGGGAAATATCTATTTGAAGGTAATTTAAGGTATGATGGGTCTTCTCGATTTCGTAAAAATAATCGTTGGAAGCTTTTCCCTTCGTTCTCTTTAGGATGGAATATTGCACGCGAAGAATTTTTTATACCATTGCAAGATGTTGTAGGTATGTTAAAGTTGCGCGCTTCATATGGAACTTTAGGAAATCAAAATACAAATAATTGGTATCAAACTTATCAAACAATTAAGCTAAATATAGCAGGAGGGACATGGTTACAAAACGGTATCAAACCTAATACATCTTCCGCTCCATCTTTGGTCTCAACTGAATTGACTTGGGAAACAGTTGAAACATATAATATCGGACTTGACTGGGCGTTGTTTAATAATCGCTTGACAGGATCATTCGATTATTTTGTGCGAAATACCAATAATATGGTAGGAAAATCTCCTGAGTTACCAGCAATATTAGGCACTGACGTTCCTGTTACAAATAATACAAACTTACGTACTTCTGGATGGGAGCTGAATATAGGTTGGCAAGATCGATTGAGCAACGGGCTTTCTTATAGTGCCACTTTCTTATTGTCAGACTCTCGTACTAAAATAACTAAATACCCTAATAATCCGACAGGATTAATTGAATCTTATATTGCAGGTCGCTATACAAATGAAATCTGGGGATATGAAACTTATGGGATAGCAAGATCAGACGAAGAAATGCAGGAACATTTAGCTAATGTTGACCAAAGTTCAATAGGGAGTAACTGGGCAGCTGGTGATGTGATGTATAAAGATAAAAACAATGATAAAAGAATTTCAGCCGGTTCCAAGACATTGAGCGATCATGGTGATTTGACCGTAATAGGAAATAGTACTCCACGATATCATTTCGGTATAGACTTGACTGCAAATTGGAAAGGATTTGATATACGTGCATTTTTTCAAGGCATTATGAAACGTGATTATTGGCAAGGAAGCCCATTTTTCTTTGGAGGAGGAAATGATGTATGGTGGGCTGAAGGCATTACCGATGTGGCAGATTATTTTCGGAATGAAGACTCTTGGTCAGTTAAGAACGGTTTCCTATCAGAAAATACAAATGCATATCTTCCACGTCCAAGTCTTGGATGGAATGCAAAAAATTATCAATGTCAAAAAGGCTATTTACAAAATGCAGCTTACATCCGGCTAAAAAATTTGCAACTTGGTTACTCATTGCCTCAAAAAGTTTTGAACAAAATTGGTGTGCAGAATCTTCGAGTTTATGTATCAGGAGAGAATCTGTGGACAGGAACGAAACTAGCTGAACAGTTCGACCCAGAAACAGTTTCTGGTGGTAGTGGAGGTAATGCGTATCCCCTATCAAGAACCCTATCATGTGGGTTAAGTTTAACTTTTTAATTATCGACTTATGAAAAAACAAATCTTTAATATTGCTCTATCAGTGGGATTAATTGCCCTTTTCGCATCTTGTAATGATTTTTTAGATATGGAGCCAATGTCTCAAATTACTCCAGAAAATTATTATCAGACTGTAAGTCAAGTGGAGGAATTTACCAATCAATTATATACCGATGTATTAGTTACACATGGGTCAAATAGCAGTACTTTCGAAATAGATAAGAATACGGATAATCAACCGGCTACTGAGACTCCAGGAAACAAATATGATAATACTGGACAGTGGAAAGTTTCGATGGAAAATAGTTCCTGGTCGTGGACCAAAATCCGCAATATCAATTATGGAATAAATATCATAATGGATAATTATGAAAATGGGAAAATAAGTGGTAATGAGACTTACTTGAAACAGTACATAGGAGAATTATTCTTTCTTCGTGCTTGTGCATATTTTTCCATGTTGCAAAAATGGGGTGATTTGCCTATATTGACACAAGCCATTGATAATGATGAAACTGCCTTGATCGAAGCAAACAAACGCTCCCCCCGTAACGAAGTAGCCCGATTTATTCTTAAGGATTTGGATTTAGCAGCAGAATATATGACTCCAAACTTTGAACCTCGTCATACACGTATATCTCAAGATTGTGCCTATCTGATGAAGTCTCGTGTTGCTTTATTTGAAGGCTCATGGTTGACAAATTTCAAGGATACTCCATTTGTTCCAAATGGGAAAGGATGGCCTGGTGCTGTCAAAGAGTATAATAAAGATTATAAGTTTCCAGCAGGCGATATTGATAAAGAAGCCCAATTCTTTTTTCAGAAAGCTGTAGAAGCAGCTGAATTAGTTGCCCAAAAATACAAACATAGTCTAACTAAGAATACGGGTATTACTCCTCAAAAAGTAAGTGATATAAATGACTATTTCTATATGTTTGGAGATGATGATATGAGTACTTATCCGGATATTCTTCTTTGGAGAGAATACAATAAAGGCTTAGGAATTACAAATCATCTGGAGGTGATTGTACAGGGTGGATACGATGTTACCAGAAGTTTAGTTGACTGTTTCTTAATGGAAGATGGAAGACCAATTTATAATTCTTCAATCCCATATGATGATCAAACTATCGCTAAGGCTCGATCAAACCGAGATCCTAGGTTGATAGCTTTCATGAAACAACCAGGGCAGATTAATTATTTTATTAATGAAGATTATCCTGCCGATCATGCCCGCAAAGATGAAGCCTATCCTCCGCTTAATGTTGGCGATGGAACAGTAAACCGTTCCTTGACTGGATATCGGATTAGGAAAGGAGGATCATTTGATAAAGCAAGATGTGATCAATGGAAAAGTTATACAGGTTCTATTGTTTTCAGAGCAACCGAGGCTTTACTGAACTATATAGAGGCTGAATATATGTTAACAAAGAATATTCAGTCCGGACATATACTAGAATATTGGAAGTTAATTCGTGAAACTGCAGGGTTTGTCGGTACCGCTACTGATCCGCTAATTACCAATACCTATACATCAATGGACAAGGAAAAAGCTGATTGGGGAGCTTATACTGCTGGAAAGCTATTAACAGATGTTACATTATATAATATCCGTAGAGAACGTCGTTGTGAATTAATGGCTGAAGGCTTGCGTTGGATGGATTTAATTCGTTGGCGCTCTTTGGAACAAATGTGTAAAGAACCTTACCATGTAGAGGGGTTCCGCTTGTGGGATGTGATGCAAAATGAATATGATCTTAAACCTGCCGATTATGACGGCGGTAAGGATGCTTTTGTTACATCTCCATCGCGTGGGCAATATATCATTGCTTATGAAAATATTCAGGAACAATCTAATTTGTATCGGAATGGATTACATTGGATGATGGCTCATTATCTAGAACCGTTACCTATTAAGCAATTCTTATTGACCGCTCTTGACCATGTTGATATAGAATTATCTCCTTTGTATCAAAACCCATATTGGCCTCTTGTAGCAGATACCCCAGCAGAACAATAGGTATAAAATATCAACAGTAGGTTTTGGCGATTTAAATAAAAATTATGTAAATTAGAGTTGAGAAATCAACTCTAATTTATGGCTCAAAATGTTATAATTTAGTTAATTTATTCTATTTGCTTTGTAATACAGTTGAAAACCTGTATATTAGATTTATTTGTTTTCTAATTATGGTCTTCAAGTGAAGTTAAAATTAATTAGTTTATATGTGCATATCTATGATGTCTATAAGTTTTCTCTGTGTTTTTACTGCTATAGATTTAACAATAATTCTCATCTAGAATTTACAGATGAGAAGATTCTTATTATCTATCTATTCTGCGGTAATTCTCAGAGATACTTTGGCATCAAGGATATATAATTTTTACCAAAGAACGCTTAATGTTATAGTCCTAATTATTTATTAGCCAATTATTTAATATAATCTATAGGCATTTAAGGTGTTGGTGGTAGCCATGATACAATCATTCAGCTCCAAAATTATGATTCGTTCATTTCCATTATGATTCTATGTTGATTGCTATCTGTAAGGGTAAAAATCGAGAACCATAGATATAATCTAGGGGGAGGAGGCTCTGCCAAGAACAGTGTTATTATGGTATAAAACTGTATATGGTAGACAGCACAGAAGTAGGAACAATGCCTTTTTGAAGATGCTGACCACACCATACGCTTTGAAAATAATTATATTCAAAAGTAAAAATGAATCATAAGTACTCAAGCAAAGGAAAAAATGTCAGAGATTTGTTTTCGAAGGTTATCTCCAAAATCAGGCATCTATCGAATTCTTTTCAACTGACTGAATAAAAAACAAAATTCAAAAAAAGGTAAAAGATTAGGACTGTCAAAAGGCTGTTAGTACATACTTTTGGAAAGTTGGCTATACAATGCTGATCTATATCTATTTATTAAATCTGTAAGCCAACTATAGACTTGTATTAATTACTAATTTTATCAAAGATATGACAAAAAAGATTTTCATAGCATTTTTTTTCATAGCAACTTTTACATGTAGCTATGCGCAATCACGCTTGGAACAGTTATTTGATGATGGTTGGAAGTTCCACAAAGGTGACATCAAAGGGGCAGAGAAAAGTTCTTTCAAAGATCTGAAATGGCGTACTATTGATCTGCCTCACGATTGGAGTATCGAGGCATTACCCAATCAGAAACCAGATGAAGTTGTAGGACCTTTTGACAAAAGCAGTATAGGTACAACGGCCACTGCTTACACTATCGGTGGTACGAGTTGGTATCGTAAAACATTTACGCTGGACAGCAATGCCAATTATACTAATACAATTATCAATTTCGATGGTGTTTACATGAATAGTGAAGTATGGATAAATGGCAAGAAGGTTGGTGTTCATCCTTACGGTTATTCAGCATTCCATTATGATATTACGAAATTCTTGAAACCTGCAGGAGAGAAGAACGTAATTGCCGTTAAAGTTCGTAACGAAGGTAAGAATTCGCGTTGGTATAGTGGTTCAGGTATATACCGGCATGTACATCTGATTCGTACGCAACCTATTCATATTGCACATAATGGTGTATATGTGACTACCGAGAATATAATAGATGATATGGCTGTAATAAAGGTGGCTTCGACATTGGATAACCAGTCAAAAATGAGTGCAAATGTAAAACTCAGTATGACTATATGTTCGCCTACAGATGAGGTGGTGCAAACTGTTGAGACACCGATAAAAAACGTTGCTAAAGGTAGTAGTGAATTTGTACAGACTATAACCATTGCACGACCGGCTTTATGGTCGCTTGAGACTCCTAACTTGTATAAGATTAAAGTGACTGTTTGGGTAAATGGTAAAGAAACTGACAATGTAACCACTACATTTGGTATCCGTACCATTGAATTCAATGCTCAAGAGGGTTTCTTGTTGAATGGCGTAAGCGTATTACTTAAGGGTGGCTGTTTACACCACGATAACGGTTTTTTGGGGTCGGCGACAATTGATCGTGCCGAAGAGCGTAAAGTGGAATTATTAAAAGCATACGGTTATAATGCTGTAAGAACGGCACATAATCCCCCTTCACAGCAATTCTTAGACGCTTGTGATCGTGTTGGTATAGTGGTTATTGACGAATTGTTTGATATGTGGCAGCGCAAGAAAAACCCGCATGATTACCATCTCTATTTCGATGAATGGTGGCCTTCAGACTTAGCGTCAATCGTTATGCGTGATCGTAATCATCCTTCAGTAATTATTTGGAGTATCGGTAACGAGATTAATGAACGTGTAGCACCATCGGGCCATGCTTTGAGAAAGCTGCTTGTGGCCGAAGTGAAGAAATTTGATACCTCACGTCCAGTATCGGAGGGTATATGTACTTTCTGGGATCACCCTAATACTGATTGGGCAGTTACTGCTGAGGCATTTGCTGCTTTAGACGTAGCTTGTTATAATTACAATTGGAGGCAATATAACGCAGATCATGCAGCATTTCCCGAACGTGTGATGTTATCCACTGAGACCTACCCCAATGAAGCTTATGATAACTGGAATCAGATTGCCAATAATCCATGGGTTGTAGGTGAGTTCGTTTGGACAGGTATGGATCACTTGGGAGAGAACGGGGTAGGTAATGCAAGTTGGATTGGTGGAACAAGTAAACAAGGTAAGGGTAATGCACAATTTGGCGGCGGTATGCTTAGAACTTGGCCTTGGTTTGTAAATAATAGTGGTGACATTGATTTATGTGGTTTCAAGAAACCTCAAATGTATTATAAAGATGTAGTTTGGGGTGACAGCAAATTGGAGATGGCTGTACATGAACCTGCTCCTGAGGAAGGTGCACGCGAGAGAGTAAGCTATTGGGGGTGGCCTCAAGAGCATCAGAGTTGGAGTTGGAACGGTCATGAAGGTAAAGTTCTAGATGTGAGAGTTTTCTCAAGTTACCCTGTTGTGCGCCTTGAACTTAATGGTAAGGTGATTGGTGAACAGGTGGCAGGTCACAGTGTGAAACATATTGCCACATTTAAAGTACCCTATGAGGCAGGTGTATTGCGTGCCGTGGCGTTAGAGAATGGAATTGTGGTTGCCAGCAAAGAGTTTAAGACCGTAGGTAAGCCTACCAAAGTGAAACTTACGGTAG
>OLXS01000637.1_pt1 | contig 14660 bp, 16 predicted proteins | sample 1673921 | NCBI WGS metagenome assembly OLXS01 (sample SAMEA103958134, study PRJEB25191) | human gut metagenome
GATGTATGAAAGTTATCGTCTGGCAGCTCAGAAAGACTGTGGGATCCTGCTGTCGGGACAGTACGGAAATATTACCATATCCTATGGGGATTTTCGAAGCCTGTTCCTGACACTGCTACATCAGGGAAGAATCAAAGAACTGGTGCGGGAGATCAATGTCTACAGCAGAAAATACCGCAGGAGCCGCAAGTGGATCTGGCGGGATCTTCTCACGGCGGAAGCCGGTGGGGATCATGAAGCGGTGTCCCGGTATATGTATGACAAAAGTGCCTTGCGGCAGATCGGAGAATATGAAGTAAAGCTGTCTCTGGCCACCGGAGTGGTGCCCAGAGATCCCACCAGAGACAAGCGGCTGATCGCACTGGTGCTAAGTCTCCCGGTGGAACAGTTCACCCATGCCGGGCAGGAGAGACGCCTGGTTCGGCAGTATTTACAGGGGAAGATCCCGGAAGAGATTCTGGCGGATGAATTCCACAAGGGAAGACAGGGCGTGGGAAGCGGGGAACTGCTCGCCTTGCAGTGGGAACGGATCTGTGAGGAACTGTCGGGGATTCCGGGTGAGACGATGTCCGGGGAAAACGGGCACTCAAAAGCAGACATGGTGCGTGGCTTTTATGTGGGCCTGGCACAGGAATATCGGAGAAGGTTTGAGGTATGATGGAATATTTTTACAGAATCTACGGACTGCGGGTGCAGTCGCAGATCCCCTTTTCGGAGGCAGTACCGGAGACGGCGGGAGAGGCAGAGGTAAAAATTGTATTCGGAAGGCGAGTATGTAAAAGAGGAAGTACAGATCCTTTGCGGAGATGAAATCGAGGGGAGCGGCAGGATGCCGGATTTCCTGTTGGAAGCGGGACAGAAGGGCTACGGGACCTGGACAAACGGCTTTGTATCGGCCTGGTTCCGCATCCGGGACGGAACACAGGTCTATGTGGAAGGGGGCAGTAGGATCACCGTTGAGCTTTCGGAGGAACCGCAACTGCTTGTGATCACTTCCCTGTTGCTCAGTGCCGGGATGGCACTGGTCTGTCTGCAGAGGGGGGAACCCTTTTTTCACGGAAGTGCATTGTATACCGGGGAACAGGCCATTTTACTCTGTGGGGAGAGCGGGGCCGGGAAGTCTACGGTGGCCATGGAATTGTTGCAAAGAAAGCTTGGATTTCTGGCGGATGACACAGTGAGGGTGCATCCGGGAACTATGGGGATGCTGGCGGAGCCTTCCTACCCGCAGCAGAAGCTTTGTCGTGATATGGTGCTGAAATGCGGGAAGCCGCTGGAAGAACTGATCTATATTGACGAAGAGAGGGACAAATATGCCTGGCGCAGACAGGATTGCTATCAGAAAGAGGCGGCGCTCCTCGGGAAGATTTTTTTGCTGCGAAAGGATGCTGTGGCCGGGTGGCAGGATGCGGTGCAGAATACCGGGGAAGAGGCAGTGAGTATCCAAAAGCTCACCGGGCAGAAAGCACTGGAGACTTTGAGCAGCCAGTTGTATCTGGCGGATACCTACCGGTACAGTACCGGGATTCCGTATCCTTTGATGGAACAGTTGGTCCGGATCGCAGGGCAGGCCGGAATCTATGAAGTGATCAGGCAGTCGGACAAGGATACACTCCACGAGGTCGTAACGAAAATCTTACAGTTTTGTTAGAAAGAGGGTATTTTTACAGGGAAATTATTATAATCAGAAATGTAAGAAATCATAAAAATGTAATAAGGAGGAATGGAAAATGAAAGCATGGAGTCAGCCCGAAATGGAGGAACTGAACGTAAGAGCAACGGCTTACAGCCCTAAGGGAGGTCTGATCGAGGACGGCGTTTACCAGTCCGATGACGGTAAGTATACTATCCCCACTTACGGTCCTTCTTCCGGCAATTCCGGAGAACCTACCGTAGACGTACAGTAGTTTTTGGACTGTATGAGAGGAAAATGCCAGAATGGATCAGGGAAGCTCATGTTTACATGGGCTTTTTTGGTGTATATGATGAGTCCGCCTGCTCGATTAACAGACGGAGACAGAGCGTGTAAAAGAAGGGAGAACAGAAAATGGACAAAACGGCAAAAATCCGAATGAAAGCGAAAAGGAATGTGACGGACCTGGCGGGAGAAAAGGTCATGGTGGATTTCGAACAGGGGAAATATTTCTGCATCAAAGGTGTGGGAAACGACATCTGGGATATGCTGGACGGGCAGGAAGGCGAAGACGGCATAACGGTGGAGGCTATCTTACATAAACTGATGGAAGAATATGAAGTGATGGAAGAGGTGTGTGAAAAAGAGGTGCTGGCATTTCTGGACAAACTGGAACAGGCGGGGATCCTGGAAGAGGTGTAGACACATATGGGAAAAATAAGAGGAAGAGATTATATTTCCTGGTTGTGGCAATATACCGCTCCCTATGCGGGCAGGATTGGTCTGCTGTTATTGTTTGGATTGTTGGAGACTTTTGCCTCGCTGGCCATGGTGCAGATCACCAAGGAGATCATTGATCATGCCACAGTGGGAAGCGGTTTCGGACGGCTGCTTACGGGTTATGTGCTGCTGTTATTGGGAATGCAGGGAATCTCGGTGTTGTCGACACTGCTTACTGCACTGGTAACGGAGCGGTTTTCCTTCGGGATCCGACGGCAGATCTATGAGAAGATCCTGCATTCTGGCTGGCGGGAAGTGACGGCCTATCATACCGGTGATCTCATGACAAGACTGACCAGCGATGCGGGAAATGTGGCGGACGGTATTGTGGGGACGATCCCTAATATCTTACAGCTGGGGATCGAGTTGGTACTGGTGTTTTGTATGTTGTTTTATTATTCCCCGCTCCTTGCGGTGTTTGCCCTGCTGGTGGCACCGGTGGCAGCCCTGTGCTCCTGGTGGCTGGGAAAACGCCTGAAACGGTTACAGGGGAAAGTGCAGGAGAGTGAGTCGGAATACCGTTCCTTTTTGCAGGAAAGTCTGGCCAACCTTCTGATCGTAAAGGCTTTTACCGGAGAGGACCGGGCGGTGGAGCGCCTGACAAAGCTGCGGGAGGAACGGTTCTACTGGGTATACCGCAAGACCGGACTGGGAACCGCCAGTTCCACGGTGATGTCACTGGCTTTTCAGGGAGGATATCTGATAGCATTTTCCTACGGGGCATGGCAGCTGTCGAGACAACAGATCACCTACGGTACTATGTCGGTATTTCTGACACTGGTGAACCGGGTACAGGCGCCGATCCTGGGACTGGCCCAGCAGATTCCCCGGATCATTGCCCTGTTGACTTCCGCCGGGAGAATCATGGAGTTACAGAGAATTCCCGGGGAGCAAAGGGCAGCCGGAGAGATCCGTGGATGGGAGATCGGAGTGGAGCTTCGAAATGTATGCTTCGGATATACCAGGGAACCGGTGCTGAAACGGGTGAATCTGAAGATCTGTCCGGGAGAATTTGTCGCCATTGTAGGAGAGTCCGGTATCGGCAAGACAACACTGATCCGCATTCTGATGGCCTTTCTGGAAACGGGAGCGGGAACGGTGGATTTCTACAATGGCAGCGGACAGAGGCAGGAGACCGGAGCTTTCGTCCGGAAGTTTATTGCCTATGTCCCCCAGGGGAATACTCTGTTCAGCGGAACCGTGAGAGAAAATCTGCAGATGGGCAGAGAAGATGCTTCGGAGGAAGAATTGTGGGCGGCCCTGAAACTGGCTTCCGGAGAAAATTTTGTCCGGTCACTGCCGGAGGGGCTGGATACCGTCATCGGGGAAAGAGGGCATGGCCTGTCGGAAGGACAGGCGCAGCGGATCGCCATTGCCAGAGCCTTTTTGCGGAGAGCACCGTTTCTGATCCTGGATGAGGCCACCTCGGCGCTGGATGAAGCTACGGAGGTCGCTGTATTGCAGGGGCTCCGGGCATTAGAACCGAGACCCACCTGCCTGCTTATCACCCACAGGAAGGGTGTTTTAAAATATTGTGACAGAGAACTTTGCATCCGGGAAGGGAGTGTGACGGAAGAATGCAGTACCACTACTATCTGTACGGCATGAGGGTAACAGCGGATCTGGACTTTGTACAGCTGGATCCGGTGCGTTTACCGGAGGATGACAGGGACTTCGGACGGGAAAAGGTCCGGATCCGGGCGATGGACGAAGAGGAGGAAGCACAGTTTCGGAAAGAACACGGAGACTGCGTCTGCGGAAGTTTTTTGGGTACAGAAAAAGGCTGGTTGTGTAATCGTACGCTGGCCATGAGTGTGGAGCGGGGACAGGTGATCCGGTATCACATCCGGAAGGGAGGAGATCCCGGAGCGGTACGAACCTATCTGCTGGGCTTTGGAATAGCAATGCTCAGCATTCAGCAGGGAAAACTTCCCATCCATTGCAGTGCGCTGGCAACTCCGGAAGGTGGTGCGATCCTGATCGCCGGAGAGAGTGGCGCGGGCAAGTCCACACTGACGGCAGAACTGCTGAAACGGGGGTATCGTTTTCTGGCAGACGATATGGCAGTGGTGGACATTTCCGGAAAAGAAGGGGTGTGGGTGTATCCGGCTTTTCCTTATATGAAGCTGTGCAGGGATGTGGTGCTGAGGCAGGGATATCCCCCGGAAGAACTTTTGTATATTGATGAAAAAAAGGACAAATTTCTGGTGCCCTGTACCGGGGTATTTCAAAGGGAAAAGGCCAGACTGGAACGATTTGTTTTTCTGGGAATCCGATGGAAAAAAGAGGCGGAAGATAAGTCCGGGAAGATAAAAGCAGAAAAAATCACAGGTCCCGACAGCATGATCGTGTATAAAGACAATCTGTTCTTAAGACATCTGTGGAAAAAACAGGATCCGGGAATGGAAATCTGGCAGAACTGCCTGAAAATAGCGGAGCAGATACCGGTCTTTTGGATAAGGAGACCGGCAGCAGGTGATTCCACTGCCGAGGTGGCAGCGGAAGTACACGCACTGCGAAACGTCGTGTCAGCTTAAGAACTCTTCCGGTTCCTCAGAAGGCTGCGGGGGCTGACAGTCGCCGCCACCGGGATGTCCGGGGTACCAGGGAAACCATCCACAGGCGGTCTCGGATACCTTCAGTTCCATCAGTTCAGGTTGTGTCCAATGCTTCATAAGAATTCTCCTTTCCGTCTGCCTTATGCAGAGATGTACACGGGGAAAGTCCCTGTGTGACTACAGCATAGGGAACACAGGGGCGGAAGTAAAGAAATGTATCATGATTGTAAGAATTTTGCAGGAAGTGTCACAGAAAAGATACTGCCTGCACCGGGGGCATTTTCGCAGGACACGGTTCCGCCGTGACGTTCTGTGATCGTCTTTACAATGGCCAGTCCCAGACCACTGCCGGTGGCAGAACCGGGAGTTCTGGCGGAGGAGACGGTGTAGGTGCGGTTAAAGATCCGCTCGAGGTCCTCCGGCGGAATGCCGGGCCCCTCATCGGTCACGGAGATCCGGAGAGAAGTAAGGTCAGCGGAAGGCGCGGCAGACAGAGTGATTTTCGTTCCGGCGGGAGCATATTTTGCGGCATTGCTGAGCAGATTGTCCAGAATCCGTATCAGTTTTCCGGGATCTGCAAAAAGGGTGGCATGGAGATCCTGCGATACAGATAAACAGAGAAGATGACCGGCATAGTGGCTGTCCGGAAGTGCGGTATAGAAATATTCTTCCAGAAAGGCCGGGGCATCCAGTTCCTGAAAGGAAAAGGCGTGGGAAGGATCCTCCAGAGTGAACAACTCGTACATATCCCGGATCAGATGTTCCAGTGTCCCAGTCCGGTGATCGATCAGGGTGAGGGCACCTTCGATATCCTGTGCAGACAGAGACTGTCCGGAAGTAAGATAATCCACGGCACTGCGGATGGCAGTGAGGGGAGCCCGCAGATCATGGGAGAGATTGGCCAGCATTTCCGTACGTTCCTGTTGCAGGTGTTGCAGGGAGCGATTGCTGGCATTTAACTGCGCGGTGATTTCCAGCAGCCTGCGGGACAGTTCTTCCACGGTCTCCTGTTCGAGAGAGGGAGAACGGAAAACGGGGCGGGAATTTTGTGCCATGGTCAGATACCTCCTTTCAGAAAACGATACCCTTTGGACCAGACGGTCTCGATGCGGTTCTCCAATTCGTAATTGCCCTCGAAACGTTTGCGGAGACGGCTGACATTGACCATAACGCTGCGTCTGTCACTTTCCCGGTAGACACCGAAGAGAGCCGTTCCCAGTTCCTCGAAGGTGATGTCCCGGTCCGGGTGTTCTGCCAGATACAGCAGGACTTCATATTCCCGGTTGGCGAGACACAGATCCTGTTCCCGGTAGAAGGCCTTGTGGGCTACCCTGTCGATGGAAAGATTTCCGATCGTCAGTACCAGATCGGAAGAAGCCTGCGCCAGTTGTCTGCGCCTGCGGATCAGGAGGTCCACCCGGGCTTTCAGCTCCCGGAGACTGTAGGGTTTGACCAGATAATCGTCCCCGCCGCAGGTAAGTCCCCGGATCACATCTTCCTCGGAACTTCTGGCAGTGAGAAACAGGATCGGCACAGAGGAAAAAGAGCGGATGTAACGGCACACCCGGTAACCGTCGGCTTCGGGCAGCATAACATCCAGTAAGATACAATCCGGAAGATTCTTTCGAATGGATAAGACGCCTTCCCGGGGGGAGATGGCAGTATACACGGTGAATCCCGCACCGGTGAGATATTTCTGATTGATCGCCAGCACTTCGGCATCATCATCGATCAGCACAAGCTTGAACATAGTATTATCTTACCTCCTTTGCTGGTGCTATTTTAGCATGGGGGAAAAACGATTGTCACCAAAGGAAGGTCGACAGAGAGAGACAAAGGACAGCGGAAAACGACAGACCGGATGAAAAAGTGACACGAGAAGGGGGAGAAAAATGAATCGGTCAAATACGAGTGCAAATAAGGATATCGGACACATAGTAAAGGATATGCTGCGGCTTCTGGTGGCTTATGGAGTGGCTGTGTTATTTATGGGAAGAGCATGGAGCCTTCGGACACTTGGGGGTATGACAGGGCTGGCAGCGATATTCGTGCTGCTTTATGTATTGGGAAAGGAAGAGCAATATCTGTATAATGTGACCCTGTTCGGTTATCCGGACAGGATACAGCGGCGCAGAACAGGATCGTTTCTGGTGGCAACAGCGGCAACCGTGGTCCTGCTGCCATATATTACAGAGGATCAGAGGGGATATTTTCTGTTTCTGATCCTGGCGTACAGTCTGGAAAGCGTACCGTTGCTGCGACACGGCAGATGCTGCAGAGACATGGAAAGAAATCGCGGGGAAGTGCCGCGTACCGCATTTGTGGGAAGAAGGGCGCAGTACAACAAGTTTCGGTATTTTTTGAAGAAGACCAGCATTCCCATGGAGCTTGTGGGGTATATTGCGGCATCGGCACAGGAACTGGCACAGATTTCAGAAGGAGATGCAGGAGAATATCTGGGAAGTCTGGAAGATCTGGAAATGCTGATCCGCCGGTACCATCTGGATCAGATCTATATTCTGCAAAAGCGCGAGGAACAGCTTTTTTCCATGCAGAAATATGTGGATCTGTGCATTGATATGGGGGTGACGGTACGGATGGTGGTGGATTTCTATAAGAGGCGCAGAGCCGACAGTTATGTAAGCTGTGTGGGAACCTATCCGGTCATCACCTACCATACGGTGACGTTGAATACTGGAGAACAGGTGATAAAACGGATCATGGATGTGGCAGGAGGCCTGGCAGGGATCGTTTTGTTTTCTCCGGTGATGTTATTGGCGGCGCTGGCCATTAAGCTGGATTCCCCCGGTCCTGTGATCTTCCGGCAGACCCGGGTCGGGAAAAACGGCAGGACATTTCAGATCTATAAATTCCGTAGCATGTATGTGGATGCGGAAGAGAGAAAGTCAGAGCTGCTGTCGCAAAATGAGATCGCGGGGGGCGTAATGTTCAAGATCCGGGAGGATCCCCGGATCACCCGGGTGGGCAGGATCCTGCGGAATTTAAGCATTGATGAGCTGCCACAGTTTTTTAATGTGTTGGGAGGTTCCATGAGTCTGGTGGGAACGAGACCGCCGACCCCGGACGAGGTGGAGAAATACGGCACAAGGCAGTGGCGGCGGATCAGTATCAAGCCGGGCTTGACGGGCATGTGGCAGGTGAACGGCAGGAGTCTGGTGACGGATTTCGAAAAGATTGTGGAGCTGGATGTGGAATATATTGATAACTGGTCACTGATGGAGGATATCCGGATTTTGTGCAAGACGGTGACAGTGTTGTTAAAGCATGCGGATGCGTATTAGAAAGAGAGGCAGAAGAGGTGGAATGAAGATGCATGGAACCCGGGTGAACTGGGTAGGAATGACCGGTGCCGTGGTATTGTTTGGATATGGATGGTGGAGAGAACCGTTGGCGGCGGTGCTGGGAGGGATGATCCTGCTTGCGGATCTGTTGGCCATGGAGGTGAGTGTAAGGAAAAGGGATGGGAAAAATGCTAAGAATACAATGTTTTGAAAAAAATGTAAAAAAAAAGAAAAATATTTCTGTTTTTCTGAACCTTTTTTCTGAGACGGAGAGTCTTAATAGATAAGACAGAATAAAAGGGGCGTTTTAACAGGCATCTCTGGAAGAAAGGAGCAAAAGGGGACATGGAAGAACGAAGACGGATCGACCGTGTGGGCTACCAGGCAAAGAGTGTTATCGTGGTATGTGATACCGGGGAAAGCATTTTTGTGGAGACCCGGAATGTCAGTCCGCTGGGCATAGCCTTTACGATGCCGGCAGGATCTCCTGACCTTAAGGGGAAAGACATCATAATCGTAGCGGATACGATGATCATGTATGCAGATGTCACCAGACAGGAGGAGCAAGAAGACGGAAATTTTAAAGTAGCTATTTCGGCAAAGAAGTTCACGCCGGAGGTGCTGCAGTATTTATTTGAACATATTGTTGAAAAATAGAATGGAGAGGAAAAATCATATGAGAAAAAACAGTAAGAACGAAAAAGTGATTCGTGCTATGGCGATCGGCATTTCCGCAATGCTGATGGCATCTTCACCGTTGACTGCACTGGCAGCAGAAGGAGAGGGGAATTCTTCCGAAGGAAACGAGGATAAGAACATTACAGTGACACCGGAAGCCGGTGCATGCGATCAGGCGGAAGCAGCCGCAAAAGATGCTGACAAGGCTGTAGAGGACGCCGAAAAGAGTGCCGCTGATGTGAAGGCGGAAGTGGTTGACAAGGTGGCAGCCGGAGATGTGAAGGATGCCGAGGGAAAGGATCTGTCTCAGGACATTCTGGATGCCAATGCCAAAGTAGAGGATAAGACTGTTAAAGACGGTTCATCCCTGAAGGACGCAGAGTCTGCCGTAGAGAATGCAGATACTGCGCTAGGGGTTGCGGAAGCCAATGACAAGCTGTCCGACGCAGAACTGAATAAGGCAGCTGATGCTGCGGCAAATGCAGGACAGACTGCGGCAGAAGCAAAGGATGCCATGCAGGCTTCCCAGGATAAGGTAAATGGACAGATTGAGAATATCAAGGATGCTGCTTCTATCACCGATGCCAATGCTGCCTATGAAGAAGTAAAGACTACCGTGGATCAGGCGCAGGCTGATTTCGATGCAAAGCTTGGGGAGTACAATACCGCCAAGACAGCTTATGAAGAGGCAGCACAGAAGGTGGCAGCCTATGAAAAGGCTTATGAGGAGGCTGTAAACAGTGCAGATGCGAACGCTGAGGCGGCAGCAGCTGAGCTGGCAACAGCGAAGACAAATGCAGAAGCACTGGCAAAGGCTCTGGAAGCTGCCAAGGGTGCAGTGGATAAGTCTGCAGCAGGTGCTCTGGATATTGCAGATAAGGAAACTCTGACCCAGGGAGACAATGGACTGAACTGGAAAAATGAGGATCAGCTTTTCATTTCCATTATGCAGAACTACTATCTGCCCGAGGTACAGAAGATCACTGCCGATGATATTAAGGTTGTCCGCAGACAGGGTGAAGACAATAATACCAAGAATTATTTTGAAGTAACCTATACCGATGAGAATGGTAATAAGCAGACAAAGTTTTACAACTATGTGATGGATGACAAACAGACTTCCAAGGACAATATCGTGATCTTTGAGAAGCGAATTGAGGAAGTAAACTGGAAGACGGCGCAGGAGACCAATCCGGATCAGTATGTGAAGGAAAATGGGGATACTATCACTGTTTCCGAAGTGGAAAAAGGTCTGAAAGACGGAACCATTATTGCAGTAGATGGAAAGAAAGTGATCAAGAACGACGGAACCGAGAGTATCATTATTTCTGACAATAACCAGAAGACCGAAAACGGCGAGGTTGATACTGATGTAAATGAGGCTACCGAGAAGGAATCCTGGAAACTGGATGAGAACGGCAACCTGATCAAGACCGTGACCGCTGATGTGACCACCATCACCTATACCGATGCAAAATTCACTTCTACCGAACAGTATCAGACAGAGGCAGAGAGAGATGCTGCAGCTGCTGCAAAGGAAAAGGAATTGGAAAATGCCAATAACGGTAAGGAAGCAACCGTTACAGGAACAGAAAAAACGGATTATACTTATACCGGTAACGGAACCTACATTCCTACCTTTACGAAGACTGTGGATGTGAAGAAAACTGTTCGTTCTTGGGACAGCGCGAGTGAAGTTCAAAATGATGTTAAGGATGACAAAATAAACGATATTAAAGATCAGATTAAAAAAGAAACGGATTGTGATGAATTATATTTAATAAGTGAAAGCAGTACGTTAACGACCAATAAGACCGAGGATAACGTATTACTTAAAGATAAATATGAGGTATCCGGTACCGTATCCGCAACTTATGCAAAGGTCACTAAGAAGACAGTAGACCAGAGTACCTTCGGCTCCCTCTGGAATGACATCAAGGCACTGTTTGGTAATGGAGAAACTACGAACAAGAAACTGGAAGATGCAGCCAGAAAGGCAGTCGAGGCAGATGGCGGTATTTTCGTCAGCGCTAACTGGGATGACTGGAAGCTTGGCAAGGCAACCATCCGCTATGTAGCAGGTGTCAGTGTCAAGACCGATGAGAAGACCACCGAAGAGGCTGCACAGAATGCGGTACAGGATGCAGCACTGGCACAGGCAAAAGCAAGTGGCGCAACCGGTGTGTACAATGTGAAGACTACAGATACCGATACCATTGCTCATACCAGCTATTCCTATGAGATTGATTATCTGGAGAAAACCGGAGAGACCACAACCAATACTGCTGTCAGAACTGAGACTTATGCAAATGCAGAGGTGCTGACCGGTCAGATCATCCAGAACCTGAACTATATTCAGGGCAACATTAAGCTGACCCAGAAGGATGAAGCATATCGTCAATTTGTAGATGATGCCAAGGCTCTGACCGAAAAGTATCAGAAACTGTTAAATGATGCACAGGAAGCACAGAAAGATGTGGTAGCAGCACAGGGCAAGGTAGAGGAACTGAAGAAAGAGATCGAAGCTCTGAAGAGTGACAGAACCAGTAACCTTGGAGCTCTGGAGGAACTGGAAGGAAAGCTGACCGTGGCTGAACAGAACAAAAAGGATGCAGAAGATACTCTGAAGGAGATTCTGGACAGCCTGGATGAGGCAGGCGGAGAGCTGGATAAGGCGATCGAGCGTCTGACTCCTGCACCTACACCCGGAACACCTGCAGGTGGAGAAGGTGAGACCGGGGGTGCTGGTGATACAGAGGAAGGCGGCGCCGGAGAGGCAGAAACAGTTGTTACACCTGTTGCACTGGCAGCAGCACCCGCAGCACAGGCAACCGTAGTTGCACAGAACCAGGCAGCAGCACCCGTTGTACAGATCGCTGACGAAGCAGCACCTCTTGCAGAAGCAGCTCCTGCAAATACACAGGAAACCGTTCAGGCAGGTTCCGATAAGGAAGAGACCAAGGAAGCCGTAAATATCGAAGAAGAGGCTGTTCCCCTGGCAGATGTAGCTGTGGAAAGCGAACATGCAAAGATGTCCTGGTGGTGGTGGCTGATCATTCTGATCCTCGGTGCAACCGGATATGAAATGTATAAGAAGCACAATGAGAAGAAGCTGAAGGCTCAGGCAGAAAATGCAGGAGATATCGAAGAATAAAAGATAACAAAAACGACATCCATTGGGATTTCCCCGGTGGATGTCGTTTTTTAGACCTTGGAAAGAAAATTACTCGAAGAGCTCTTCGACTTTTTCCAGATCACCGTCTCCGGTCAGAAGAAGAGTCACTGTGGCCTGGGCACTGCTGATATCGGTTGTCCCCTCAACGCATAATTCACCGTCAGTATTGTAGAGAGCCCATTGGAACTCATTGACAGAGGAGGGCCAGTCTGCTTCCATAGAGATCGATTCCTGATCCGACAGGGAATCCAGATTTACCTGTTCCCCGGTCACGGGATCAATGACCGCTACCATACCGATTTCGATGCCGCACATATTGACTACTGACAGAGTGAGTGCCCTGGTATCCTCCGAAGTGGATTCTATGGCAGACGAATCGGAATCCGGGGAAACATCGGCAGGCTGGGCGGCAACAGTCTCAGACGGGGAGGTGGAAGCAGTCGTGGCGGAGGATGTATCCTCTCCGTCAGAATTCTGACTGCATCCTCCGAATAACAGACAACAGGACAATATACTTACAGCAAAAATATGTCGTATGAAACTTTTTTTCATAATAATCTCCATTCTGCAGACGATTCCTTCCGTCGGAGAAATCGCGAATCAAATTTCAAATTTGATTCTGCGATAAGGGCTGCTTTGTGACGCCTGCAGCACAAATAGCCGTGTGAAAATCTATATCACCATTATATCGGATTTCCCATAAAAAGTAAATTTATGCGATAAAAATTTCCGGAAGCAGACCGGTAGGAATTCCTGAAAAAAATATCGAAAAATGTGAGCCGTTTTTCATGGATAAGTAGTCTTTATAGATAGAGACTAAGAAATAACGGAGGCGGTCGAGATGAGCGGCATGTTATATTCCATACCTGTGATTTTGACAGGTTATCGAATCGTACAAATTGAAGATGAAGCGACACCGCTTGCACAGGCAGCAAAGAGTGGATATTACGGTGACACAGTAGCCGGAATGCTGGGCATTGGTGTTTTATTACTCTTGGTGATTTATTTTATATTATGCAGAAAATACCAGAAAAGAATCATAGAATTGCAGGAAAATGCACATCCCGGCTGGAACTGGTGGAAACTTAGAAAGCAGGTAACCGAACTGGAGGATAAAAAGGCAGAAGGAATTGTCGAGGATATCCGGCGGGCAGCGCAAAGCTATATGACTGTTTAAATTTAATCAGAAAGATCCGGGGATCATCCCCGGATTTTTTACACCAGATTTATAAAAGTGAAGTATTTCGTTGCTGATGTCTGCCGGGAATGTTATAATCATGTATGTGGCCGGTTCAGAGACCTGCGCCACAAGCATAGGAAAGAAAAGGAAGGCAATCTATGAAAGTCTTGGTAACAGGCGTAAAAGGCCAGTTGGGATATGATGTGGTAAATGAGTTGACAAAGCGCGGAATTGAGGCTGTCGGCGTGGATATTCAGGAGATGGATATCACAGATGCGGCCAGCGTGGAAAAGGTGATCGGAGAGGCGGCACCGGACGCTGTGGTACACTGTGCAGCCTATACCGCAGTGGATGCAGCGGAGGATAACGTGGAAATCTGCCGTAAGGTCAATGCGGACGGCACACAGAACATTGCGAATGTCTGCAAGAAGCTGGACTGCAAGATGGTCTATATCAGTACCGATTATGTGTTTGACGGCGAGGGCACCAGACCCTGGGAGCCAGAGGACGAGCGTCATCCGCTGAATGTATACGGACAGACCAAATACGAAGGAGAACTGGCAGTACAGAAGACACTGGAGAAATATTTTATCGTAAGAATCTCCTGGGTATTCGGAGTCAACGGCAAGAACTTCATCAAGACCATGCTGAATCTGGGCAAGACCCATGATCATCTCACAGTGGTGAATGACCAGTTCGGATCTCCTACCTATACTTATGATCTGGCAAGGCTTCTGGTGGATATGATCCTGACGGATAAATACGGTATCTATCATGCTACCAACGAAGGTATCTGTAACTGGTATGAATTTGCCTGCGAGATATTCCGCCAGGCTGGCATGAAAGTGGATGTGGCTCCTGTACCGGCTTCCGAGTATCCGACGAAAGCCAAGCGACCGGAGAACAGCCGCATGAGCAAAGCCAAGCTGACAGAGAACGGATTCGTAAGGCTTCCCTCCTGGCAGGATGCGTTAGAGAGATATCTGAAAGAAATCCTGTAAACAGATTTTGTGTAAGCAGGAAAATAACGGGAAATACTTCAGGGAGCGGTATCGGAAACGGTACGGCTCCCATTTTGGCGAATGTACATCATCGAGCTTTTAAGCGAGATGGTGTACAAAGTATACAAATCGAGTAGGAGCCAGCCTGCTCGACTTATAATATATGAAAAAGTCATGAAAAACCCTGTAAATTTCACGAAAAACCTGTTGACAACGGAAGTCGGAACAAGTATACTGTTAAAGCGTGCCAGAAAAGGTGCGTCTATTATACTATTAAGAAAGAGGTGAAACAGAATGCCAACATTTAACCAGTTAGTAAGAAAAGGACGTCAGACATCTGTTAAGAAGTCTAC
>OLXS01000658.1_pt1 | contig 14272 bp, 10 predicted proteins | sample 1673921 | NCBI WGS metagenome assembly OLXS01 (sample SAMEA103958134, study PRJEB25191) | human gut metagenome
TTCACCTTGCGAAATGGCAGTCATGGCCTGGGCATAGAGTTGGCGGTAGTTGATGGTTACGTTGGTATCGATCGGTGCAGTCACTTCTATGCAGATGAAACGGCGGCTACCGCTCGGATCGGTCAGCAAGTCTTTCTGATTGCTTGTCCCGATGAACGAGGCATAGCGCCGCATTTCCTGTATACTGCTGCCATACGGTTTGCGCAGGTTGGCAACAGGCTTTTGCAATAAATGCTTCAGAAAACCCTGTTGATTGATACTGACCTGGTCGAATTCATCGATGTTGATCAGCATAAAGCGTCCCAGGTATAGTTCTGCATCCCGTTTGCTTTTGAAGTCCAGGCTGTCGGTGTAGCCGAAACGGAGTTCGGGTGGCAGCAAGATACGGCAATAAGTGGATTTCCGGAATCCTTGCGAACCTACAAGTAAAGGTGAAGTGCTGTTTCCATGCTGGCGGTCCATCCCCCTCCAATGCGCCACCATGCCTAGAAACCAACGGTAAAAGAGTTCTTCCCAATGCGGATTGCCGCAAGGAACGAGCCGGGCAAGTGCGCGGATGCGGTCAGTACCGTCCCATCGGGGAAGGTCACACAAGTATTCTTCTACAGGATTGTAAAGCGGAACGAAATCGGAGGTGAGAAAGCGGTCTATATCCCGGTCCCACACTTGCAGCCCTTCTTTTAAGGCGCAGAGGGCGATGCTGTTGCGGGTACGTTTATCTAATGGCTTGAAATAGAAATGAACGGAGTCCCGTTGACGGTATTCCACCTCGTCCAGCACGGTGTTGAAGCGGAATTCATACCGTCTTTTCAAGAATTCCTCCAGCCGGAAGGTGGCTTCCTGCTCTTTACTGAAACCGCTTTTTTTACCGAAACCTTTCATTTCCCGGTATCCGTTGCCAAAAGCTGTACGGATGGTTTCTGTGTCCGTTGCGTGAAAATAGTGCATCAGCGTGCGCTGTACGGCTTCCTCTTCGGGGATGCCTGTTTTGAAGCATTGTTCTACCAGATGGGGCAGTAAAGGTTCCAGCCCGTCATCACGTTTCCAGTTTTCCATCTCGGCCAATGCTCTTTTCCGTGCCGACTGGTACATCTGGGCAAAAATCTGCATACTTTCGCAGCCGGGTGTCATTCGTTCCGGTGCGCTTTCGCTGTTTTGTTTCCGTTGCCGGAAAGTTTCCTCATCGGGCAGGGCAAGCGGTTGCTCTATGCAGAAAGGAACGGACGAAGGGTTATAGTAAGGTTGTTCATCCACGGTCATGCGACAGCTTTGCATCAGGTCCGGTTCTTTCAGTGTGATGCCGAAAGGAAGCATGGGCTGGTAGCATGTCACCGCCAGCCGATAGGCGTGGGCATGAAACAGAAGGACTTCTTGTGTGGCAGTGGGCAAGCTGCCGTCAGTGCGTGCGAAGCGTACCCATATCTTTACGCTCCGTCCGCTTGAACCGCAGAAAGCGGCAAAGGTTTGTGGCAGTTGCTCTACTTGGCGTTTCACATATTCCACCTCATACAGGTCGGCGAGCCGGTTCACTTCCAGCTGCACCAGTCCGTTGTAATGTTTCATACGTTTCTCACCCTTTTGTTTGCGGGTATATTCTACGGCAGGATAGACACGCGGCAGTTTGTCGATGTGGACGTAGCGGGCGGACGATCCTGCCAGCCGGGGTAGTATTTCACGCAGTTCCGATATATGCCCTGCTTTGTTCTCTGTCTTTACTTTCTCGAAGAATGCGTCCGTATCGCATAGTGACAAGGCTTCTGTCCCCTGTTCTTCATCTTTTCTGATGAGTGTAATTTTCATATTTGTCTTTCGTTTGAATGTTTTTTGGTTTTATGTACCTCCCATGGAAAAGATGATGTTCTGTCGTGTGGAGAAGACTGCGTATTGCGAGTGTCTATGTGTGCATATTTTTAGTAAAGATAAGGTTTCTTTCCGGATTCTGCAAATGCTTTCCGGATTAAATGCCGTCTTTTTCTTTTTCCTTTCTTTTCTGTGTTTTTATTCTTAGTCTCAGTGCATATTCCCCTGTCTCTTATTTGTTTTCTACCTTTTCTTTTCTTATTTTTGTATGTTTGTAATTAGTTATCTACCCTTGTGATTAAGTCTGATCATAAAGGTGATTAAAATTAATCACAAAGGTAGTTAAGCTTAATCACATCCGTGATTAATAGATATTGAACTTTCATCAATAAAAAAAGAACAGTATGGCAATACTATTTGATTGGTACGAGAATCCCAAAACCTCTGAGCAACAAGGGGAAGAGAATATGTTGCATCCGCGTCTCCGGCTGAATGGGAAAGTAAGCACGGCCCAGCTCCGTGCCCGTATACAGAAATATTGTACATTGACGGAAACGGATGTAATAGCCGTGCTCGATGCGCTGTCACACGCCATGGGCGAGGAATTGGCGGAAGGCAGGCAGGTGCATCTGGACGGCATCGGCTTTTTCCGTCCCAATCTGGTGAGCACCGAGCCGGTAACCGAAAAGACGAAACGTAAAAATACAAAGGTAAGGCTTAAGGGGATTGTTTACCGCCCCGACCGATTATTGATGGATGAGGTGGGGAAGGTAAAGGTGCAGCGTACCCGGTTCTCGTTTCATTCAAGTAAACTGACCGATGAGGAAATTGACGCATTGCTGACGGAGTTCTTCACAACTCATGATTTTGTGCAGCGGAAAAGTTTCCAGCTTCTTTGCAGTATGACACAAAGTACGGCCAGCCGCCATTTACACCGCTTGTGCGAGGAAGGAAAGCTGAAAAATGTGGGACTTCCCAAACAACCGGTTTATAAGCCGATAAATGGGTATTATGTTGTGAATGAATGATTTAAGTGAGATGTGCAAGAAAATAGGAGTGAGGGCATGAGGGCAATGCTCTCACTTTTTAACATGCCCTCACTGTGTGTAGTGGTTTAATAATGAGTAGGTTATGACTTTTAGTGAGGGCATGAGGGCATAAGTGGGTGCAACTTAATATAAAAAGTTGTTTTACCACCAGATTTGTTTACCATCAACGTATGTGAACGGACGTTCTTCTGTTTTCCGTGTGTGTGCAGAAATAGATAAAATAGTTGAAGTCCGTTACTAAAATAGGGAAATCCCTACCAACTAATAGGGATTTTCTTTGTTATGAACTGAAACCTCTGGCTATCTTTGCACTAGAAAAAGTAGATAGAATAACAAATAAAACAGGTATGAGTATGAAAAAGATTGTATTAGCTTCGCTTATGATGGTGTGCTTGCCTTATTGGGCAATGTCACAAAGCGTTGATGACGACCTTTATTTCATCCCTAAGAAAAAAGCTGAAAAGAAAGAGGAGGTTAAGCAAGAGGTGAAAGTGGTGGTTCCGCAGAAGCAGAACACGACTACCGTTTACGCAGCCCCCGGTTCTACAGTGGTAGTGAAGGATGTGAAAGGAAAAGTGCGCGATGTGGATGAGTATAATCGTCGTTATACTTCACGAGATAATAACTTCTCGATGGAGAATGATACCTTGTATATTGAGGAGAAACCTTTGAATGAGAGAGGGGAATGGGTTAATGGTTTTGAGGGCTCTCAAGACGATTATGAATACGCGATGCGTATCGTCCGTTTCCGCAATCCCCGTTACGCCATTCCGGTAAGCAGTCCGCTCTATTGGGATGTGGTTTACGGTTTGCCTTCATGGGATTGGAATGTATATGATGACGGATTGTATGCATACGTTTTTCCCACTTACACGAACCGCTTGTGGTGGGATTGGCGTTGGAATTATCCATATGGCGCCAGCTGGGGATTCAGTTGGGGATGGAGTTCGCCGTGGTACTACAATAGCTGGTACTATCCCGGTTATTGGGGTGGCGGCTACTGGGGTGGCTATTGGGGCTACCATCATCACCACCACCATCATTATTATCCGCATTATTCCGGTCACGGTTGGGGCGGCGGCTACTGGGGAGGCGGTCATGGATGGTATGGCTCAAGCAGACGTAATCCGGGAATACATGCCGGAAGATACACCAACAGCTATGGCTCTTCACGCCCAAGCCGGAATAATTATGTGAATAGTTATGATAGGAATAGTCGTAATTCGTATGTAGGAAATTCCAGACAAAATGTCCGTAATAGTGCTAATAGCTATCGTACCGCAACACGTAACGGATCTTCATCAGGAAGAGTGGTTTCGGGATCTGACGGTGTAAATTCGGTTCGTCCTAATAGAAGCGCTATCAGAACCCGTACAGGAGCAACTCTTTCACCAAGTCAGGCTGCAGGAGTCCGTCCGGGTAATTCGTATTCACGTCCGACAGAAGGAAGGGGTTCTTCCTATACCAGACCAAGCAGTACCCGGAGAAGTGTGGGAAATGCAGCAGGATCTGCTTATCAGAGAACAGGGGCTGCAAGCCGTGGCGCTTATCGTAACAATAGTGGCGTTTCGAACTCTCGCAGCAGTTCATATTCCCGTAGCAGCAGTCCTTCCCGTAATAGTTCGTCTAACTCTTACCGTAGTAGTGGAACTTCTTCTTCCCGTAGTAGTTTTTCTAGTGGCGGTGGGGCTTCCCGTAGTTCCGGAGGCGGTGTTTCCCGTTCAAGTGGCGGTGGCAGATCGCGTACCAGATAAGTAGCAGATTAAACCAGACTGTTGTATTTAATAGAATTGATGTATGAAAAATAAAGTAATAGTAACCGCTTGTACGTTGCTGGCAATGGCAACGGCAAGCGCACAAAATGCTTATGATGCGGAAAAGTTGCTGGGGAATGACTTGAATGGAACAGCACGATTTGTTGGTATGGGTGGTGCCATGGGAGCTTTGGGAGGTGATATATCTGTCATGAGTTCCAACCCTGCGGGTATCGGCATTTTTCGTAGTAATGATGTGTCCGTTTCTTTTGGTTTTAATAATACTTCGACAAAGAGTAACTTTAGTGGCGTGTCAATGAATGAAGACAAAACGCGCGCTTCATTTGACCAGATTGGATTTGTTTATAGCAATAAGATAGGCAACAATACTTCTTTGCGTTTTGTGAATTTCGGATTCAATTACCATAAAAGTAAAAACTTCAACCGCCTTTTCTCTATGGGAGGGGCGTTGGATAATATGTCACAAAGCTTCCAGCTGGCTCAGGAAATGGAACGATATGGATTGACGGAAAGCGAGTTTAATGACATACTGGATGCGAAGAATCCTTATACCAAATATTGGAACCAGTTACCTGTTTTAGGAGTAATGGGGGTGAGAACCGGTGTGGTTGACTGGTTTAATGATCCTGAAAAAAACATTCATGCTCCATGGGGGTGGAATGGTTTTAACAATAACTTCTTTAGTAAGGAAACTGGAGGTATCAGTCAATATGATTTTAATGTTTCATTCAATATTGAAGACAGGGTCTATTTAGGAGCTACCTTGGGGGTCTATGATGTGAATTATGACCGTTATACTTCTTATACGGAAAATTTGAATGATGATAAGGGTGCGGATAATGGGGGGTATACATTGGATAATTATTATAGACTGGAAGGAACTGGTATGGATTTGAAGTTGGGGGTTATTGTACGTCCTATAGAAAGTTCTCCTTTCCGTTTGGGATTTGCCGTTCACACGCCTACATGGTATGATTTAAGAGAAAGCTATAATGCCACTTTATCTTCTGATATTTTAGCTTATGAAAAACCCTATATCCAGACATTGAGTGATTTTCTGGTAACTCCGGAATATGATTATTTGACCTATGATTATAATCTTACTACTCCGTGGAAATTTAATGTCAGCGCGGGTACTACTTTTGCGGGTGCGGTGGCAGTAGGTGCGGAATATGAATATCAGGATTATTCTTCCAGTAAGCTGAAGGATGTGGATGGTTATGAATTGGGAGATCAGCCTAGCGTTGAGAATTATCTGAAAGGTGTCCATACTTTCCGTATAGGAATGGAAACGCGGATCATACCTGAGTTTAGCATCCGTGCAGGGTATAATTATTCTTCGGCTGCATTTTCAAAAGATGCTTATAGTGCCTTGTCTTTATATAGCACGCGTACTGATTTTAATAATACGGAGTCTAAGAATACCTTTACGTTTGGTCTTGGATACCGTGGCAGTGTAATTTATGCGGATTTGGCATATAAATATGATATGTATAAATCAAACTTTTATGCTTTTGACGATATAGATCTTCCGGCAACTAAAGTGGACAATGAACGGCATCAGCTCTTGCTGACAGTCGGCGCCCGCTTCTAAGAATTTATTGTGAGTCTAATATAATTAACCTGTGATATACCGGAAGAACTTTATAGGCTTCCGGTATATTTTTTATTTATCGCGGAATTCTTTCCTTTTCCAGAAGTTGAATCCTGCATATACACGAACGGTTCCGAATGTATTAGTGAGAGAGAAATTCCTTTTCCGATAATCGTATGTATGCATCACCAGTGAAGCACCTACAAAGTACTTGTTGGTATTATAGACCACGGCGGCACGTGTTATCAGGTCAAAATTGATATCCTTTATCCAATGATTGTCGGTGTTAGGCGTATCGTCTATTTTTGATTTTTTATAGGCAATGGCCGGTAAGAGTGAAAGATTGGAAACCCAGTTTTTTGCAAATACCCAGTTATAGCCATAACCCACGTTGATGCTGTAATCAGAATATTTCACTTTCTTGAAAAGCAGGGCATCATGCAGTTGGGCTCTCACTTCACCGGGAAGCTTTTCGTAATCAAAAGATATGTTGTGCTGGGAATAAGAAAAGCCCGCCATCAGGGAACCCGCGCTTTTACGCTGGTTGGTGGACTGGCTATAGGCTGCCGGATAAGAGAATTTTTTATAATTGAAAATCCAATAGGCGTTCAGTCCTTTGATTTTACTTTGCAATCCGTTGAAATTCAGATTTTTAATGGGAGTTTTCAGGTCAAATCCGCTGGAAGAACGTATCTTGAAATCGCTTCCTGTCTTTCTGTAATATAAATCCACACCAAATTTGGAACTATAAAGATTCAGTGCCATTTCGGTTTTCTTGGCCTTGTTCTTGTGTCCGCCGAAAATATCTTTTACATCGAAAGAATATCCTAGAAATATCCAGCGCCATCCGAAATAGACCCCCAGCTTGAAACTGGCATTGGGGGAGAATCCCAAACTTTGTTCGCCGTTGTTTCCTTTACTGCCTAACCGATAGTATTCGTACCAACTGCTGGATTCCAGCATGAAAGCCAGATTGTAGAGGTTAGGCGAGATATAGGTGGTATCGACCGCGTTGAATTCTTTTCCCACTTTCCTGATTTTTCTTCCGGTATGACGGACAGTTGTCGCTATTCCATCGGTCAATGTAATGAGAACACCCTTGTTGTCCTGTACTGTCGAGTCCTTCTGTTCCGCTTGTGCATATACACCGAGGGCGGAAAGGAAAGACAGACAAAACAGGCATAATTGACGGATGTCCATAGGCAGAAATCAGAGTTTGTCAAGTATACGGTCCATTACCCAGTTGGTGGGTGTCGCACTGATGCCGTCGCAGGTACAGACAGCTTTTCCCTGCAAGTGTTCTACTACGGCTTTTATGAGCGGAAGTTGTACATGAGGGGGATTTTCGGGAAGAAACTCCTCGCGGCCTCTTTCAGTATGCAGGGCGATGGGATCGTAAGTGAAAACAGAGAAACAGATCATTCCCTTGTCTCCGATGATTTCTATACGGTCTTCCTTGGCCGATTCATGGGCAACGAAACACCATGATCCTGATCCCGGCAGACCGGAATCAAATTTGAAGCAGGCACTTATCGTATCTTCTGCCGGATATAACCCGCCACGGTTGCTCTTGTATCCTTGGGCTTCGAGAATGCAGCCGAACATATCTTGTAGCAAATCCAGCTGGTGAGGAGCCAGATCATAGAAATAACCGCCGCCGGCAATATCAGGTTGTACACGCCAGGGAAGGTTGGTACTGTTGTAATCCAAAGCGCGGGGAGGCTGGGCGAAACGTATCTGTATGTTGATGACATTGCCTATTTCTCCGTCCTCTACCATCTGGCGTACTTTTTGGAAATAAGGAAGATAGCGTCTGTAATAAGCTACGAAACAAGGAATTCCTGTTTCCTGTGATATGCGGTTGATGCGTGCACAGTCTTCATAGCTGGCCGCCATAGGTTTCTCGATGTATACGGGCTTTCCTGCCTTCATGGACATAATGGCAAAAGTGGCATGAGAAGAGGGGGGAGTGGCTATATAAATAGCATTGACATCTTCATCTCCTATTAACTGCTGCGGATCGGAGTACCAGCGGGGAATGTTGTGTCTTTTGGCGTATGATTGAGCTTTTTCTTTGTCACGGCTCATTACGGCCACTACCTCTGAACCTTCGATTAGGGCAAAGGCTGGTCCGCTTTTCTTCTCGGTCACTTCTCCGCAACCGATGAAGCCCCATTTTACTTTGTCTAATTTAACCATGGTAATAACTTTTTTGTCATTCCGCTTAAAATAATAACAATTTATATTGCAAAGATAGGACTATTTTGCAATTTCAGCCGGATAAAAATCAGTTATTGTAATATTTCTTGCGCAACAGTTTGAATGCAGGAGTCTTGACGTAGTCATTTAACCAGGAATTCAGGCTGTCAAGCAATATTGGAGAATGTTTGCTTACTCCCCATGAATAGAATTGTGAGAAGCTGATGGCTGTTTCTATATCCAATTGTGGAAAATCATTGATGGAGGCTTTGGCAATGCTCTCGTCGCATACGGCATAGTCTATGTCACCATGTGCTACCATGGCCAGTAATTGTTCTTGTCCGTATTTCTCCACTTCTTTGATATAGATGGTATCGCCTATTTCGTTACTTAAATTATGTATGCGCAGGATGGCAGGTGAGTTTTTGACTAGATGAAGGGTCTTGCGGGCTAGTTCCAACTGGCTGTGAATGTACAGACTATCGTTTTCTTTTTCGGGTTTACGCTGTACCAGTACTTGTTTGTTCAGTATAATGGGGCGGGTAAACAACAGGGAGTCTTTGTATTCTGTGGTAACTACCGTGCTGTTGGCCAATATATCGTATGTTCCTTTTTGTACGCCTTCCAGTCTTTTGGAAAAGCTCATTTCAGGAGTGATTTCCGGTTTCAGTCCTTTGCTGTGTGCAAAAGCATGGAGCAGTTCGTAGTGGAAACCGGAAACGGTGTCGCCGTCGGCATAAAAACTGATAGAATTGTACTCGGTAACGGCACGCAGGATTCCCGATGCCGCTATTTCTGCATAATCGCGGGGCAGACTGGTTTCAGCCTCCGTTTTCTTTTTGAAGAAGATGGAGGATAGGGTTACTGCAAGGATACCCATCAGAATGTATTTCAGATATTTTCTCATATAGACCGTCAATCAAAGAAATTCCATGAAAGGCCGAACTTTATCATTCGCGGATTGATTGGGTAGTGAGGCGCCAGGAAGTAATTGGATTTTCCCGAACCGGCATTGACGTGATACATCATAATAAAGAAGCGGGTACGTTTTAAATGCAGGTTGGCATAGACGTTGACTATCGGAAAAGCTCCTATCTCGATTTTGTCATCAGGATTCTGGTTATAGAATTGTCCGATGACGGGGGAGTAGTCTGGCGCGTAATATTTACTGAAATAGCGCACATCTGCTCCCATTTCTATCTGGAGTACTTTTTTGGCGAGACCGAATTTCATGTACAAGTTGCCGTAAGCCGACAATTCCGGTAAGGGCAGAATGTCTTGCTCACTTGATTTTTGATAGGCTACTTCACCGTCGAGATGAAATATTCCTACTTTCAATTTTTGTTGCAACATTGCTGTGAATATTTGTATATTGCCGGAGTGCTGTCTTACGGCTGCATTGTTCTTGAAACCGGTGACATTTCCTTCACTGTCTTTTACCGGTATGCTGGCATTGGCCAGATAAGTGTAGTTCTTTATATTTTCCACTCCGGCACGCAGTTGGGTTCCCCATCTGTTCAGACTTAGTTTTCCTTCCAGTCGGGTTCTCATTATTTTGGATAAATCGTTGTTGTCCCACCAGTAATGTTTGGATTGGAAATGCCTGAAATAGAATACGGGGTTCTGGTTCTTGATGAATGCATTTACATCCAGTCTCACCGTATCTCCGAATAAACGGAGATTCAGATCCCCTCTGCCTTCTACGCTGAATTGTCCTGCATCTTCACCGGCTATGGCCAATTCTCCTAGAATATTGTAATGTAATAGTTTTCCTTGTTTTTTGGATAGTTCGCCGCCAATGGAGAGTGAACTTTCCTTATAGTTGTTGATAATGCGCTGTCCCGGTATGTTTGTCGTGTCGGTCAAGGCGAAGTTTCGGTATTCATAACTTAAAAAGGCGGTAAGTCCGGCTTTCGCCCATTTGTTGAATCCTTCTTGTAAAGCAATGCCAATGGTATTTTTGATGGATGTGCGCTTCGTCTTGTCTATAGAGTCGGTTCCCAGATAGTTATGTTCAAAATACTTCTGATTCTGTGCGTCATCGTATGAGATGTATTTGCGATTGTTCAAGTCCACTTGTAATGTATGTATGAAGCTTGTGACAGGAACAAATACCTGCGTTATTTTTACGGAGTCCGTATCCACACTGTCCTGTTTTTCTTTATAGAACCCTAAGTTGTAACGATGTGTCAGGAAGGCATGGTAGCTGGTGTTGTGATTCCATATCTGACTCAGTCGCGTTGGGATTTCGTTGGCGGAATATTCTTTTTTGCCTTCTGCCATATCCAGCGGGTTGGTGATATACCGGTCGTCCGTGATACCTCCGTTTTCTGCCATCTTCAAGTTATCGTTGTTGAATATGAAATGCATGTCATATTTGTCTCCCCGGTAGCTGGAGAACAGGCCACCGTTGAAGAAGGCTGTGGACTGATCTTGGTAAAGCCCCCGGCCATACAGGTAATCTATGTAGAATCCAAACCCCAGTCTTTTGTTTGCATTGATGGCAAAATAGGATTTGAAGCGTTCTTCTCCGTCACGGCTGCCTCCTCCTTTGTAATAGCTCAGGTTCGTGAATGGAGAAAATGTATTGGTGAATATGACATCTTCCGGACGTTGTACGCAAAAGTCGTATGGGTCGGTGAAAAAGTATTGGCTGGGATCCCGACGGTCAAAAAAGATGCGTGAGAGGCGGGGGGAACCCAAATTTCCCAAGTAATTGTATTGTCCGGTGTAGCCGCCCATGTCATTTGAGTTCTGGAAAGCGTGCTGCAAGGTATCTACGGGGATATAAGTGACATTGCCAAAACGACTGTCCACTTTCCATGAGTACAGTCCGATGGGGATAGTGTTGGCATCTACTACGGCTGTCGTGTCTATGGGGTTTCCGTTACGGTCATATTGGTTTCTGTCCAGTCCGTTTGCCGAGGAACCGAACTGATTGTTCAGGGTATTCATTGTCCGCTGTGCCATCAAGGAAGTATGGAAGCACAGGAATAATAAAAAAATAATAGAGAATATTCTTTTCATAACGGCGGCAAAGATACAATATAAAAATAAAAGGAAGAGCTTTTCCGCTATGGAAAGTTCTTCCTTTTATTATTCGTTTAGAGTTATTTTAACTTACTGAGGTTTAATAATCTCCATTCCGATTCGGATGGCTTCTTCATTCATCGGTATCAGATGATGGTGACGTTCGGGCAATGTTTTGCGTAAAGCTTTTATTACACTTTCAATGGATACTACGGGACGCAGTTTCAGCAAGCCTCCTAAGACAATCATATTGAAGGTCTTTGCCATTCCTTTTTCGTTGGCGGCATCCATTGCGTCAATACGATAGATTTGTATGTCCTTACGTGTCGGAGGCTCGATGATTCCGTATCCGTCATAAATGAGGATACCACCCGGTTTGATTTTGCCTTCAAACTTTTCCAATGAGGGTTGGTTCAGTATGATGGCTGTGTCATATTGGCTGAGAATGGGTGAAGAGATGCGTTCATCACTGACAATCACCGTTACGTTAGCGGTTCCTCCCCGTTGTTCGGGACCGTATGCCGGCATCCAGGTTACTTCCTTGTCTTCCATCAGTCCGGAATAGGCAAGTATCTTACCCATGGATAGCACACCCTGACCGCCGAATCCTGCTATAATGATTTCCTGTTTCATGGTTTCTGTCTTTTTATTCTTTATCTTTCAAATCACCCAGCGGATAGAAGGGGAACATGTGTTCCACCATCCAGTCATTGGATGCTTGCGGAGTCATTTTCCAACCGGAATTACAAGTCGATACAATTTCCACCAAATTGGATCCTTTGCCATTCATTGAGTTTTCGAATGCCTTGCGGATAGCCTTTTTGGCTTTGCGGATGGCAGGAACCGTATGTACGGCCTGGCGGGTAACGTAGGCGGTGCCTTCCAAAGTGGCGGCAATTTCTGTCATTTTCAGCGGATAGCCATGAATGGCTACATCACGACCATAGGGGCAGGTGGCTGTCTTCATGCCAACCAGCGTGGTAGGAGCCATTTGCCCACCGGTCATTCCATAAATGGCGTTGTTGATAAAGATGATAGTAATGTTTTCGCCACGATTTAAAGCATGGATGGTTTCGGCAGTGCCGATACATGCCAGGTCACCATCTCCCTGGTAGGTAAATACCAGACGTCCGGGCCATAAACGCTTGATGGCGGTAGCTACGGCTGGTGCGCGTCCGTGGGCGGCTTCTTGCCAATCGATGTCTAGATAGTTGTATGCAAAAACGGCACATCCTACCGGTGACACACCGATTGTCTTATCTTCCATGCCCATTTCTTCAATAACTTCGGCTATTAACTTGTGAACCACACCGTGGCTGCATCCGGGGCAGTAATGCATCGGATTGTCATTCATCAGTGTCGGTTTCTTATAAACCAGGTTTTCGGGTTTTATGATTTCTTCTTTTGTCATAGTTTCTCCTCCTATTGCTTATAACATGAACCGCATAAAGAATTCCATCAGCTTGAGAAAAATAGCTGCTGCACAGACATAGATGAATACTTTGAAGTCACTTGCCATGAAGTAAGTGATGACAGCCGCTAGTGCCAGTGCCATGAAAAGTATGTTCAATATGTTTCTGATCAGATCGATATTCATACGGTCTTATTTTATTAGTTTCTCTTTCAGTGCAGTGATTACTTCATCCGGATCGGGAACAATACCACCCAGACGTCCGAAGTGTTCTACAGGCACTTTGCATTCTACGGCCAGACGGACATCTTCTACCATTTGTCCGGCGTTCAATTCTACAGTGAGGATACCTTTTACCTGTGCGGCGCGTGCTGCAATAGCTTTCGACGGGAACGGCCATAGGGTAATAGGACGGAGCAAACCAACTTTGATGCCTTCTTCCCGAGCCATTTCCATTGCTTTTTGGGCAATGCGGGCACAAGAACCGAAAGCTACGATCAAATATTCGGCATCTTCGCAGTGAAGTTCTTCGAAACGTACTTCGTTTTCTTCTATTTCTGCATATTTTTTCTGAAGATGGATATTACGTTTTTCCATCTCGGCAGGATCGAGTTCCAATGAGGTGATGATGTTGGGAGTACGGTGGTGGGTTCTGCCGGTAGTGGCCCACGGACAACGGGCTATGACTTCTTCATCTGTCAGGCGTGTGCGCTGTTCGGGCAATACTACTTTTTCCATCATCTGTCCGATAACACCATCGGCAAGGATCATGGCCGGGTTACGATATTTGAATGCCAAGTCAAAACCAAGTCCTACGAAATCGTTCATTTCTTGAACGGAAGCGGGAGCAAGGACGATCAAGTGATAGTCTCCGTGACCACCACCTTTGGTTGCCTGGAAATAGTCACTTTGTGCCGGTTGGATGGTTCCTAATCCTGGGCCTCCACGTACAACATCAATCACCAAGCAGGGAAGTTCTGCTCCTGCCAAGTAGGTTAAACCTTCTTGCATCAACGAGATACCGGGGCTGGATGATGATGTCATTGCCTTTTTACCGCAAGCAGCGGCACCGTATACCATGTTGATAGAGGCCAATTCACTTTCGGCCTGCAATACGACCATTCCTGTTTCCTCCCACGGTTTGCGTAACATGAGAGTCTCCATGACTTCGGATTGCGGGGTAATAGGGTAACCATAATAAGCATCACATCCACAACGGATAGCAGCTTCGGCTAATACCTCGTTCCCTTTCATTAATTTTACTTCTGCCATTTTCGGTAGTTTTTATTCTTATTGTACATTCATTTTGTAAACGGTGATTACCGAGTCTGGGCATACCAACGCGCAGCTGGCACATCCAATACATGCTTCCGGATTTACCATCTCGGAGTAGTGGTATCCTTTACCATTCACT
>OLXS01000663.1_pt1 | contig 14211 bp, 9 predicted proteins | sample 1673921 | NCBI WGS metagenome assembly OLXS01 (sample SAMEA103958134, study PRJEB25191) | human gut metagenome
AACATTGTTGCCAATCATGGCTTTCTTTCCGGTAATTTGACAAATCTTCGACATTGCTATCTTATTTTTATAGTTTTTTTCAATACTTATTTCAAACGGAGTGCAAAATAAGCACTTTTATTTGTATAAAACAAGGATTTTAGCAAATAATTCTGCTTTTATTGCTCATTTTCTTCGTTTTGGAACAAATTTCGAAGTAATCGCAGTGCATTTTGAGTAGCATTGGCTATATTTTTATTTCTTCCTTCGTCTCCTTCTATTTTAAGTGTAATCACTTTGTCTTTACATCCGGCAGCAATCCAAATGGTGCCAACCGGCTTGTCGGGAGTGCCTCCTGTTGGGCCGGCAATACCTGAAGTGGCAATTGCGCAGTCGGAATTCATCGATTTCATCGCGCCTTTTACCATTTCGATAACGGTTTCTTCGCTTACTGCTCCGTAAGTCTCCAATGTTTCATGGCTCACACCTAATAAATTCTCTTTTACTTCGTTGGAATAGGCAATAATTCCACCTTTGAAGAAGTGTGATGTTCCGGCTACGGCTGTAATTGCGGCTGCCACATTTCCTGCCGTGCAGCTCTCGGCGGTAGCAAGTGTCAGGTTCTCTTTCCAAAACAACTCGCTGATCTCTTTGCTTAAAAATTTACCTTCTACTGACATTTCGATTTCTTTTAAAATAAATACTAAATTGTTACCCGTGAATATGCGGGTTTGTCAATGGTGCAAAAATCTTTGTCCAAATACTTATAATAACCGGTAATGGCAATCATTGCTGCATTGTCGGTTGTGTAACTGAATTTCGGAATATATATGTTCCATCCATATTTGGCGGCATGTTCATGGAATGAATTGCGCAAACCGTTGTTGGCTGATACTCCTCCGGCTACAGCTATTTCGTTTATCTTGAGCGCTTTGGCTACTTTTCTCAGTTTATCCATCAGAATATCTACAATAGTTGCTTCCAGTGAAGCAGCCAAATCATTTTTATGATGCTCAATAAAGTTAGGATCTTCTTTCAGCCAGTCACGTAAAGAGTAGAGAAAAGAGGTCTTCAGTCCACTGAAACTATAATTGTAATCAGGAATATGAGGCTTACTGAATGTAAATGCCTTCGGATTTCCTTGGCGGGCCAGTTTATCAATGATGGGCCCCCCGGGATAGCCTAATCCCATTACCTTAGAACATTTGTCAATGGCTTCTCCGGCAGCATCGTCAATGGTTTGACCCAAAACTTCCATGTCATTATAGGCTTTTACCAAAATAATTTGTGAATTGCCACCCGATACCAGAAGACATAAAAATGGAAACTTAGGTTGATTTGCATCTTCTTCTGTTTCTTTAATGAAATGAGCTAACACATGAGCTTGCAGATGATTAACGTCAATCATGGGAATATTTAAAGAGCGAGCAAACCCTTTGGCAAAAGAGACACCTACCAATAAAGATCCCATTAATCCGGGCCCGCGCGTAAAAGCTACTGCACTCAATTCTTCTTTAGTAACTCCTGCCCTTTTCAAGGCTTCATGTACTACAGGTACAATATTTTGCTGATGTGCTCTTGATGCCAATTCCGGCACGACACCTCCATATGCTTCATGAACAGCTTGGCTGGACACTACATTCGACAACAAGACGCCATTTCTGATTACAGCAGCAGAAGTGTCGTCGCAAGAAGATTCTATACCTAATATAATTGTATCCATAATCTATACCTTATTATATATATATTAATGTGTAAGGATTTCAAGTCCGTTTTCCGTCATAAGAAATGTATGTTCCCATTGTGCAGAAGGAAGTTCGTCTTCCGTAACTACTGTCCATCCATCTTCTTCATCTATAAATACTTCCCAAGTCCCGGCATTAATCATAGGTTCGATAGTAAAGACCATGCCCGGTACTAATAACATGCCTGTCCCCTTTTTTCCAAAGTGCTCTACGTCAGGCTCTTCGTGAAATTCCACTCCTACACCATGTCCGCAGAGGTCACGCACAACAGAAAAGCCATTTTTTTTGGCATGTTTCTCTATCGCATGACCTATATCGCCTATAAATCCAAAAGGTTTGGCTGCTTCCATGCCGATTTCCAAGCACTCTCTGGCCACTTGCACTAATTTTTCTTTTTTAGGAGTAGTCTTTCCAATAATAAACATACGTGAGGCATCGGCATAATAACCATCCAAAATAGTGGTGCAGTCCACATTTATAATATCCCCTTCTTCCAAAATATCAAATTCATTAGGAATGCCATGACATACCACTTCATTAATAGAGGTACAACAGCTTTTGGGAAAACCTTCATAACCTAATGTAGCGGGAATACCACCGTGCGATATGGTGTAATCATACACCAACTTATCAATTTCGAGAGTGCTCATACCGGCATGAATTTCTTTTTCTACTAAATCTAGAACTCCGGTATTAATGATTCCGCTTCGGCGTATGCCTTCTATTTGCTCAGGCGTTTTGATCAGTTCTCTTGTGGGAACCAAATGTCCTCTATCCTGATAATAAAGAACCTTTCTATCTAAATCTGTGATTTCCATTCCTTTAGGAACTCTCCAGTTTATTTTATTCCTTTTCATTTATTTTGTTTATAATCTGGTAAACGCTTGTTATTGACTGACAAAGATAATATTTATTTGTTTATTATATAACAGTCTATGAGATAAAAGTTTAATTCGCTTTGAAAAGATATGTGGAAATGGGGCCATCTGAATAAGAAGAAAGGCGTATGCCTAGCATTCCACCACCCGATACACATTTCCCTTGGCGGTATGCACCCGCTCGCCCAACTGGGGTAGAATGCGGCTCAGGCTGTATGCCGTCATACCCCTCATGGCCGAGGGATGGGCGGACTTCATCCGCTCGAACAACTGGGTGGCGGAAAGGGTCAGTACCTCCTGCGGATGGTCCTCTTCCGTGGCAAAGCGGAAGCAGAGGCGGAACACCTCCTCTTCGGGTACATGCTTGTAGAACAGGGCGTTATGACGCTGTATGGTTTGTTCCTCTTCCTTGTTAAACCAGCTTCGTTCGCCGGACAGAAGCTCCGCCTTGAGTTGGGCGTACAGTTGCTCATGCTCTACGGAGGTGGTGCAGTCTATGGCGTGCTCCAGACTGACACAGAGGAAACGGCGCGAACCGGTACGGTCCACCAGCAGGTCTTCCAGGTTGCTGGTGCCGATAAACGAGGCGATGCGGGGAAGTGCCGAAGCACTGCGTTTGTAGGCCTTGCGGATATTCAGTGCGGAAGCCTGCATCAAGTTCTTTAGAAGGGGCATTTTGGACACACCCAACTTGTCGAATTCATCCAGGTTGATCAGGCCATAGGCGGCTAACCTGGCTTCGGCGGATGCCGGGGAGCCGAGGTCGTAACTCTCTGTATAGTAGGCTTTCAGCGCATCGGGCATCAACAGGCGGCAGAACGTGCTTTTCCCCAGTCCCTGACGACTGCTCACCAGTAGGGGTGCCACGCTGTTGGCGCGGTTGGTATCCGGCCGGAACTGCATCCATTGGGCGGAGAGTCCCAGCATCCAGCGGTGGAAACCGTTTACCCATACCGGATCATCGGACACCCTGCGGGCGAGTGTCGCCACCCGGTCAGTGCCGTCCCATTCGGGAAGCCGCTCAAAGTAGGCGGTAAAGGGATGGTATTCGCTGATGCGGCGCGAGCGCACAAAGCGTTGGATGTCCCTGTCCCAGCAGTCTATGCCCGCTTCGATGGCCTCCAGACTGAGCGAGTTCATCCAGCGTTCGTCTACCTTGGCGTAGCGCAAGTGGTCATCGGAAATGCCGTTTTCCACTCCCGCCACCTCGGTCTCCTCAGTCAGCACGTTGAATCGGAAGCGGTAGCGGGAGGTGAGAAAAGTGGTCACTTCCTGCATCAAGGTACGTGATTTCGCCTTCCCAACAGTTTCTTCCGGAGATATTGGCGCGGCTTCCTTTTCAGTATCTTTCGAGGATTTCAGTCCGACTTCCTTTCGGGAGTCTTCCAAAGATATCGGTTGGGCTTTCTTTTTAATGTCTTTCGAGTGTATGGGATTCATAACCTCCCGAACATTTTCCAATTGTACAGACTCCTCCTCTGTTTCTTCCGTTAAGGCAGCCAGACATCCGGAAAAACCGTCTCTGCTTTCCAACAAATTTCCCTCGCCGTTTTCAGCAAGAAGAACCTGTGACTTGTCCACTTCTTTCACTCCATCTTCATCGGAAACGATGTAGTGGTAACTGCCCGCCAGCGCATTTCCGTCGGTGCGCGGAGTCCAGTCCAGCACCAGAGCCACCCGGCCTTCGCGTATATCTACAGCCAGATGTACACCGGGCATGGTCCGACAAAGCGGCATCAGTCCGTTGAGGGCGGATACGAGGTCACGGCGTGGTGTTCCGTCGGAGGGAACAGGAGCTGACAGGAATTTGCTTCCGAAGAAGACTGTTTTGAGAGTGGCGAATACATTCATGAGCACTTTTTTTAGATTTGACGAACTACAAATATACAACATAAAAAAGCCTTTGTCAAGAGGGAAGACAAACTAATCCAATCCCGGCTCAGAATATGACGGAGCCTGACACAATGACATATATACGTATAGGCTCATGCATACGTACGTGTAGCCCGATGCGTATATACGTGTGGGCTTATGCCACCGTATGTATTGACCAATGCGTGCCTACGTACACATTTTAAAATATACAGCTCACGCTGAGTGCTGCAAAAAGACCTTGATGTTTTCAAAAAAGGTCGTTGTGTTTTCAAAAAACTTCAGCACCTTTTTAAAAAAGCTCGGTATCTTTTTCATGTAGGGGTAGATAGAATCATCCCTTCACTAAGCCGGTCATCCCTTCTTTTCCGACCATCTTTGTTCCCGTTCATCCTTACATTTTAATTAAAGCGTCCAGATAATCAATCGGTTAAGAATGACAGAACATCCCCTCATCCTCGTTTCAGCGGCGTTTGCCAAGTTTCTCCAAATCAGCCTTCAGCATTTGCGCTATCAAAAAAAGTCTTACAGATGAAAGGAGGCTGAAAAGACAACACGGGATGTCCATTCATTATCGGAATCCCCACCAACATGATGTTTCAGCAGCTAATGAAAGGAAGAACGGAATTTTCGGACAGCTCCCTGATTAGGGATTAATCCGAAAATCCTGTGGGTGATCCGTGTAGATTATCCAAACAACATTATTTTTGCATTTAAATTAAACAAACCAATCCAATGAATCCCAATCGTAGTCTGCATAAGTTACTTCGGATAATCTTCTCTGAAGTTTTAATGGAATATTTCGACATATCCGGTTGGCATGACGATTCTTCAAAAATCGAAGTTTGGCTTGATGAGAAGAATTATATGGAACGTTTTGATTACAAGAACGGTACTGTCATTTCCAGTGGTTTTATAGATGAAAAAGTAATTTAGGACTTTCCTCTGCGTGGCAAACCTGTCTATCTTTATGTCCGGCGTCGTCGCTGGTATGATAAAGCCACCGGTGAACCCTTTTCCTATACATACGATGACCTTGCTGCCGAAGGAACGAAACTCACCCGAGTTTGTTTCTTTTTTAAAAGAGGAAGATTGAAAGTAGCGTCTGTAGCGTAAGTTCAATGGTCCTACTGGCGTAGCTTGCACATTAGTTTCAATCCACACACCTACATGAGGTGTGACTCCTAACTTTGTTGCATCTTCCAAAGTGGCTTTGTTTCAATCCACACACCTACATGAGGTGTGACGTTTCGATGGAAACATAGATATTTCCGAAGTTGTGTTTCAATCCACACACCTACATGAGGTGTGACAAGTTCCCCGATACCCCTGATTTATATACTATCAAGTTTCAATCCACACACCTACATGAGGTGTGACCTCTTAAGAATTGGGTTGCTCCAATTAATTGGATGTTTCAATCCACACACCTACATGAGGTGTGACTCCTGTTAACACATCTGCTTACACCCGTATCCGTGTTTCAATCCACACACCTACATGAGGTGTGACATATACACGCTGTTTTGCTGCGTTAGATTATCGTGTTTCAATCCACACACCTACATGAGGTGTGACGATGATGTTCCGAATGTCTCTCAGGATATTTTGGTTTCAATCCACACACCTACATGAGGTGTGACTTTCCTCAACCCGCATTTGATTCGCTCGGTTTGGTTTCAATCCACACACCTACATGAGGTGTGACTGTATACAGAGTTGTATATTATAAATCAATAAATTAACCCTACTAATATGCGAATTCTCATTTTTATTTCAATTGAATAACGGCATTCGCCTTATAAACAAGTCAATCTGCTGATTATTAAGAGTTGCGAAGATACTACTTTTTTTGCAACACTCCACATTCGCACACATTATACAATAAAAGCATTATTAACTTTATAAGCAGTTTCGACACCTATTACTTCCACCCTTCTATTCTCATTTTTACTAAGAATATAGAATCTAACACTATCACGAGACATATCAATGATATCTTTGATTCTTCCTCTCAAGAGACAATATTGTGCTTCTGTCACCTCACATTCAAAGACAGAATTCTGTACCCTCTGTCCATAATCTATGCAAGCCTTAGCCACACACCGTAAACGGCGAGCTCCTTCCTTGCTCGTAGTATCCACATCATAAGTTACAAGAATATACATACTCGTAAATCATTTTATTAGAAATACCGGATAATTATCAATATCTTGCCTAATATATCTTGCCATCAACATAGCTTGTGCATAAGGCAGAAGTCCTATCTCAATTTTTTCATTAAGATAAGGATGGATTATCACCTCTCTTTTCTTAGCCTGCCATGCAGAAATAAAAATCTTTTTCCCTTTATCTGTCATAACAACCCCATTATCACCTTGAAACAAAAAATCCTTGGATGTGATCTGTCTTTTATTAATTAATGACAAGACAAAACGATCACCAAGATAGGCACGAAATTCTTCCATCATATCCAATGCTAAGGACGTACGCCCCGGACGAAGTGTATGGAGAAATCCTACATAGGGATCAAGACCTACAGTCTCGAGTGCTGCAGATATTTCATTTGCTATCAAAGTATAAGCAAATGACAACATGGCATTCACTGCATCCTTAGGAGGACGGCGATTACGACCATGAAATGGAAAATCAGCTTTCTGATTAAGTATCAAAATAGGCAACACTTCAAAATAAGCATTTGAAGCCATGCCTTCATACCCTATTAGGGTCGTCTTATCTTGAGCTGTCAAAGCTTCACGCTTGGCATGCTCCAACACTTGTACTGCTTGATTGACATCTTCATTCTCCCCATAATCACGAATATATCTCCTCAATATATTACGATAGTTTTGAATCTTACCGCCAATCATCAGCCGTGCCGCATGTAACGACCAAGATTCATCGTCCGACAATTGATACTGTTTTTTACGCAACAGTACATTCCCTTTCGTCGTGCCCTGTACCCTGCTGATAAATCTGCCATGAGGAGAAAGGAATGTAAGTGATATGCCATTGTCAGTGCACAATTTCATCACACCGGGACTTGCGCCCATATATCCGAACGTCACAATGCCTTCTATGTTAATAGCAGGAATACGAAACACTTCCTCTTGTTTGACCGACACTACAACATTCAGCCCATCCTTACTAAGATACGCTTCCGGTGTCGTCACATACAAAGTATTCAACAATTTTCTCATTCATATAAATTTTTATTAAGGTATGTATCCACCGTAGTACAATTCTTTACCATCGTTGGCATACAAATATCTTTGAGGGAACATTTATCACAATGCTTGCCATACTCCGCCTTCGGAATAACCGCTTTGGCGAATACCTCGTGCATATCTTGAGTACATTGCTTGACAATGTTCCGCAATTCATCAGTTATATCCACATTCACCCAATGGCGAAGTTCTCCATAAAAGAACACACCGTATGGTATATGGATAGCGTACATTTCCTCAAGACACATTGTCTGTGCTGCCAACTGCACTTCATCCACTTCATTCCTTTTTGGTTTACCATGTTTATACTCCACAACCACCGGTTTCCATTGCCCCGGATACTTCGGATGCTGAATTGTGTCTTCAAAAGATAAAGACGGAAGCAGTTCTATAGCATCTGAAATGCCATAAAGACCCAGTTCATACGAAGCAATATTCACTGCGCGTAATGTTATTTGGTCACCACACTTCTGCCTATAAAACGGATCATCTACATGCTTGTGCAGGATCTGTCCTTCAATGGTAAGACGATTATCATCCCATTGCTGTTCGATATGTATTAAAGCCCATTGCCGAGGACAGAACCTAAAGTGCTGAATCCCCGACAACATGAGCATATCGTCTTCGCTATACATATACCTTTTACTTATATCAGCTCTTCAACAGTAACATTTGATGGAACATTCTCCTTGTCTATAATGACCGAATAGTCGCTGAATGAACGCGGTGCTCCGTCACAGATCTTCTCCACCTTAACCAAGTCAAACAGTTTGTTGGCAGGAGCATTGCCTAATACGGAATCATGCTTGAAAACAATCAGCTTTTGTGCACTCATCAATCCGCGTGCTGCCGAACGGTCCACATCGAACATATTCTTCAATGCTTCAAAAAATAATGCAAGGTCTTCTTCTGAGAATCCGGTTTGTCGTGCCAAGTTGGCAGAGATGAAACCATGGCAGATGTAGAGGCCATAAGGTACGGTAGCCTTGCGACCTTGTATTCCTACTTGCAACTCATAAGGCTTTTCTTCATCGCGGGCTGCGCACACCGTTAGTGCATGTTCTTCTGAAACAATCATATCTTTTGAACGGGCAAAAGTCATCTGAACAGCTCCTTTTACTTGTCCTGCATTAGGGCCCGTTGATAGAACTGCGCCAAAGGTTCTCACATCAAAGAATCGTTTGCACATAGCAGTTCTACCAGCAGGCACTTTATCAGCAGGAGCTTTTCCTTTCTCAAGCTTTATACTGAGATCTTCATATGTCTTACGGATTTCTCCATTAATAAAGACTTCTTCGCCTGAAATTTCCTTAGACTTAACAAGAATATCGTTACCAAGTTGTCCTGATTTAGCTATTTGTACATAATTACGCACCTTGCGCTTAAGGCAAACATCTGTAACAAGTCCCATACCAGTTTCAGCATCCACACGGGGGAGATTGCCTGCATCGGGGTCACCATTTGGGTTACCGTCTTGTACATCAAAGATGTAAACGAAATCTATTCTGTTTCTAATTTCTGACATAGTTATTTTCTTTTTTATATTGTTATTACTCTTCTGCTTCTTTATTATCTCTGTGGCATTTCTGATGATAATAGCCAAGAAAAAAACGTCCTTGATCACTCAAATTCAATGTATTTGGAAAATCTTGGATTAATGCTATAATTTCTTTCTTTTGATCATCAAAGAAATTAGCAAGTCCTTTTTTGTCTTTTGCTAATTTGCTATAATGACTATTTGATAGTTTAAGAATGGTTGGAAATACAGCTGATGGGGTAGATGAAGCTGCATTCAAATAACTTGAACGAATAGTATCTTGCTTATTTGCGGCATACTGGAGATTTTCCATTACCGCAAATAACCGTCCGCAAAGATACCCTTGATTTTGATTGTCTTTATCTAACATAATATCGAGTTTTTTATTGTTGTTATTATCATTCAGTCGGTTAAGATAAGCCTTGATGATGGCAGCATGCACAATGTTAACGGATTGTTTTGCACGTATGCGGCAAACGCAAGCTTGAAACAAAGAAACCGGATATGGTAATCCTTGAAAGATGCTTTTCACCACGGCATCAGGAAGACTAGGAGGGCAATTTTCTTTTATGTTCTCTTTCAAACTAACAGCCTTGAGTATTGCGTATAGACTACAATAATTAGGTCTTTTATCTCCACTCGTTATGATTTCCATATCTTCAAAATGCAAGAGAAGTTTACCGGCAAATTCCTTTACTGTAGTCTCATTCCAATACGATATCGCTATTCTTGCCTTGTTAGCGGCAAACATTCCGAGGATATAAAATTTATCATCAGTTTGAATAGGCTTATTTCCATTATATATTGATTTGAATATTTGGGTAATATTTTCAAGTTTGCTATCAGGGTTATCCTTTTCTTCCCACCCAAATAAAGAATACACACTCTCTTCTATTTGCATATTTACTTCGTTTTTCCTTGAAGCCCAAAATGCATAAGTCCTTAAGCCGACAGTAAATTTATTATGAGAGTTATAATCAATCAGTTTTTTTAAAGCAGCAGCAATTGCAAATTCCGCCGACTTAGACATCGACGCATTATTTCCTTGCTCTTTTCCGTAGGAATCATATCCTTGATTCTTTTGAAAAGACACCAATTTTGTATCACTGAATTTCCCTAATTGGATTTTTGTAAAAGTTTTAACTGGTTGACATTTTTCACCCGTAACTAAACACACACAGATTCTGCTGAAATCAGTTTTGCCCTCATCAGTTTTATAATAAGATAAAACTGATTCTTTCTCAGCTATTATCTGTGTTTCTCCTTGAATGAGAAAAGATATGTTTTTAGTGAAATTCTTCTTTATATTATCCCAGTTATCGGCCTTTTGGAGCAATGACAATACGTCCTTGTTACTAATATAGAAGTTTGCAACAGCTTTTAAATCCTCATCATAGGGATATTGAGAACATAAGTCATTGATGTATTCAAGAAATGCCGAATGGTTTCTAACATTCTTGGCAATTTCTTTTTTATACTCAGCTTCCTTTTCAGGCTTTAATCCCTCGTCATTTATATGTATAGTAGCATTACTAATGCCTAAAACATAAGAAAAATTATCCCATAAATGATTAGGCAAACTTTTTGTGCCTGTACGACCATTGGTTTTAGCTACAAGTTTCTTAACAGGATTATCCTCTATTCTACACAGATTTCCATCTTTATCAATAACAATTATAAAACCAATCTCTTTGTATTCCAGCCCCAAAGGAGCTACATTATCCCCACTTCGATGGTAATAATCATACAATGCCTTCAATATCATCTCAGTACCTCCTCACTATCTTTACTTGGTACAACAATCACACCTTGTTTCATTCTAGCACGATAAAACATGGCATCCGGTTTCTGGGCATTCCCCTCAAAATCCATATCATAAAGCATAATGCCCAAATCTCTGTCTTCAAACAAAGGCGGCTCAAGATAATCCGTATTATCAATGTATTTCCAATTTGCGGCAAATTCGCGGCAACCCAAATAAGGCTGCGTAAAGCATTGCCCTTGCAATGCTCTGCGTTCAAACATCTGATAATACTTCATGGGATTCTCATCATTACTTGGCTGATGTTTGGCAAAAGCCTCCTTCGGACGATCTTTTACTGGGATAAATATCAATTTGGCATAAATGCGATAACGCACATCTTGCAAAAGCAAAGAGTTCTTCTGTTGGCGTGTCTTTCCATCGTCTATATAAATTGGTTTCATACTGGAATTTACCACTGCTCCCACTTCATTTCGCCTGATGGTAGTCCACTTAATGGGATTAAGCACTTCAATCTTCGTCACCTGCCAACGCATGGCATAGCGTTTGAAAAGTATAGCCTCAAAGACAGCACGTGCTGCCGATGGTGTAATGACATCGTAGCTCACTCGTTCTACTTTCAGTTCCGGGCGAGTAAAACAAGCCCAGTCACCCCATATCTCCAAACAATATTCTTTATCTGTATATTCCATATTATTCATTACTTTCGTTATTTTGCTATAAATCTTCCGATTCCGTCTTGTCTTTATATCATTAATATCTCTTCCATCCAATGGTTTTCAAGTTTAAGCCCTATAGCATTATCATACTGCGCCCTGTCGGCCAACACATATATACCTTCCAATATTTCTTCAACAGCACCATATTTAATCAATTGACTGAAATTCGAGCGATGAACACCTACAGTAAACTTGGCCAGTTGTTTCATTAATGAATATGTACAACCCGACTTTTTCAAATTCTCCACAAGTCCCATACTGTTTTCCCAATTCACTATGACATTCATACCATCATCATCAATCAGCCTAAACTCTTTTGAGGCTGTTTCAAAACATAACTCGTCAAGTTTATAAAGATAATGTTTCATATCCTTTTTATCAAACGTATCCTTCCTGAAATAAAGCTGTTGAAAATACTTTTCCATTGTGGAAGGAGCAAACCAATCGCTATCAGTAGGTAAGTTCAGTCGTGCATTGTTGGCTGCTGCCATTGAACCAAAGAGTATGCGCTTCTCTGCAGAAAGGCTGAATACAAATGTGTGACCAATCCTATTTTTCCCTTCACGGTTACATCTTCCCGCCGCTTGCAATACAGAATCAAGTCCTGCCTCTTGACGAAATACAACTGGAAAATCTATATCTACACCCGCTTCTACGAGTTGGGTTGCTATTACTCTTACAATTGGATGTGCTTCATCCTTTAACAAAGCTTTTATCTTACATATCGTTTCACTAATATGGGCAGGGCACATCATTCTTGATAAATGAATTTTCACTCCTTCGTCAGGCAAGCGATTATACAATTCCTTGGCATCCTTACGGGTGTTCACAATACAGAGTACCTTATCATGTTCAGACACCTTTGCCGCTATTTCATCATATGTTTTCCCCGTGTTATCTATTTCCAATTTCACACGACGGAGCTTGTCATGTAACGCAAATTCAGTCGGAATAATTTCCATGATATGTTCTATTCCCTTAAATCCGACTTTAGGATTTGCGCCTTCTATCAAACCGCTAAGCACCGGCTGACTCGCTGTTGTAAACAATATAGATACTCCAAACATTTTTTGATATGCCTTCATCGCATCGACTATCGGTTGCAAAAAGTCGGTCGGCAATGTCTGAACCTCGTCTAAGATAATAACTGAATTCACGATATTGTGCAACTTACGGCAATCGGACGGTCTATTGCTAAACATAGATTCAAAAAGTTGCACGTTGGTAGTGACAATAATGGGATAATCCCAATTTTCAGTGGCCAGCTTCGCTTTTTCGCGTACTTCCTCATTTTTAATATCATCCGGATTGAAGTTACTGTGATGTTCCAATACATTCTCTTCACCGAAGATTTTCTTCAGGAGACCTGCCGTCTGTACAATGATGCTAGTATATGGAATGGCAATGATGATACGATTCATGGCATGATTTGCAGCATGCTTCATGGCCCATAACAAAGACGAAAGCGTCTTGCCGCCTCCCGTTGGTACCGTAAGGCTGTAGAAACCTTTTTCACCTAAAGATGTTTTGCTGCATTGTTCTTGTACTTTCCTACGAATACGATTTACTTCCGTATCAACTGCATCCAACTGCAATTTTTGCAAATGCGCTTCCAATTTCGGTAACAAATCGACAACCGTAGACGAGCACTTCCTTTTCTGCCATGACTCTAGATTCATAAATTGCTCCGTGTCGAGTCGGTCAGCATCGACAAGACAAGAAAAAAGCATACGAGACAGGTGATGAAAGTGTTTCCGGTCTACCTTAAATTTAGAAAAAGGTGATTCAAGAAATTCTTTATACAATAAGGGTATATCTATATTTATATTATCCTTGTCTATTTCTTCAGGCAACGGTTTTTCCTGCAAGATATTTTCTGCTTCCACATAATCATACAGTCCTGTATGGTGGGAAATTATTTGATTGGCAAGAAGATTGAGAACATCTTTCCCCATGAAATCCTTTGCCAGTATTCCACCCACAAAAGCATGAGCGTGATCATTATAATGCTTTTTATCATTCGTGGACAAACCGTTTACTTTACGTATGTATTGTTGGAACGCGGCACGTTCTTTACCTTTGTCATGAAGCAGACCAAGTGCATATCCCCAAGAAGGGAGTTCAAACCTTTTGGCAAAAGAGGCAGCTATTTTTGCTACTCCTTTTTGGTGCTCATCATTTGACTGTATCACCCATTGTCCATTCTCTTTATTTTGATACAAATGAGAGATTAATTGTCTTTCTGCTATCATATAATAAAATTCATTAAAGTCATATCATACAAATGTATAAAATAATTTTAGATTTTACTAACATTAAAAGCTACTGACGGCAAGTTTTCAAACTGAACCTTCTATATTTTGTAGGAATCCATAAAAGAAAAAGCTCCAAAAATCATTGATTTTCAGAGCTTTTCTTCAATTTACTTTTCTGATCCGTACACCCTCAGGGATTCGAACCCTGGACCCACTGATTAAGAGTCAGTTGCTCTA
>OLXS01000673.1_pt1 | contig 14121 bp, 18 predicted proteins | sample 1673921 | NCBI WGS metagenome assembly OLXS01 (sample SAMEA103958134, study PRJEB25191) | human gut metagenome
AAACTTGTTCCCGTCTGGGGAGATGATCACAGGCGCATTGTCGTCCGAGAGCGCGAAAGTCTTGATGCCTTGATACATCTTGATAGACGGGCTTCCCACTCCGTATGACGATACCACGACCGCATTCTGACGCGCCTTGTCGGACTTGTTTCCAAGACAAACAATCGTGTCGCCCTTCATCGGCTCGTCAGAGCCTTCAAGGCAGTCGGTAATCGATAAATCTATATAGTCAGTGCCGACACCGACCACAGCGCGCCAATAGTAGCGTCCGAGGGTCGTTCCATCGGCATTCTTCTTCGTGTTGAACTCGCGGCACAGAGCAAGGTCGCCCACCGCGAATTGATTGTATATCGTCCGCTCTCCGTCGGTCGTCTTGAAGTAGCAGCGGTAGACGTTCGTGTCCGTGGCTTTCGCCGTCAACTGCTCTCCGTCTTTGTCGAGCAAGTCCGCTCCGTCACTGCTGCGCAATCCTATCTGTGCTGGCACAGTCTCAACCCTGTAGCACTCAATGCCAGCAGGCGAGAGGATGTCCTCGCCGCCGACGTGGCTGACGTGCTTGATTTCCAATGACTCAAACACGGCACGCATCCGCACGAATATCTCGTCAATCTCCAAGTAGGAGCGTCCGTTTCGGTCTTTCATCAGCTCAAAGCCACGCCCGAAAGAGCCTTCCATAAAGCCAGCCGACTGCAAGCCTTTGGCGAACGTCAGCAAGCCAGCGACATCATCATCGTCAACCGCGTTGACGAACTGACGCAGCGCACGGAGTGCCGAGTAGGCGTTCAAGTCAGAGGCTGGTGTCACATTATCGTAGGAGCGGATGAGATACACACCGCCACTTTCCGATTCTCTGCGCTGTCCTTGTGCAGTCAGAGCCTCCACCGACTTCGACAACGTGCCTATGGTGGAGTAGCTCACCGCCTCGCCGATAGTGTACACTGGATTGTCGTAGGGAATATCCAAAGGGATTTCCCAACCAATGACACGACTTTTCCTCGGTGTGCGGAAGAATGCGGCGTTGACAAGCCGCACACGCTGACCGACATCGAGCGTGAATCCGTCACGCGCCACGTCGCACATAATAGTGCAGTCGTATGTCTGATTGTCGGTAGCCTGTTTCTTGATATAGTCGACGGCGGTGGTGTAGAGTTTCTTCTCTGCATCGGCAACCATATCGCCCTCCGTCACAAGTTTGGCATCGAAGTTGACGAAGACAATCTTGTCGCCGACACTCGGCTTCAGCGTCTCGTCGGGCAACTCACGCCCGTAGTCGGTGTTGTAGACAAGCTCCCACCGCTGCGCGTCTTTGTTCACGCTTCCGTCGGGGTGCTTCACTGCATCGTTCGCTGGGTTGAATGTGACATCGAATGTCATTCCCGACAGCAAGCCGCTTTGAAACATCATCTGAATCGTTTTCCCTTCAAGCAGATATTTGCGGTCGAAGATGAAGCCGTCAACCTTGCACCAATAGATAGGGATTTTCTTGACTACGTTTCCTTCGCTGTCTTTAATCGGCGCAGTCCGATACAAGAACACATCGGTAATCGTAGCGTCTTGCTTGGGATAGACATCATCGAAGACGATCGTATTCTCCACGACTTCCTCGGAAGGCATCTCCTTTGTGTCGGCGGTATATGCGCTGTCCGTGATGTACACGCGGTTGCCCTCCGTGTCATACTTGTACAGGTCTATGTAGTCCGTGCCTTTCGGCAGCATCAGCCTGTCGGTGACTACACCGAGAGCGACACTCTCGCCTCGGTCGTTCTTGCGGTAGTTGCGCAGATTCCTGTCAGAGCCGTAGACGTAGAACCTTGTGGCGAAGTCGGCTGAAGACTTGGCGTTGCCCATATCGCTGACATTGTCACCGAGTGTCAAGTCTACAGATTCCGTTTCCTCGCCGAATTGACACTTGCCGAAGTAGATGATGTTCCCCACAATCCACCACTCGACATCGAAAGCGTCGGCAATCAATGTCAGTGCGTCGTATATGCTTGTATTGTCGTAGGAGACAAGCACGCTTTTGCTCGCCGTGTCTTCATCGACTCCGTGCAACTGCACGCGGTAGTTCATTCCCAAGCAATCAAGGTTGTCGATGATTGCCGCTTCCGCCTGAGTGATGATGTCGGCTGTGTGATTCCACGACGATTCCTTGCGGTAACGCTTCTCCACGTTGCCTACTTTCTGTTTGTAGACAAGCATCGAGATTTTGTTTTTCCAAGCGTGGTGCGGTGCCTCGAATTTCAATTCGTACTCATAGCCGCCTGTCGTCTTGCTGATGTTCGGCTTCTGGTCGGAGACAATGACAAAGCGTCCGAAGTCGGTATCGATGTAGTCGCCGATTGCGATGTAGAGAGGTTCGGCGACCACGAATTTCAGCGTCACATAGTCATCGCCCATGAGAGCGAACCGCCGCACAGAACCGTTGCCCACGACCACCGTCGCGCGCTCCTTGCCTGTGCTGTCATAAATCGTTGTCATATTGCGAATATCTTAAATAATCCGCAAACAATCACGGCTTTTCACGGTCGGTGTCAAACAAAGCGCCGTTATGTTTAGACAATTCCTCACAAGCGGCGGAATAGAGGCGGTCTATGTCTTCGTGGAAGTCCGGATAATACAGATATTCCACGACAAGATTCCGCATATAATTGGATATTGAGCATCCGGAGGCAAGGTCGGGGAATATCTGTTTCAATTTCGCCCTCATCCCTTTAGGCATACGGCATCCGGTAAGCGTCCGCATCGAAAACAAGCACAACGCAAGGAACACGAACTTCTTGCGGAACATAATGGCGTCACGCTCTGTAGCGTTGGCTTCGTACCATTTGTACAGTTTTGGGATGAGTCTGCAATCGTTTACAAGCGGGCTTACCAAGTCTGCTTCTTCCACATCCAACGCTCTCCGCATCTCCGCTATTTCTCTCAGCCGGATAAGCGGAATCTTGCCTCCTCCCATCATCTGTTCATCGGATTTGGTTCGATAAACTTGGCGGTGATGGTAGCGAAAGTGCGCATCCGGTTCATAGCGTAAGAGGCATTCTTTCCTGTGTACACAAGTCGATACGTATTCCCATTGAGAGAAGGCACACGTATTTCCACCGTGCCACCCTGGAGGACGGAAAGGAATCCGTCCCTGTTGCGGATGAAGTCATTCCTGTCGGTGCCGGAAACGGTGAAGGAAAGGGAAACGTCCCGTGAGTCTATCCTCGGCGAAACGATTACCCTTTGCCCATTTTCCGTGCGGCTTCCGCTTGTTATGTAGTCTTTCAAAGGCGGAGGTGTTTCAAGGTTGTCGAGAAACTTGCTGCCCATGCAGACTTTCCACGTCTTGTAGGCATCCTTGCCATTAATGATTAAATCGTTTTCCATAATACATAGTTTGATACGAAGATAATAATATCCAATGACTTAACAAAACCGAAACGGATTATTTATGTATCTATTTCTCGTAGTTGAACAAATTTACAGGTTCAAGGCGTCTGTAATATTCCTCCACTTGATGTTCGGGAACAAACAATTTTTCCGTGACGTGGTGGTGGGATGTTGCTGACAAAGAAGAAATGTGCAGTCTTCCGAACACCTCGCAGAAGCCTTCCGGCATAGAGTATTCGGATATTACCACAAGTTCCGTTTGCTGTTTTGCCCACTCATAGAACTCATTGTGGTTGAAGCCTGACGAATATCCATCGGTGCCACGATAAGGAATGTCGCAATAAACCACGCTGTTTTCGGGGATTCGGACTTCCTTGTAGTCTTTATAGGTCGGTTTGATTGTGTTGATTCGGTCACGAACCCCCATCAGTGAATTAATGCGGTTTAACCTCTGAAGGTTGTCAAGGCTCTGAAAGTTGTCAAGGCTCTGAAGGTTGTCAAGGCTCTGAAGGTTGTCAAGGCTCTGAAGGTTGTCAAGGCAGCAATTCAGTTTCTGCAACGCATAGACCTCCGCATGTGGCTTCAGCGGCATCCATTCGCGCATCTTGTTGTAGTTTTCTTCGGTTGGAAATTGCCACTGCGAATAGCCGAAATAGTGGCCAGCCATATTGTTCCCCAACCGGCGATCTACCTCTGCCTGTGACAGTCCACTCTCTTTTAAGGCATCACGGAGATACTGCCTCAGCTCATCACTTGTCAGCTTTATCTGTTCCTTGATTCGCGTCATCACATACTGTAATGGCATCCGGTCGCCGCGTTGCGCAAGATACCATCTGATATAGGCGGCTTTGTACTCGTCTTTGTATGCAATGATGTCGGTTCTTGTGCCATCGGTATTGACCCCCATCGCTCTGAAGACAGAAAGGTCGTTGTACACGCGCGCCCAATGCAATGCCCGTTTCCACGGCTCGATTTCATTCGAGTACAGATAATTACAAAGGTTGTTTCCGAAACTCCAACACACCGCGATGTATGGGTCGGTTTCTTTCAGTCTGAAGAAATCTTCGCGACTAATCCACCGGACTTCATCCTTGTATACGCCGTTGGCGGCGCCGAGGAAAAGACGCAGACCGCGCCCATCAAGGTCATTGGCATAGATATTCTTCCACTTGCCACTGAGAAGGGCGGCATGCGTCATCGCACATCCACCGCAAAAAAGGTCTACAAAATTTGATGCAGACGGAAGACGTTCTATCAGACTTTCCACAATCTTATTCTTGCTACCTTTATAAGGTACGCCAAAACTTGTTTTCTTCATCTATCTCAAATTCTCGTTTACTCGTTCGAACCGCTTGCACGCAGGGCGCATCTGCGATGCGTTGTATGAAGGCCACTTGCATCTGCCTTTTGCGGCGACCTCATATCTGTAGTTGGCGCACACTCCACAGCAACTGAACTTGTCTGCCTGTGCCGCCACGTTCTTCTCCTCGATGGCGATGCACGCTTTTTGTAATTCTTTTTTGAGGTCACGAATGGCGTTGACGAGGTCGCAACTGACACGCTTGTAGATAAGTTCTCCTTTGTCGTTGGTCTTGAAGTTGAAGCACAGATAGCGGAGCCGTTCCGCCTCACGGATCGTGAGCAGTGCGATGAAGAGTGGTTTAAGCACGAGGTTTCTGACCTCGCAAGGTTGGAGCGGTTTTGGTGGCAGCTCCGAAGCTACAGCAGTGCGTCTTGCGGTCGCTGCCGTCAGTCTGATGGGAAATAGTATCATTGGGAAAAAGAAAGGGAGGAAACCGATGCTTCCTCCCTGTTGTCCTCTGGGGTTAACAGAGGGAGGTTAATAATGTTAAATGTTATTCTTTAAGTTTTTCAATGTTCAATCTGATTCCGTTGACGACACAGAACTCGCACATATAAAGTGCGGCAGTCATAAGGTCTTCGCCCTGGGGCAAAGTGCCAACCATTCCATCCCAATCCAGCGTCCATATTCCGTCATCATCTCTCGATATAGACAAATCACCCGATAAACTCTTGCTGTTCGCTAAAGAATCAAAACAATGCTCATTAATTGGATCGTTAAGGGAGAATGCTTCACTCTGCTCTGAATCTTGGACGTTAGGAATTAGATTCAGTACATTCTCCAACGTGCAGTATTCTTCTTTTAAGTCTATACCACAGTAAGTCTGTAAATAAGCTCTAACTTCTTTTTTTGTCATAATTTTTAAATAAAATCGTAAATGGCAATATCGCCTTGTGGGTTCTGCTTGTTCTTCTTGTTGCGCCTCCAAGCATAGGCGAACGGCAGAATCTTCTCGTACCACCGTGCGTCCTCCATCATGGAGCCTACATACTGGGTAAGGTTCGGCTTGTAGTCGAACTCCACAATCTGCGCCCAGTCGCCCTTGCGGTTGCCACCGAAGAAGTGTAGCACCTTGTTGTCTATCTTGCAAGCTTCGTGAGTCTCCCACGCATAGCAAAACTGTTTGAAGTAAAAAACATTATGGTTTTGCTTGTTTGGGTCTTCGAGAATCAGACGGACAAAGGCAGGTTGATTGTAGCGGAGTATCAGTCTGTCCAACTGCACCAAGACATCGATAGGCTTGACCTCATGTGTGCATTCGTAAAGTCCGTGGGCGAAGTAGGGTTCGCCCTGCTTTGTGAAGCGGATGCGCAAGTCGAAACATCGCGCGCCATCGTACCACTGTTCCTCGATTGTCTTGTTCTGACACCAAGCGAACGGAATCATAAACCACCCATACCAATGTTCAGGTGGTAAAAACGTCATTGAATTGTGTGTGCCGATTATCGGCGTTCCTTGTTTCTGTTCCATTTTCTTCAATCAATTTTTAATTCAAAAAGTAATTCCTCTTGCCGAGCAACTAACGGACGCACCTGCATTATAACCATCTCTATATTTTCGCTTATCTGAAAATATAAGCGTTGTCGCTCTGTACCTCTATTCAGCAACAAAACTCTTCCGTCTGTCGCTTTTGCCAACTCGCACAAGAGGAGCAGATATTTCGGCTTGACGATTGCGTCGGCAATCTTAACCACGCCTGTTCGCTCAGTAAGACTGCCTCCGCCGCATATTGGACATACTCCTGAAATCTCATAATCATTTCCAAGTCTATCAGTGTATGTACCACTGACCCTTCCAATACCTTCACATTCTTCGCAAACGGTCAAAAGGTTTCCCCAATCGGTGAATTTTTTGCGCTTCAATTTTTCTTGTAATTGCTCGATGTCCACCAAGCAGTTGCAAGTCTTAGAGGGGAAACAATAATCAATATCAATTTGCTTAGTTAGTGGCGAGTAACCGCCGTTGTTTCCTTGCGACTTAACTCGTATCAACGCATATCCGTCCGTTGCGACAATCCATTCGCCATAGACAAACGGTTTCTTGAAATATCCGTGAAATTCAGAAGCTTCGCCTGCGAGCTTCTTCAACACGCTCTTAATCTCTTTTCTCATACATTCATCCTCCTTATCTCGTTAATTTTATTAACAACTTCGCCGACTGAATTGTCGGTTGAAAACTTGTGGATAAGCGTGCAGCCATTTGCAATGTACAACGATCCGTCAATAAGTCTGACGGACAGGCTTGCGCACACTTCTTTATTTCTTCTCTGCGCTCTCCGCCTCTGCTGGCGGAGAAGCCACATTCTGTATTGCTTTATCATTGAATACAAATTTATACTTTAAACCGATTGAAAATCTCTGGTTATATCTCTATCGCTTTGTGAAGTATATTCCCAATAAGTTTCATTGTTAAAGATTGGGTTGTTTAGAGCGTATCCGTAATAAACCCATTCGTCAACATTCTGGTATTCTAAAGCTGTTGCATAGGCTTCTGCTCTAAGCAACTCTGCCAATCTTTCTTCTGACACAAGTTTCATTTCTTTTTGAATTTAATTATTATACAATCCACAAAGTCAAAAACGTGATTTTTCCAATCATTCAAATAATCACCATCCGTCAGTCCACGCATTATGGCATAGAGCACAAATGGGACAAGAATAAGCAAGTACATACTCACTAAAAATATTAAAACCACTGCGCTCTCTATTGCTTTTCTTAGAGTTGTTTTCTGTCTCGCTACCATAAAAAGATTTTATTGTAAAGGTCTACGAACTGCTTGCCGAATTGCGCGGCGCGCTCAGATGTTTTAAAACAGAGGTGAGCCCCGAAAACAGGCGCAGCTGTAGAAGTATTACCCGTATTTACGTATGTGAACCTCGCAGCATCTCTATCATATTCGAACCAAGGAGACCAATTATCTTGTTCCCAGTTTGAGAAATTAGGAATAAATCCATCTTCCTTATTCCATGCGTCAGCGATGGTGAACAGTTCGTTTTGAGCAATTAGTGCCTTGATATGTTTGGGGTTGATGTCGGTCACAAGTCTTGCGACATCTTGAAGATGGGCAACTTTTTCAGAATGTTTTCTTTTTACAACGTAGAAGTCCGCGTTCGGCTTGCCGCCAAGGGTTTTTCTTGCGCTATCAAAGTCTGTGATGACTTCGTTCACTTCATTGCATTCAACTTCTTCAAGAGTGAAATCAAACGGTGACAAATGACTGTCAACGTCCCAATTCTCATTGTGGTAGCTGAGGTATCTCATCAACACTCTTCCAGCTTCTTCACGTGATTCGTGGACGGCTTGCATAACAGTCTGTTCGCTTCCATCCGCGTTTTTTATAATGTACTTCTTCATTTTTTATTGATTTAAAAATTCTAAAAGTTCTTCCGCTTGGCTGAGGGCGAAGTCGGAGTCGGAGCCTTCGTCGTATTCCTTGACAGTCACCCAGCCGTACCATTTTCTCACTTGCACTACGTAGGTAGTGATGCTTGACTGCACGATCGGCAGTCGACCGCAGTGCGTGAAGCACGCATAGATTCTCGGTCTTATTCTGTATCTCATTTCTCGCCTCCTTTCGGTTCTTTGCGCTCTTCAACGACTGCGGATATAACTGCATTTATCGCGTCGCGCTCCTCTGCTGTAATGTACCTGTGTGCATAGAGGCAAGCAGCTATATATATGTCGTGACCGAGATCTTTATTTTCGATCATCAAAGTATGGATGAGATGCGCTATTTTGCTTGTTGTCCCCTTAGAAAAACCCCACACGTCGCTCTCTTTCTTGTCTGCTAAAATTACCACTGCTGTACGATTCTTCTTATCTTTATTAAACCAATATTCACTACAGTTGACGATTTTTTCTGCTTCTTTCATTGTCTTTTAGTTTTTGTTAGTCCTATAATTTTATTTTTTATAATCCGTATTTTGTGTATAATTTTTCAGAATACCTGTCAACTACGTCCGTCTGAATTGACGCAAGGTAAATCTTCGTTATCTTCATCTGTTGTTTCGTCAATCTTATAATCATTACATTTAAATGACAGCGTAGGCATCGGTATGTAGCCTGCGATACTGAACGCCTCCTGCATATTCTCACGCACCGATGCTGTCAACCTGTAAAGTTTTACACCTAATAACTCACACCGATGTGGTTGCACCCGAATCTCTCTATTTTGAGTGTCTTCGTAACCTAAATTGTCGTACAGGCTCATAAAATCTGTTTCATAACTGGGAATGAAGTGCTTGCATGTGTAGCACAATGGTATGTTCTGCGGATTCTTCAAGCATAATTCTTCATGATTCGCACACGTTCCGCTCCTCATATATAACTTCTTGCAGTAGTCGCACCTGTAGGCTGTCACTTCTTTCATCTGTTTCTGACGATTTTTATAGTTCTTGGATCGATTCTGACAATTCGCCCTCCCTCGTCACGCTTGCGCAGGACAGGAAGCAACTCAAGAGCCTTGCGACGGCTCAATCTCAAGTCTGCCTTTGAGTTCTCTATAACGTCGTAGTTCATATCAGTAAAGTCTGTTGAGTTCGTAAGCCTTTATCACTCTTCTCACATCCCTCTGCGTCATCAGGTAGTCCTTTGCAATGACACTGACGGGAATGGATAGCATATACGCCTTGTAGACCTCCTTGTGAAGAGGGAATCGGATGTCAAGCACCTCCACAATCATTTTCTGTTTGGGGGAGTAGTGCGCTATGGCATCGCGGAAAAAATAGTCCACCGCCTCACCCTTGGCTTTGAAAGCCATCGCCTCTTCCTCCGGAGTGTAGTAGTTTTCGTTCCTCATAGCGCAGCAGTATTTTCGCCTGCCTCTGAAGATTGACAAGGCGAAGGTTGTTCTTGTCGTGGGGAATCTCCACGACCGCCCTCGCGCACCGCATCAGCAGTCTGTAGTTGTTTGTTGAGATAGTCTTCATACGCTCTTGCCTGTCCTTGCAGGTCGTTGATGGTGTGCAGGCATCGGATGATGTCGTTGAGTTCCCATTCGTCGAGATGCGCCCAGTCGTTGGCTATCGGTCTGAGAGCCGCCTCCGCCACGAGCAGCGCAGTGAGGAACCTGCTGTTCACACGTTTATCTTTTTGAATCTGTTCTTTCATTTTTTGGGGTTAAAATGGTAGTTGTTCCCGATTTGCCGTCACCATCGTAGCCGTTGGCATATCGGCAAGGTCGGAGAACCTTGTGTATTGCTTCTCGTAGGCAGCGATGAACGATGTCGTACCCGTATTTCTGCCTTTAGCCACGATGATCTCCGCAGTGCCGTCGGTGCTGACGTTGGCGAACCTGTCCTTGTAGGCAAGGTTCTTTCCCTCCGTCTTGTAGTACTCGGGGCGGTAGACGAATATCACGTTGTCGGCATTCGACTCAATCTCACCGGAGCCACGCAGACGGGCAAGGGAAGGGTAGGGATTCATGCGGTCGCGGCTGAGTTGGGAGAGCAGAATGATGCTCACGTCAATCTCACCGGCGAGCCGCTTCAGAGTAGCGCAGATGTCGCCAATCTCCTGCACACGGTTGTCAATCTTGCCCATAGAGATGAGCTGGAGGTAGTCGATGACAAAGAGTTTCGCCTTCTTGCGGAAGGCAAGCTGACGAATCCACGCGCATATCTTCGCCACGCTCTGCGCCTTCCGATTGAACCACATAGGCAGCGTTCCCGTCCTCTCCACTGCGGCGCCCACGCGGTTGTAATCGTCCGCTCCGAGCCGCTTGTAAAGGATGTCCGAGGAAGATACCTGCGCATCGCCCGACACCATACGTGCCGCAAGCTGCATCACCGACATCTCCAGCGTCACCACCCCCACACCGACACCCGCGGTGGCGGCATTGAGGGCGAACGTCAGCGCAAGGGAAGTCTTGCCCATAGACGTTTCGCCGGCGATGATGGTCAGGTCTGTTGTGTGCAGTCCTCCGCGCTCGTCTATCCCTTTAAGTCCCACGGGGATTTCCGGTGCGTTGTGCGTCCGTGACTGATTGTCGAACACGTTGCGCATCACCTCGTTGCAAGCCTCCTCAGCCGTCACCATTTCCGTGGTGTTCGACACAAGGCAGTTGGCAATCTCCGAGTTGAGCCGCTGGAGGGTCGTCTCAGAAGGCTCGAGCGGTTGCATAAGTTTCTGCTGCGCCTCCATAATCGCGGCAAGCGTGCGCCTCCTCACAAGCAAGTCGGTCAACAGTTCGTCCGTTCCGTAAGCGGAAGTCACGGGACGAGCACACTGCTCGTTGAATGCGAGGAATGCCGCCTTGTCCACCGTCATCAGCCGTGCCGTCACCGCCATCATATCGGCATCGCCTCCGTTGTTGCGGATGTGCAACATCGCCTCCCATATCGTGCGGTTCTCTGGGACGGTGAACACCTCGGGGTCAAGGACATCGGCAAGACGGTAGAACTCACCGCTGTTGGTGACGCAGGCACTAAGCAGATTGGCTTCCGCTTCCGGATTGCACAGGCTGTTCATTCTCTGGTGGTTTATAGGTTTCCTTGAAGTTCTTCATTCTCTCAAAAATCTCCTCCTCAAAGCGCGGAATGCCGATGAAGAACGGCTTGCCGTTGCCGACATCCTGCATATAGTGTCGACCGAAGGCGGTGAAAATCTCATCGTCGTAGCCGAGAGCGTCTATGTGCGGAGCCATAAGGTCGTAGAGGAACTCGTTCCACGCCGGCGGCTGGGCAAGTTCTCCGTTAGCTCTACGGATGTTTAGGAGCGAATCAGCGTGCTTTTTGGCATCCTGCAAGGTCTTGAAGTCCTGTCCTCGCTCAATCCAGCCACGCTTGATGGTGTGAATCTGCACGGCAAGTCTGTCACGGGGTAGGTTGTACTTGTAGCACATAGCCTCCACCCACATATCCTCGCCCATCAAAACGTCCTCAATCTCCGACACAGGAATGATCTCCGTTGCCGTCGGCGATGTCGGTTTTTCTCTTTCTTTTGCTACGACGTAGTCGTAGTTTTCTTTCTCTTCAGGGGCTTTTTCTTCTGGGGTAGTAGGGGGTGTGGGGGAAGAAGGGGTTTCTTCTTTTTCGGGAAAACCTCCCAAAACCATAGGTTTTTGCTCTTGAATATTGCTACTTAGGCTATTTTTTTAAATAGCGACCGCTGTCACATAAGTCTGTGGTTTATAACAATCACCGACAAACTAACCACACAGCAACTTGAACTGCCTCAAGGCTCTTATAACCGGAGAAAAAGCCATCAGTTCGACTAAAGTGATGCATCGCTATCAAATCTCTTCAATAACCTCAATCTCCCGTTCAAAGGTTGCTCTTATCAAGAATGATATATTTGGATAATAAGGCTGGTGAAATCTCGTTTCAGAATCCGATTTATGCCTATTGGTTGAAGACAGAGTACTTCGCAAAGTAATCATAATGTCCCTTCTTGTTTCAGAGCCATTTTTGTACCTTTTCTCATCAAAAATCGGCATTTTTCACAAGTTTTTGTACCGCACATTTTGATATTCAAGAAATTACACTTACTTTTACTTTCCAAAATGGAGGTACAAGCCGAGAATGGTGCTAAAAATCACTAACTTACACATTCTCAGATACTTGCCAACCTACTGGTTGTACCTTTTAGAGTGCTATACTATTGATAATCAACGATGTACACATACTGCATCGAGGTAGTAACTACGCTATCCAAACGTTCGATTTGGTGGAAAGCAAAACGTACCAGTTGTATGATATTGGTCAAAGCATCGCTTTCTTCTTTTGTTGTTGAACGCTTTACCTTGTTTGGAGAAAGAATGGCATACGAGTTCCAAATTTGTTTTGGAGTAAAATGGTTGTTTGCCATTTTAAGTTTATTCTCCAAATCTTTCAGCATTAAATAAGTTATCGGTTCTCCTTCATTATTATAAATGATACGAAGAGCTTCTATTTCATCCGCATTTTCTTTGCAAAATTCTTCAAATGTCTCAGTTGTATTTTTGGCATCCTCAATGGAAAAACCTTTTGAGATAAGCGTATCTTCTCCGGGCATTAGCGTATTGACAAATCCGGCTGCAAGTATAAGCAAGTATTTCCGAGCATCTGCATGATTAGCAAGAGGAGAAACCAAACCTTTACGTTCATTATTAGACTCATCTGTGCTAACAAACGGAGGCAGTGTACCTTTTTCAAGCGCATCATATATTCTGGCAGAAAGCCCCTTCATATCGTCGTGAGCTAAACGTAGGAACTCGTTTCGTTGCGCATTGTCCGCCTTATTATGTATTCGGGCAAGTGTAGCTGCAAGGCGTTTGAGGTATTCATCAGGAATATAGCCATGACTGATACGTTCCAACAATTCTTTCAGTGTGATAGTTTTGGTAGTCGGTTCATCAGTAGCAGTCGGGATTGTTTTTTCATGTTCAGTTACACCCACTGCGTCAACCAAATAAAAACAGTCTTTACTAAAGGCATTTGGAGTAACATTACGCAATTGCTCATCACCAATAGTACGCACTCCACGCCCTTTCATCTGAATATATAAAGGCAATGACTCCACATCACGCATGAACATCACCACTTCCAGAGGTTTTACATCTGTTCCGGTGGCAACCAACGTACAGGTGACAGCAATACGGAAATCCTTGTCGTTACGGAATTGGCGTATCAGTTCGTTGCTGTCACCAGCCGAATAGGTGATTTTCTGAACAAAGCGGTCGTCTGTGCGCCCGAATACCTCTTTGGCTATCTGTACGATATTGGTGGCGTGAGCTTCATTGAGAGCGAATATCAAAAGCAATGGCAGATAGTCCATATTCTGCTCTCGCTGTGGGTCGTTGAACAATTCTGTATAAACCACATCACGATAAGTAGAAAGAATTAACTTTATCTGTGCCGGATTGATGACACTCCGATTAAGTTCTTTATTTGTATAAGTTTTGGTTTCCTTGCTACTTACCGTCTTAACCTCACCTGTATATCTCGTTTCTTCTTTGAATTTCTCACCCTCTAATATGGCTCCGCCTGATTCCGTGACCTGCGTTTTTATCCGATACACCCGGCAATCCACATTCACACCATCAACGATACTCTTTTCCAAGGTGTAATTGACAATGCGATTGTTATTGAAAAACGCCATTGTTTCTGGAATAGGGGTTGCTGTCAACCCTACCAATTTAGCCGTGTCAAAGTATTCAAGTACCTTGCGCCAGTTTCCATAAATAGAGCGGTGGCATTCGTCTATGATAATCATATCAAAGTAATCGTGCGGTAAATTGGGATTGGGAGGCAAGATTACTTCCTCTACAGGTTCGTTCTCATCATCGTCATCGTTATCCTCAATAGTTTCTCCTTTCAAAAATGAGAATAGGCGTTGTATGGTAGAAATAACGACATTGCTATCAGAAGGAATAGAAGACGAACGAAGACGATTGACCGTAAAGATAGT
>OLXS01000674.1_pt1 | contig 14094 bp, 10 predicted proteins | sample 1673921 | NCBI WGS metagenome assembly OLXS01 (sample SAMEA103958134, study PRJEB25191) | human gut metagenome
CCTGCACCGTCGTCAGACTGTTGGTGCAGGCTTCCCCTGCAAGCAGTCGTTCCGGACGTGCAGTGGAGCCCATGATGCCAAGAAACCGTTCCAGACAGCCGTCATACGCAGCCGGCGGCAGACTGCTGGCTAAAAAGCCGCTGTAGCGCGGGTGCGGGTTGTGCGGGTTTTTGTTCCATGCGAAAATGCCTTGCAGCTGCCCGTCAAATATCGTCTCCGTACAGTTGAAGGGCACATAATAGGCGGGCTGCTGAAAGCCGCCGAGGTCGAACGAGACGAGCGGGAACGCGCTGATCGTGCGCGGCCGGTCTGTCGTGTTGCGAAGACGCAGCAGCCAAACCTCATGATACCCGTGAACCGGAACAAACAGCGTCCACGCGGCTTCAATTCCGAGATTATCTGTTTCAATCCGGGAGAAGCCCATGGAATGCTCGCAGAAAAGACGGTCAACCGGCTCCATCAGCGGAAATTTTCCGACACTCCAGCATGCTTTGCTTTCTTCGTCTCGCAGATAGAGAAACCGTTCCTCGCGCTCATTCAGAACGGCATGCGTGGCGGTCTGGTCGATATAACGGCTGGTGCCGTGCCCGACATTCGTGACGCTTGCCGTGTACCCCTCTGCGTTGAACAGCTGGTTGTACCAGAAGCGCTTGCGGTTCGGCTCAAAAATTTCATAGGAAGCATAGTCTGCGGAAAATTGGTTCTTCATCGTTGAATCCCTCCGAAGCATATTGATTCTTCAAAATAGACCTTCGGCGCGCACAGAAGGCCGGTCGGATACAGGCAGTACCGGGAAGCGTCGTCACAGGTGAAGCTGTCCGGCGCGATATAGGGCTGCTTACGCGGGAAGCGGTGCAGCGGCCCGAATGTGTTTCTTCGATTCAAAATCAGTTCGAGTTCCAGCGTCCGCGCCGCGTCAGAATGCAGGGGAATCGGGTCAGAACCCCAGAATACAGTCCGTTCCCCGCCGCAAGCTGCCGCGGTGCAGCTGCCGCCGAAAGCGTCAAGCTGAAGCCAGAATTTCTGATCGGCAGGTACGTCAAACAGATATCGCACCTTGCCGCTGTAGAACGGAAGCCCCTGATAAACAAGATTTCCGATTTTCAGCGTCTGCGGCAGACACCCGATTACCGGTGTTCCGGAACGGAACCAGACGCCAACGTCTCCCAGCAAATACGCCGCTTCCAGTCCGCAGACCTCGGAATACGCTGCAGTCCACTCGATCTGATTTTCGCCCAGCTTCCAGCAAGCTGCCGGAAGTGCGTAGAGGGAAAAGCAGGAATCGACCCAGAAGCCTGCCGCCTTGCAAAGCGAAATGGCCATGCCGTTGACAGTCAGCGTCTGCGCAGGCAGATCCTCCAGCGCCAGCAGAAGCGGCGTCTGTGGAAGCTGCTCACACAAAACGGAGAAGCACAGCCGAATCGGATAGGATGTATCCGGCCCTTTTCGTGCCCATGGCTGGAGCATTTCGCCGCTTCGCTGCTCCATGCCCAGCCGCCCGCGCAGCGTGCGGTCGAGCTTCAGAATTTCATCCTGCGCACAGAGCAGTTCTTCGTCCAGCCAGAGCGCCGCCCGATCCAGCGGCAGCACGTTCGGCTCATTGAGACGGAAACCGGCAGGGGAGCGAAGGAAGACCGGCTCGGTCTGCGGCGGAATGGGAAGGGGAGGGAGCGCACGCTGTTCGCGGCAAAGGCGCACTGTGCGCACCGCACCCGGTGCAAGGCTGACCGAAACGCAGTCGTTTCGCACCGGGAGCGCATATACAGCCCCGTCCCGGCAGTCCCACAATTCAGCGTATAAGCCGTCGGGGATGCGAACCGGGACATCGTGCAGCGTCCGGCTCATGCTTTTATTCCACAAAAATGCAAATATACAGTCATCCGTCTGCCGCATCTGCAAATAGATCTCTGCGGCAGCGTTGTCATCCATAATTCTGACCGATTGCGGCTGCGCGCGGAAATAGCGCAGCACATCCGATTTGCGCAGTGGAAGTCTTATGCCTGCTGCCGCAAGCGAAGCGCATTCGGAGAATGCTTCTCCGGCGATATAGCGCGGTGGTGTGCCGATCCAGACAAGCTCGCCGCCCGCTGCGGAGAAGCTCCGCAAAAGCTGCAGTGTCGATGCGCGGATACAGGTACAGCCGCAGATCACGACCCGTCGGTAGCGCATCTGCCCAACGCGGAGCGCAGCGGGCTGCGCGGCATCGACTGCGGCATGTGTGGCCAGAATGCCCTCGTCGCCATAGTCAAAGTCGGTCTGCGTCTGCATCAGCCAATGGAACAACTGCCGGAACTGCCGTTCCAGCCTTTTCATGGCCGGTTCGGCGGCGTTCAGACCATTTACCCAGCCGGGATGGATCTGGTACCAGAGGCTTTCGACCGGATGCAGCACCAGCGTCCGGCAGACCGGCATTCCCTGCGAGATAAGCAGGCCGAGCCGCGAGAGCTTCGCTTCCAGTGCAGCATGCTCCCGGTACCACGTCGCCTGATGCAGGAACGACCCCGGATAATCCCGTTTTGCCTGCCCCTGCATGGTATACCACGCCAGATGCGGGCAGCGCACATTGATGCCCAGAAGCGTCTGCCAGTTTGCAATGTACTTGTAATCCCGGAACGTCATCTGCCAGCCCGTCGCGCCGAACAACTCCGAAAGCTTTTTCGTCTTCCCAAACTGCCTCGCAGCAGACTCCAGCTGCTTGACGGCCCACGGCGTAAAATTGAACGCCGTCAGATTGTCGATCCCCGGCTCGTCCAGGTATTCATAGCACCGCATCAGCGAGCCGGTCGGGACGGCCTGCGCGCTCAGACTGTCCTCATGCAGAAAATGTCCCGTCGTCTTTAAGCCGTTTTCCTGCGCCCAGCGCCGGACAGGCTGCAAAAAACGCGTCATAAACAGCGTCTGCAGCAGCTCCATGTACTGCCACTTCAGCCTTGAAACCGGCTTCCCGCGCAGAAGCAGAAACAACTCCGGCAGACGCGGCAGCAGCGGCTCGCCATAGGCCGCCTCAAACGCCTCCGGCAGATTGTCCGTCCACGGGAGCGACCAACGGCGTTCTTCACCGGGGTCGGAAAAATCGGAAAACACCATCCCCCGGTGCGGCTCGTCGGTAAAAACGCCGCGGATGGAGGAAAACAGCGTGCGGCATACTGCCGGTGCGTTACGTCCAGAAAGCGCTCCGTCGCGGCAAGGCTCAGCCGGTCAGAGTCCGTAAAGCCGTTATAAACACTCTGCGGCTGCATGGTGTGGACGCGGAAGACCAGCTTCGTTTCGCCGGGCTGCAGCCGGTCAAAGCTGCGGTAGCCCGGCGAAAGGGAAAGCCCATCGATCCGCGCGGCAAACACCGCAAGCGGCGGCTCCGAAGAATCCGCCGCTTCATTCAGCGTCAGGGTCAGATATTTGCGTCGGAACGGCGGCTCCTTTGTCACAAGACCGCCCGCGCAGCCGCTGGGCCAGCGATCCTCGTCGTAGATCCATGGCTCCATGCCGAGTTCCTGCGCCCTTTTTATGCAGGCATCCGTCAGTCGGAACCAGTCTTCGCCCAGATACTCCGTCTGCAGGCCGGTGCGCGAGTGCATGAAAAAGCCGCCGAAGCCCATTTCATGCAGCACGTCGATCTGCCGCAGGAGCTCCTGCTCCTCCAGCTTTCCGTTCCACGCCCAAAAGGGCTTGCCGCGATAGGCGGCGGAGGGATTATGAAATTCCTGTTCCAGCGTTTTCATAGACAAGTTCAATCTCAGGCGGAGCCTGCACGGCGGTCCGGATGCTGCCGTCCGGCAGGCGCTTGTGTTCCAGTTTGATCACGCCGAACGGCGTCGGATAGCTGCCCTTTGCCCAATCCAGTCCGTCCAGATGCGGGCAAACGCGGATCTTCTTACAGCCGGGCTCCAGGATCTCCACGCCCAGCACGAACCGCGTCAGCCATGCGGTCGGCCCGCTTGCCCAGCCGTGACAGAGACTGTGGCGGAAGCCGCGGTAGCAGTGCTTTCCATAGGTCGCGTGAACGTCAATCTCGCCCGCGCGGGGAAGCCGGTCGATGGGCGCAGCGTTTTCCATCCACCGAAGATCAAAGTCCTCCCAGAAGGTCGTTGCGCCGAGCCGGAGCATGCCGCCCCAGTATGCGCGGAGCATGTCGAGCGCGCCCGCATAGTCCTGTGCCGCAGCCTGCGCCAGCAGCACATAATAGCCCATGAAGCAGCACAGTCCGGCGGCGCCGCCCTTTTTCAGAATGGTCTCGTTTGCGTCAGCTGCATCGAGAAGCCCTGCCAGCGCGGCCAGTGCTGCGGCCTGTTTGGATGCACAATGCTCCGGGCGGTATTGCAGCAGACGGGTACAGTCGGACTCTGCCTGCTGGGCAAGTGCTTCCTCGCCAAGCGCACGGAAGATCCGGCTGCTTGCCCGCGCCGCAAGAATGTGCAGCGCCTGGATCCCCATGTCGACTGCTGCGGGATCGCCCTTCGTCGGCCAGTCCAGAAACCGGTTTTCCGGCGTACAGTCCTTTCCGTCCGGACCGATATGCGCGGACAGATTTTCCGTCAGCTTTTTGAGATAGGGCAGTTGCCGGGCCAGATACGCCCGGTCGCCGAACTGCATATAGTAATCATGCTGAATGACGATCCACCACATGGAATAGGTCGGGATATCGTTCATCCACTGATCGGCAGGTGTCTGCGACGTTACCAGATCCAGACTGTCACGGATGACCTGCTGGTCGCCGAAGACGGCCTGGATGGTAGAGAGTTCTGGGTGCAGATCTCCGATCCATACCAGCCGGTCGCGCTTGACGCCGTCCCAGATATACTGCTGCATATTAAGATGGACGGTATAAGCGCCGGTCTCCCAGATCCGGTTCAAAAGCGGGTCGCTGCAGGAGAAGCTTCCGAGATACGGAATATCGCGGTATAGAAGGATCGCCTTTGCTGCACAGAACTGCATACCGGCACCCTCTGTCAGTAGATCAATGCGGACAAAGCGGAAGCCGGTCTCGCCGACGGGTGTCATGCTGAGCTGCCGGACAGAAATCGTCCAGTCGCGGCAGGCGTGGTCGTTCGTTGCGCCGCCGGGGCCACCCGGCTCGCTCATTGCTTCTGTCGCGGATTCGCCGAACCGGATGCGCAGCCGCACTTCTTCCGCGCCGCACAGCGTACCGACACTGAGCATCAGCCCGCCTGCGAGCTCCTTTCCATAGTCCAGCAGAATGGAGGCGGCAGCACCGTCGTTTGTGAGCGTGCAGCAGTCGGAATTGTGAAGCCCGACCTGTACCGAGCGGTTTTCCAGCAGCGCTTTACTGCCGGAAACGCGCCCGGCTTCCCATATCACCGCCGTGGGCGTCAGATAGACGCGGCGGCGCTCGTCCGCTTCCGCGCGGGACTCCAGCCCCTGTTTCTGCAAAAGGGTGTTTTCCTCTTTTTGAATCATATCGTTCTCCTGTGTTATCCTTTGACGGCTCCGGCGACCATGCCCTCCAGATAGTATTTCAGGCAACTGCATGTGATGAGCATGAGCGGAATGGTACCGAGAATAAACGAGGCTGCAACAAGGCCAAGATCTGTCCGGGCAATGCCGGAGGCCGCGTTGAATACGATCTGGCAGAACGTCTTCATATCGTCACCGCCGGTCAGCGCGATCGTCGGCCAGATGTAGTCGTTGTACATGGCGACGACGACAGTAATGCCGACCGTGACCAGCGTCGGCTTGAGCAGCGGCAGACCGATGCGCAGAAAGCTGGAAAATTCATTTGCGCCGTCGATTTTTGCCGCCTCGAAAATATCGTTCGGCATCTGCTCAAACGCGGCCTTTGCCAGCATAATGCCAAAAACCTGCTGGCTTGCAATGTATGGCAGAATCAGCGCCCAGTATTTGTTGATGAGCCTAAGTTTCTGCATGATGAGATACTGCGGCACGATCGTGATCGTAGTCGGCACCATCATGACGGCGACCAGCATCCCGAACAAAAAGCGCTTACCCTTGAACCGAAGCCGCGCAAAGGCATAGCCGCTCAGAGAAACGTGCAGCAGAATGAAACCGAGCGACGCGCCGCAGATCAGGAACGAATTCAGGATAGGACGGCCGACAAAGCTGAGCGCTTTGCTGAAATTCTGCCAGTACGGCTCCTTCGGCAGTCCGAGAAAGTCGGTCGTGATGAGAACCGTCGGCTTGAGCGACATGTTTATAAGCATCACGAACGGGAAAAACGTCGTTACGATAAGAAAGACCAGAACGATTCGACTGACCCAATAGGAGGCAGTGCGCGGGGCATTTTTATTCATGCGGATTTCTCCCCCTTTCCGGACAGCACCTTATTGGTAATGAGCGTCAGAATGACGATCACAAAGAACAGCACCACACCGAGCGCGGACGCATAGCCATGCCGCCCGTCGCCGAACGCGACCTTATACATCTGTAGTGCCGGGATCATGGTGCTGTAGCCGGGGCCGCCGGCAGTCATGGCTGCGACCTGCCCGAAGCCGGACAGACTTCCGATCAGGCTCAGCGTCGCGACGATCTTGACATACGGCCATACTCCGGGGATCTGCACATACCGGACGACATCCATGCTGGTTGCGCCGTCCACGCGGGCCGCGTCATAGAGCTCCGGGCTGATACTGTTGATCCCGGTATGGAACAGCAGAAAGTACATACCGGAGACGAACGGAAATCCGACCAGAATGATGCACATCAGCGCGGTGTCGGCGTTGTTCAGCCAGTTCTGCGTCAGACTGCCGAGATGCAGCAGCTTCAGAATGCTGTTGAAACCGAAATTCGGATTATAAAGGTATTTCCAGATCAAAATCACAACGATGCTCGGCACCAGCATCGGGATGACAAACAGCGTCTTGATGATGCGGGAGAGCTTCTTATGCCGGACGTGATACAGAATCAGCGCGGCCAGTAGCGGGAAGAAAACGCTGTTGAACACGGCAAACAGGCTCAGAACCGCCTGATTCCGGAACGACATGCGGAACATATCGTCAGAGAGCAGAGCCTTGTAGTTTTCCAGCCCGATGAAATGCGTTTCGCGTCCCGGCATTTTGTCGGTCAGCGAGGTGTAGAACGCCAGACCGACCGAAAAATACATGAATACGATCAGCATCAGAAACGTTCCGGCAATGAACAGATACGGAACGCACCGTTCCGCAAAGCTTTTTTTCATATCCAGCAGCCTCCTGTCTTTTATAACTGTCCATCCAAACGGTGTGCTTCTCTAAAGCTGCGCTGCGCTTGGATCGACAGTTATTGAGAATAGCCGGGGAAAAGCGCGGAGCTTTTCCCCGGCCGGCGGAATCCAATTTTATTTCGCGGTGTCAGCGGTGGTCGGGTCAAGATCGTAGCCGCCGGCTTCGATCTTGGCGTCGGTATCATTGCCCTGCACGGTGGCCAGACCGTCGAGGAAGGTATCGATGTCGATCTCACCCGCCGTCAGCTTGTTGATCAGGTCGTTGTGAATCGGGCGGTCAGCCTCCTGCGTCTGATACAGGCCGCACAGCTCGGAGGAATACGCCTTGACAGCACCCTCGACCACAAAGCCGGTCAGCTTTTCCATCAGCTCGTCCTTGAGGACGACGCCGTTGATCATGCACGGACCCTGCACAAAGTTGCCGTTGGAGAGCGTCTCCTCATAGCACATCTGTGCGCCTGCCTGCGAGTACCAGTACAGATAGAAGTCCAGAACACGCGCGTCGTGGTCGGCGTCGTTCTTCGGAACAATGCCCATGACGTTGCCGAGCACGTACAGGCCGCGCATCTTCGTGCCGAAACCCTCGGGAGCGTTGGCGAAGTCGGGGATGTTGAAGGTCGCCCAGTCAAACTGCGCACTCTCCGGCATGTTATTGATGTCGTCCAGAATCAGGCCGACATTCCACGCGCCGTTGAGCAGGATGGGGGAGACCTGCGTTTCAAACTCGGTGATGTTGTCAGCGCCGCCGCCGATCCAGTTTGCGGGGAAATATGCCGCGAGCTTCGCAAACTCAATCCAGGAGGTACGGCTGATATTGGAATGGATGATATCGTTCTTTCTGGCAGCAAGCATACGCTCGGTGCTGGTCACGGTGAAGGCGTCGCAGGAGAGGTTGTTGTCATCAAAGACAAACCCGTCGTTTGCGGACATGGTCTCGGCGTCATAGATCGCGTCGCCGGGCTGCACAAGGAATTCGCTTTCTTCATAGCGGAAGCCTGCGTCTGCAAGAGAGGCAAGGATCCAGGAAGCCTCCTGACCGACAGTGATCGGGTTTTCGTATCCGTTGTCGCGCAGCGTCTGGCAGGTTTCCAGCAGTTCTTCCCAGGTCTGCGGCGCTTCAAGTCCAAGCGCTTCAAACGCGGTCTTATTATAGTAGAAGGAAATACCGGTCTTGTCAAACGGCAGCGCACCGATGCCAAGACCGCCGAAGGCGTTCCAGGCCTCGGTCAGAATGGTGTCGTTGTACATGTTGCGGACAAGGCCATCCTGATACGGGTGCTGCATATCCAGAACGTCGCTCAGCTCACGCAGATAGTTCTTCTGGAAGCAGACCTCGTTGCCGCCCAGCGCATTTGTGAGGAAGTTTGCATGGACGATATCGGAGGTGCCGGTCATGTCGCCGGAGAACAGGGACTGCATCTTGGCCATGTAAGCGTCGTTGTCAGAAACAACGTCGACCGTGACCTTGGTTTCCGGGTGCAGCTTGGTGTATTCCTCGGCGAGCTTCTTCTCGCCTGCGGTATAGTAGCCGTTGATGACCGTGACGATGATCTCGTCATTTTTGCTGGTGTCCCATGCTGCGTCAGAGCCCTCCTGCGGCTGCGGGGCGGGCTGATTGGCAGTTTCCGTGCCCTGTGTGTCCGTCTCCGTCTGCTGGGTGTCGCCCTGTTCCGGGGTGGTCGTCGGTTTTGCGCAGCCCGCAAAAATCGCCGAAAGCATCAGCACGGCAAGCAGGAGCGCGATCCACTTTTGCATCTTTTTCATTGTTTGCTTCCTTTCATGTTAAAATTATAATGTATCCTGAAGCCGCTGCCAGCTCTGCATGCCTGAGCGGGCTGCGGGCGCTTCATTCAAATATGCTACACGGGTAACTTTTGAGCCTGAAAGAAATTCTACGTTTTGATCCGTAGAATTTCCAAAGTGATTACCGGCCGGGAGGCGCAGTCGATGCACGCTGGATCAGCTCCAGCTGATTCAGATAATATCCGGTCGTGCCCTGCTGGATGTTGGTATAGAGCAATTCAAACGCCTTTTTGCCGAATTCCGCCTTTGAAACTGCCATTGTCGTGATGGAGGGCCGCCACGCCTGCGAAAAGAGAATGTCGTCAAAGCCCATGACGGAAACATCCTCCGGCACGCGCAGGCCCGCCTCCTGAAGCGCGGAGATCGCGCCCATTGCCATCAGATCGTTCAGGCAGATGACGGCTGTGAACCGGCGTTCCGACTTTAGCAGTTCCTGCGTCAGCGCATAGCCCTCTGCGATCTCTGTGTGATACGGCGGTTTGCCGTCGAACAGCAGATCCGAGCCGCAGGGGAGCTGGTAACGCTCGACTGCGGCGAGATAGCCGTCGATACGGTGGTCAAACTGGAATTTCCGGCTGAGGCCGCTCAGATATGAGATCTCCCGGTGCCCGAGGCCGTACAGGTAGCTGACCGCCTTATCCATTGCAGTGACATAATCGCTTTCAATCGAGCTGACACGCTTGAGATCGACGTCGGTGTTGCCGGAAACGACGACGCGGATACCATTATCGGTCAGACTGTAGAGCTTGGCCATGTCGAACTTGTAGGGAATGGCAGCGATAAAAACGCCGTCCACGCGGCGGGCGATATAGTTGTCGAAATAGTCGTTGATATTCTTGTTGCCGGTGCAGATGTTGACGAAATATCCGCGCTCCATCGCGGCGTTTTCAAAGCCGACGATGATCTCGCCGTAAAACGGGTTCGTCGCATCGTTGACCATGAAGGAAAGCTGACGGGTCTCGTTTTTTGTCATGCTGCGCGCGATCATATCCGGCTTGTAGTTGAGCTGCTCAACGGCGTCCAGCACCAGCTTCCGCGTCTTTTCAGACATGCTGCGCGAGCCGTTCAGGACATAGGAGACCGTCGCGGTGGAAACGCCTGCAAGCTTTGCTACATCTGTGCGCGTGACCTTCATGGGCGTTTCCTCCTTCCATTTTGCTACCCGGATCAATGCAAAAAAGCATCAAAATATCAGATAATTCCGGATGATCCAATCCTTTTACGATTGCAGTATATCTTTTCTAAACCGGAAAAGCAAGTATAATTTTACCCGTATAGCAAAATTTGTTGACTTCTCATAATCGCCGGTCTATAATCTATGCAGAATCCACAAAACATTTTGCTGACGCAAAGGAGCAACGCCTATGCGAGTTTCGGGACAAAGCACGGACTACCTGCGCATCTCTCCTTCGCGCGCGCTTTGGAGTGTCTGCGCACCGCTGATCCTCGTCAACCTTGTGCTTGCCGTCACAACGACGCTGACGAACCGGCTCTATAGTCAATACGCGGGGCAGACCTATTTCACCGTGACCGGCTATCTGAGTGTCGCCACGACGCTGTTCGTGAACGTCGTTTCCAGCGTCTATACTGCTGCATGGATCAAAATTGCGCACCAGTTCGCCCTGCACGACCATCCGACCGTGACACGCGCGATGAAAAACGCGGGATTTACGGTTCTGCTTGCCAGCGCGGCCTGCGCGGGACTGATGCTGCTGCTCACAGAGCCGGTTCTGCATGCGCTGAACGTTCCACCGGTGTTCGGCGCTGACGCGAGACTTTATTATATTCTGTATCTGATCGCGTATCTGCCTTCCGCGCTTGCGGCGCTCTTTATAACGATCGTCAACGGGATCGGCAGCTCACGGCGGATCTTTTGGATCAACATTATCGTGATCTGCGCGAATCTGCTTGCCGCCGTTCTTCTGCTTGCGGTTTTCCGCATGAAGCTGATCGGTGCAGCCCTGAGCAGCGCGTTGGGCGCGGCGCTGCATCTGCTGGTTTATTGGTTCCTGTTCCGCAGGGAAGGCTATTTCCGCGCGGGAGAACGCTTCCGACCGGACTGGATGCAGACCGCCGCGATCCTGCGCGACAGTGTGCCGATCGCGCTGCAAAACCTTTTCTGTACCGCCGGATACCTGATCGTGACGCTTCAGGCAAACCGCTTGCTTCCGTCTGATTATATTACGGTTTTGAGTGTCAGCCTGCCCCTGACCGGCATCATGAGCGCTATCACCTCGGCGGGACTTGCGTTTGTGCCGCCCAATTTCGCTGCCGGCAATGCCGCATGTATCAGGGCGTTTCTGCGGTTATCGCTTGTGTGCTGCGTTCTGTATGGCGCGCTGTGCTGCCTACTGTATTGGACGCTCGGGGCGTGGTATTTCGGCATGCTGTTTCAGAACCGGCAGATCATCGCTTACGGCGTGGAATACTGGCGCTGGTATGGGCTGGGGCATCTGGCGCTTGGCGTTGTGTACCCACTGCGCACGTTTTTTGTCAGCGTCGGACGCGGAAAGCTGGCGATGCTGTCCGGCACCGGCGAGTTCATCGGGAATGCGTTCTGCGCCGCCGTCCTGATCCCGCGCTGCGGCGCGCTGGGCCGCTCTTTATCCTATCCGCTCGGCTGGCTTGCTGCCGCGGTTTTTCTGCTTGCGGCATATTGGAGTGCCGGGAGGCGATGCGCGAAAATAGACACACGAGCGAACTGATATATTTTGTGACACAGGAGGATTGATCACATGAAATACAAGAGTTTTCATCCGGGGCAGCCGTGGCTGGACACCAATGGGAAGCGGATCCATGCGCACGGCGGCTCTATTTTCTATGAAAACGGCCGCTACTACTGGTATGGGGAAAACAAGGAAAAAACGACTGGCCTTGATTCGATCTGGCACTGGGGAATCCGCTGCTATGTCTCAGGCGATCTTTACAACTGGGACGATCTTGGCCTGATCATTCCGCCGGAGCCGGACGATCCTGCGTCTACGCTGCACCCAAGTAAATGCGTTGATCGTCCGCACATCCTATACAATCGGAAAACCGGAAAATACGTTTGCTGGCTGAAGGTCATGTCCGTGGGCTGCACAGTTCTGACTGCGGATGCGCTGCTGGGGCCATACACTGTCGTACACGAGGGACTCTGGCCGCTTGGCATGGAGCCGGGCGACTTTGACCTTGCGGTCGCGCCCGATGGGAAAGCCTACTATTTCTTTGAACGAGTCCACTCTGAACTGATCTGTGCTGATCTGACGGATGACTACACCAACGTGACCGGCTATTACAGCACGCATTTTCCGCGCCTCGGTCCACCCTATACGCGCGAAGCACCTGCGCATTTTATCCGGAAAGGGAAGCATTATCTTCTTACCTCCGGTACGACCGGGTACTTCCCGAACCCCTCGGAACTTGCAATTGCCGATACCTGGCACGGTTCGTACCGCGTTCTGGGCGATCCGCATCCGGCGGATGATACGCGCACGTCATTTCATTCACAGATTTCCTCCGTGTTCCGGGTCCCGGGCAAAAAAGACCTCTATATTGCACTCGCCGATCGCTGGCTGCCGCAGAGAATGTCGCTTTCCTATGAAAAATACCGTATTCTCTTTGAACGCGGGTTCGGCAGTAACCCGAATGCCGTTTATACGCCGCAGCAGCAGAAAGAAACGCTGGATATCGGCATCAAAAACACCGTACTTGCCGACTACATCTGGCTGCCGCTTCGATTTGACGGAGAGATGGCCTATATTGACTGGCTGGACGAGTGGAAACTTGAAGACTATGAATAGACTGCATTCGTTACATTTCTAGTTTCAAAAGCAGGAGGACAATATGAGAATTCTATTTCAAGGTGATTCCATAACGGATTGCCTGCGCAGCAGCTATGACAGCGGCGCTTTTATGGGAAGCGGCTACCCATGCCTGATCCAGGCGGATCTGTGCCTGAACCGCACGGATATTGAGGTGCTGAACTGCGGCATCAGCGGAAACCGCGTGACGAATCTGCTTACCCGCTGGAAAAAGGACTGCATCAATCTGCGTCCGAACGTTATTTCGATCCTGATCGGAGTCAACGACGTCTGGCACGAGCAGTCCCATCAGGATGGCGTGGATGCAGAGCTGTTCGAGGAGACGTATCGGGTGCTGCTGCGATACACAAAAAGGATGCTTCCCGAAACGAAGCTCATTCTGCTCGGTGCGTATCTGACGCATGGAACAGCGACAGATGGTACACAATGGGATAGATTCTATAAGGAGGTCGCGCTTCGCAATGCCATCACGCGCCGCCTTGCAGCCGAATTCGGATCAGAATTTTTAGACCTCCAGAAGATCTTCGATGAAGCGTGTGAAATGTTTCCGCCGGAACACTGGACGCAAGACGGTGTTCACCCCACTGCTGCGGGCCACCGGCTCATTGCAAATGCGTGGGAGAAAAAGATGCAGCCGACGCTAATGACTGCCGAAAAATAAGATGGAATTTTAGAATAAACAGAAATATCAAACGTAGAGATGCCCATATGAATTACGCAAATAAAGCACAATCATGACGTGGAAACGATACCCCAAAGCCGAAGAAGTCGCATTCTACCTTCGTCTCGGACAGAATATTTATCAACTGCGTAAATCAAGAAAAATATCGCAGGAAGAACTTGCTTGGCGGGCAGATTGCAGCCAGAAGTATATATCGAATATTGAGCTGGGGAAGGCCAGAGCAAGCGCAGTCCTTTGTGCCAGAATTGCAGCAGCGCTCCATTGTTCCATAGATGCGCTTTTTGCAGATATACTTTCCAGAGAGCAAACTGAGGCTCTCATTGTTACTGCCTCTGAACGTGCTCTGATGCACGAAGTCTTACGGGCTGTAGAAGAATATCGGCATTGTGAGAAATAGCAGCAGCCACCGAGTGCCCATTGTCAAACGCAAAAACTGCGCCGCAGTAAACAAAGAATAGGGCTTTCCGGAGCGCGTGAACGCGGATAAAAAATATTCCGATCTTCCGAAAAAATCAGTAGACTTTGTGCCGGTTCTGTGGTAGTTGTTTGTGCTACCGAAGAAAAGGAGGCACAGACGTGGCAAAGAAACGGGCAAACGGGGAAGGCAACATCCGGAAACGGAAGGACGGACG
>OLXS01000681.1_pt1 | contig 14042 bp, 12 predicted proteins | sample 1673921 | NCBI WGS metagenome assembly OLXS01 (sample SAMEA103958134, study PRJEB25191) | human gut metagenome
CTTTCCGATTACTTCGGTTGCATCGTCTTTTTGAGGACAGGGCTTGCCATACAGACTACACATGCTGCATCCTGTGCAGTAGTGAATGGCTTTATCACGAAGGAAAATTTTTTCTGCATTATTGCCAGCCTTGATCGCTCCGCGCAGGAATTCATCGCAGAGTGTATCGGAGTTACCGCCGCGACGCGGACTTGATGAGAGAATCAGTACTTTTTTCATGTTTGTTTCAATGTTTTTGTTTACTGCAAAAGTAGAAAGATTTTATCAAACGGTTTGTATCTGAATCTTCGGAAGTTGTATCTTTATTACGGTTTTTGCATATGTATGCTTGAAGAAAGTTGACTGTTCAGGATACCTTTCAACTTGTATTTTCCTAAATATCGAATAACTCCTGTCATGCGATGGGAGGAGGAGGAATCAAAGGACGGAGGAAGAATAAGATAAATTAATATCCCCCGTTACCCTACATATAAGATAAATCCCTATCTTTGTGGCGCTTTTTATCTAAACAAAGATTTCAAATTAATTAAGATACAACAAAAAATGGCACAAGAAGACGTTTTTAAGAAACTCGTATCACACTGCAAGGAATACGGATTTGTGTTCCCTTCCAGCGACATCTATGACGGTTTGGGAGCCGTATATGATTATGGTCAGATGGGTGTGGAACTGAAAAATAACATCAAACAGTACTGGTGGCAAAGTATGGTGCTGCTGCACGAGAATATAGTAGGCATTGACTCGGCTATCTTTATGCATCCCACAATCTGGAAGGCAAGCGGACACGTAGATGCGTTCAATGATCCTTTGATTGACAACCGCGATTCCAAGAAACGTTATCGTGCCGATGTGTTGATTGAAGATCAACTCGCCAAATATGACGACAAAATAAACAAAGAAGTTGCCAAAGCTGCCAAACGTTTCGGTGAAGCTTTTGATGAAGCACAGTTTCGCAGTACAAATACCCGCGTGCTGGAGCATCAGGCTAAACGTGACGCTTTGCACGAACGTTTTGCCAAAGCATTGAATGATAATAACCTTGATGAATTGCGCCAGATTATATTGGATGAGGAAATTGTTTGCCCTATCAGCGGTACGAAGAACTGGACGGAAGTTCGCCAGTTCAATCTGATGTTTACCACTGAAATGGGTTCTACTTCTGAAGGTGCAATGAAGATTTACCTTCGTCCGGAAACAGCTCAAGGTATCTTCGTGAACTATCTGAATGTACAGAAGACCGGTCGTATGAAGATTCCTTTCGGTATCGCACAGATCGGTAAGGCTTTCCGTAACGAAATCGTTGCACGCCAGTTCATCTTCCGTATGCGTGAGTTTGAGCAAATGGAGATGCAGTTCTTTGTAAAACCGGGTACTGAACTCGACTGGTTCAAGACTTGGAAAGAAACCCGTTTGAAATGGCATAAGGCATTGGGCTTCGGCGATGACCATTATCGCTATCACGACCATGACAAGTTGGCTCACTATGCCAATGCTGCTACGGATATCGAATTCCTGATGCCATTCGGCTTCAAGGAAGTGGAAGGTATCCACTCACGTACGAACTTTGACTTGTCTCAACATGAGAAGTTCTCAGGAAAGAGCATCAAATATTTCGATCCGGAACTGAACGAGTCTTATACTCCGTATGTGATCGAGACTTCAATTGGCGTGGACCGCATGTTCCTCAGTATCATGAGTGCAGCTTATTGCGAAGAACAATTGGAAAATGGTGAGAGCCGCGTTGTATTGAAATTGCCGGCTGCTCTGGCTCCGGTGAAATTGGCTGTAATGCCTTTGGTGAAGAAAGACGGTCTGCCTGAAAAGGCTCGTGAGATCATCGATGCTCTGAAATTCCATTTCCACTGTCAGTATGATGAAAAAGACAGTATTGGTAAGCGTTATCGTCGTCAGGATGCCATCGGTACTCCGTTCTGCGTGACTGTAGACCATCAGACACTGGAAGATAACTGTGTAACATTGCGTAATCGTGATACGATGCAGCAAGAACGTGTAGCTATCTCTGAACTGAATAATATTATCGCAGACAGAGTGAGCATCACTTCATTATTGAAAACTTTACAATAAACCATTAACGAATGAGTAAAAAAATCTATTTATTCTCCTTAGTATTACTGACTTTGGCATTTGTTTCTTGTAGTGAAACGGAAGAAGTGGGTAAATATGATAATTGGCGTGCGCGGAACGAGGCATATATTGACTCTTTGGCGAATGTCTATGCTACGGCTTCTGGTAGAGGAGGCTTGGAACGCATAGAGATGTTGACTGCTCCCGGTAATTACATCTATTATAAAGTAATGCCGTCAATGACTGATCATGTAGTAAAGGCGGGAAGTCCTAAATATACTGACTATGTGAAGGTATATTATAAAGGAACGAATATTTTAGGAGAATATTTTGATGGTAACTTCAAAGGAGATAATCCGGTTGTAAATGAGGAAAATCCAAGTGAAGGAGATTCTCCTACAACTATTTTCCAAGTCAGCGGGGTAATTACCGGCTGGGGTGAAGTGCTTCAGAGAATGGAAGTTGGTGACCGCTGGAAGGTTTATATCCCTTGGGAGTATGCTTATGGAAGCAGTGGTACTACTGGCATTTTGGGATATTCGGCTCTTGTTTTTGATATCACATTGCTTGATTTCGCTACTACTGAAGCAGAGTTGAAATAATAAGATAAAACTCTCTTTATATATGGAAGGTGCTGTATCTATAATTACGTAGATACAGCGCTTTTTATATTATTTTCTTTAATGCTGCTCTCCCTTATCTGTAAATGTGTCGGGATGATCACTTGTTTAATTGTTCTGTCTCCCTTAATCTGCTCAATCAACAGTTGACAGGCAGTTTCTCCCATTTTATAAGTCTGATGTGATACAGCAGATAATTTGGGCTCTACATAGTTGGCATGCTGTTCGTCCGTATATCCGATGATAGCAATATCTCCGGGAATGCTAAGCCCGTGACTTTTGATCACCTCCATGGCGGCAAAAGCCAATGTATCGTTCATCGCGAGAATAGCATCGGGAGGCTGGGGGAGAGATAATAACGTTTCCGTAGCAATCTTACCTTCCTCATAATCAATTTTTCGGCAAACGACTAATTCCTTTTCAATAGGAATCCGATTGTCACGTAAGGCTTCCAGATAACCGTGCTTCCTTCTCTTTACAATATCCAGATGATTGGCACCTCCGATAAAAGCGATCCGTCTGCTTCCGTTGTCCAACAGATGTTGGGTAGCCATCTGTGCAGATTGAACTCCGTCTGCTATTACCGACGAGAATTGATCAGTCAGGCAAACACGGTCGAACAGAATTAGTGGCATGTTGATCTCCTTTAATGCGACAAAATGAGCAAAGTCAGTTGTTTCCTGAGACAGGCAGGCAATGATTCCTTCTACCCGCATATTAACCAGGTTTTCTATATTCCTTTTCTCATGCTCGAAGGATTCATGTGAAGTTGTGATAATTACAAAGTATCCGTTGGCAATTGCCATATTCTCTATTCCGTTCAGGATAGAGGCAAAAAAGTGGGTGACTATGTCCGGAACTACTACCCCGATAATGCGCGGCGCATTTTTGCGCAGGCTCATGGCGAAAGGATTAGGACGATAATTCATATCTTTGGCCAGTTGCTTGGCTTTAGCACAAAGCTCGCGACTGATTTCCGGGCTGTCCTTCAGTGCCCGGGATACGGTAGGAATCGAGACACCCAATGCTTGAGCGAGATCCTTGAGTGAGGTATGTTTTCGGTATTCCATTGAAAGGTCTCCGGTTTATTAAAGGTTTCCAACTTTGATTCGTTTACAAAGAAAGCATATTCCCCGATAAGTAGCTACATTTAAAGAAAGATTTTTTACGTAAACCGTTACGTTGCTTTTTCGCCCTTCTCTTGTCCATTGAGAGGTGTTCCTGACCTACTTTTGTCGCAAACAAAATAATTTAAAACCCTATACGTATGCAATACCATGAAATCGGAAAGACAGGGATGAAGGTATCATCTCTCAGTTTCGGAGCTTCCTCTTTGGGAGGAGTTTTCCATGATCTAAAAGAAAAGGAAGGCATTCAAGCTGTGTTTACGGCCATCGAAGCAGGAATGAACTTTATAGATGTATCCCCTTATTATGGGCATTATAAGGCGGAGACTGTTCTTGGCAAGGCACTGAAGGATATTCCTCGTGACCGTTACTATCTTTCTACGAAAGTAGGACGCTATGGCAAGGATGGAGTCAATATGTGGGACTACTCGGCAAAGCGTGCAACGGAGAGTGTATACGAAAGTATGGAGCGTTTGAACATTGATTTTATCGATTTGATTAATGTGCATGATGTTGAATTTGCAGATTTGAATCAGGTCGTGAATGAAACATTACCTGCTTTAGTCGAGCTGCGTGAGAAAGGGGTGGTAGGCCATGTCGGAATCACTGACTTGCAATTTGAAAATCTGAAATGGGTGATAGATCATTCACCAAGCGGAACTATTGAATCTGTTCTCAGTTTTTGTCACTATTGTCTTTGCGATGATAAACTGGCTGATTTTCTCGATTATTTCGAATTGAAAGGAATCGGTGTGATCAATGCTTCCCCTTTGTCGATGGGCCTATTAAGCGAACGGGGCGTTCCGGCTTGGCATCCGGCTCCTAAGCCACTGGTAGATGTTTGTCGGAAAGCGATGGAACATTGTAAAACTAAAAACTATCCGATAGAAAAGCTTGCCATGCAGTTCTCTGTGAGTAATCCGAAGGTTGCGACTACACTGTTCAGCACCACTAATCCGGAGAATGTAAAAAAGAACATCGCTTTTATCGAAGAGCCCGTTGACTGGGAACTCGTCCGTGAAGTACAGGACATTATCGGAGATCAGAAACGTGTGAGTTGGGCAAACTCTTAAAAGCAGACCAATCTTATGAATGATACGATTATTGATGCACATGCCCATTTATGGCTGCGACAGGATACTGTGGTGAATGATCTTCCCATCCGGACACTGGAAAACGGACGCTCGCTATTTATGGGAGAGATCCGTCAGATGGTTCCTCCTTTTATGGTGGATGGGGTCAATAGTGCAGAGGTTTTCCTTTCGAACATGGACTATGCGCAGGTAGCTGCGGCTGTCATCACGCAGGAATTTATCGATGGGATTCAGAATGAGTATTTGGCAGAAGTTGTTTCCCGTTATCCTAACCGTTTCTTTGTTTGCGGTATGTGTGAGTTTCGTAAACCGGGATTCTTAGAACAAGCCAAAGCTCTTATGGCCGAAGGTTTTAAAGCCATAAAGATTCCTGCTCAACGCTTATTGCTAAAAGAAGGACGGGTGATGTTGAACAACGAGGAGATGATGGCAATGTTTCATTATATGGAAGAGCGGAATGTAATACTGTCTATCGATTTGGCGGACGGGGCAACACAGGTTCCCGAAATGGAAGAGATAATTCAGGAATGCCCCCGGCTGAAGATTGCTATCGGCCATTTCGGGATGGTTACGCTGCCTGACTGGAAGGAGCAGATTAAACTGGCACGCCATCCGAATGTAATGATTGAATCCGGTGGGATTACCTGGCTTTTCAATGATGAGTTTTATCCATTTAAGGGAGCGGTGAAAGCGATTCGTGAAGCTGCCGATCTGGTTGGAATAGAGAAACTGATGTGGGGATCGGATTATCCGCGCACCATTACCGCTATTACCTACAAGATGTCTTATGACTTTGTGGTGAAGTCTCCGGAATTATCAGAAGGCGAGAAAACTTTGTTTCTAGGAGAAAATGCGAGGGAGTTCTATGGATTTGCCGGTCTTCCTACGCTTCCCTATATCAAAAATATGTCCGAGTAAGAAGAATAACTATACCATGAAACAATAATTGTACAAATGAAGAAAAATACATATACCATTCCTCTCGCACTTGTTTTCAGTCTTTTCTTTTTGTGGGCGATCAGCAGTAATTTGCTTCCTACCATGATCAGACAGTTGATGAAAACCTGCGAACTAAACACATTTGAAGCTTCTTTTACAGAAACTGCCTATTGGCTGGCTTATTTTCCCTATCCCTATTGCTATGTTTATGAAACGTTATAGTTATAAGGCAGGGATTATCTTTGGTCTGGTGCTGGCGGCAGTCGGAGGCTTGCTCTTTTTTCCTGCTGCTATCTTGAAAGAGTACTGGGCTTATCTCTGTATCTTCTTTATCATAGCTACAGGCATGTGTTTTCTGGAGACGGCTGCCAATCCGTATGTGACAGTGTTGGGAACACCCGAAACGGCTTCCCGGCGATTGAATCTGGCACAGTCTTTTAATGGGCTTGGGGCTTTCATTGCCGCCATGTTTCTCAGCAAACTGATTTTGAGTGGATCGCATTATACGCGAGAGACGCTTCCTGTGGATTATCCGGGTGGTTGGCAGGCTTATATACAGTTGGAAACGGATGCAATGAAACTTCCTTATTTGATATTGGCTTTGTTGCTTCTAGCCATTGCTTTCGTATTTATATTCTCAAAACTGCCGAAGATCGGAGATGAGGATGAGAAAGTACCCATTGATAAAAAGGAAAAACTGATAGACTTTGGAGTGTTGAAACACTCGCATTTACGTTGGGGTGTGATTGCGCAATTCTTCTATAATGGTGGACAAACGGCGATCAATAGCCTGTTTCTTGTTTATTGCTGTACCTATGCAGGACTTCCGGAAGATACTGCGACCACTTTCTTCGGACTGTATATGCTTGCTTTCCTTCTGGGACGTTGGATCGGTACGGGTTTGATGGTGAAATTCCGTCCGCAGGACATGTTACTCCTCTATGCTTTGATGAATATTCTTCTTTGTGGAGTAGTAATGATATACGGAGGGATGATCGGGTTGTATGCTATGCTGGCTATTTCCTTCTTCATGTCTATCATGTATCCCACTCAGTTCTCTTTGGCTTTGAAAGGGTTGGGAGATCAGACAAAGAGTGGCTCTGCCTTTTTGGTGATGGCTATTGTCGGCAATGCCTGCCTTCCTCAGTTGACGGCATATTTCATGCACGCTCACGAACATATCTATTATGTAGCATACTGTGTACCGATGATTTGTTTCGTCTTCTGTGCCTATTACGGTTGGAAAGGTTATAAGGTAATCGATTAATAAATTTATTTCAAATATATAAGATGAAAGCAGTTCAAATTGTCAATCCCTTCGAAATGAAGGTGGTTGAACTGGAAAAACCGGTTGCTGGTACCGGTGAAGTATTGGTAAGAATCAAATATGTCGGTTTTTGCGGCTCCGACCTGAATACATTTCTGGGACGTAATCCGATGGTAAAGTTACCCGTAATACCGGGACATGAAGTGGGAGCAGTGATCGAAGAAATCGGACCAGATGTTCCGGCAGGTTTCGAGAAGGGTATGAATGTGACTTTGAATCCATATACCAACTGTGGTAAATGTGCTTCATGTCGTAACGGTCGTGTCAATGCCTGCGAACATAATGAAACGTTGGGTGTACAGCGGAATGGGGTAATGTGCGAATATGCCGTTTTACCTTGGACTAAGATTATTCCTGCCGGTGACATTTCTTCCCGGGATTGTGCCTTGATAGAGCCGATGAGTGTAGGATTCCATGCTGTTTCCCGTGCCCGGGTTATTGATAATGAGTATGTGATGGTGATTGGTTGCGGTATGATTGGTATAGGTGCTATTGTACGTGCTGCATTAAGGGGGGCAACAGTGATTGCTGTCGATTTGGATGATGAGAAACTGGAGCTTGCGAAGAAAGTCGGAGCTTCTTATGTGATTAACTCCAAAACAGAGGATGTGCATATACGGATGCAGGAGATTACAGAAGGATTGGGTGCTGATGTGGTTATTGAAGCGGTCGGTAGTCCGGTTACTTATGTGATGGCTGTGGATGAAGTCGGTTTTACGGGGCGTGTTGTTTGCATTGGTTATGCCAAGAGCGAAGTCGCTTTTCAGACGAAATACTTTGTGCAGAAAGAACTGGATATTCGTGGTTCCAGAAATGCATTACCTGCGGATTTCCGTGCGGTGATCAATTATATGAAGGCGGGAAATTGTTCGGTGGAAGAGTTGATAACCAAGATTGCAAAACCTGAAGGAGCTTTGGAAGCAATGCAGGAGTGGGTAGCTAATCCGGGAAAAGTATTCCGTATATTGGTGGAATTCTAAAGATGATAAGCCGGATGTGAAAAGTAACATTTTATAATGTTATTATATAGGCACGGATTTCACGGAATTAACACGGTTTAATAGTCCATCTAATCTCTTAAAACCGTGAAATCCGTGTGATCCGTGCTTGAAATTTTAGCACATTCTTTTCTGCCTGCCTGCAAATGTAGCCTATAGCAAGTGGTTGGCAGAAGTATGATATTCTATCAATCCCTCCATCGGACTTTGAAGTATCTTTCCTATTCCGAGACCGGTTTCTTTTGCCGCCTCCTGGAGTATTTCTTTGTAGCAATAAGCAACGGAGCCGATAAAACGTACAGGATACTGTGTATAATCATATTGCATCACATTTCTGCGGATGAAAGCGATAAAGCTGTTAAGCACTATTGTACGGATCCCCGGTTCCTCCAGATGCTGTGCAAGAAAAGGAGAAAGGCTTGCTAAAAAACGATTGGGGTATGGCTGACGGTAAACCCGGTCGATAATTTCAGGTGCTGTCAGATCAAACTGCTTTAGAAACTCTTCTTTTAATTGGGCAGGGAGCTGATTCTTTAAAATATCTCCGACCAATAGCTTTCCTAAAACCGCCCCACTTCCTTCATCGCCTAAGATGAAACCTAGTGGTGAGACATTACTTACGATTTCTTCTCCATCATAAAAACAGGAATTGGAGCCGGTACCCAGAATACAGACAATTCCCTTCTCATGTCCGCATAATCCACGGGCTGCCCCTAGCATATCCGAGTTTGCTTTTATATTACCGATGACTGGTAAACTGTCAGCGATGGCACGCCGGAGAACCGGAGCCTTTTCAGCTGTACAACCTGCTCCGTAGAAATAGACTGCATTTAGCTTTCCTTCCGGTAGCTGAGGAAGGAGAGAAATGGTCAGTTCTCGTTGAATATCTTCTTCCGATTGGAAGAAAGGGTTGATCCCTTTCGTTCCGATTCGTTTGATCAGCGTACCGTTGAGTACGACACACCAATCGGTTTTAGTAGAGCCACTGTCTGCAATAAGTATCATATCTTAATGTATATTTTCTTTTTATATAGTATATAGCCGATTGCCCAGTTGAGGAGGACAAAGAGCAGGGCAAATATGAGAGAGCCTCCTTTGTCTCCGAAAACCGGTTGCAAAAGGGCACTGTATATGTATCCGTGTAAAGAAGTTGGTTCGCCGGCATAAGTCATTGGAATCATAGCAAAAAGAATTGCCAGAATGTCAGCGAGTACATAAATAAAAAGTGGATTGACTCCGAATGATTCGAAGAATCTACTCCAGCCTTTGTAGCCTTTGATGTCGATGATCCAGACAAGTAGTGCCAAAAAACTGGAGCCCATACCACAAGTGATCAGAACAAAAGAAGGAGACCATATCTTTTTGCAGATTGGCGAACCGTAGCTTAGTAGAAAACCAGCAAAAGTGAGGATAGTGCCTATCAGGAATAAACGTTCCAGTTTCTCATGGATATCCTTTACCTCCATTAATAGTTTGCCTGCACAGAAACCGATCATTACATGAGCGACGGCAGAAATCGTACTTAATAAACCCTCCGGGTCCAGAATGGCACCACCATAAATATGCGCCTGGCCCAATACAGCACGATCCACTATAGAAAGGACATTTGTTTCGTCGTAGACGTATCCGTTACCAACGGCAAGAATCATGAAATAACCGATCAGAAGAACTGCTATCAGATACGGAATATATTTATGTTTGATAAGAAGAGCGGCCAATGCAGTAATTCCATATCCCAAAGCAAGCCGTTGCATGACCCCGAGAATGCGAATCTGATCTATTGGAAAAGGATCATGCTGGAAACAGAGAATGGAAAGCCAGCTGATACCGATGCCGATTAAGAAGATGATGACCGTTCGTTTGAGTATCTTTAAACCGGCAGGTATACTGAAGGTAAAATCATACTTCCGTAAAGAGATGTACGTCGAAATCCCCATGATAAACATGAAGAAGGGAAATACGAGGTCAGTAGGAGTCAAGCCGATCCATTCAGCGTGCTTGAGAGGGGCATACGTATGTTGCCAGGAGCCGGGGGTGTTCACTAAAATCATTCCGGCGATGGTAATGCCTCGCATTACATCGAGTGCCAATAGGCGTTTGTTACTTGTTACATTCATGACTGTTACTTTTTTAATGTGTTAAGTTATAAGTAATTCTGTTCTATATTTTTTTTCCGAATGAATCGTCCAGTCGATTGCGGATCATTAATGACGCTATGATACCGGGAATCGTACATATACATACCCAGATAAAGAAATTCGTGTATCCGATATGCTCCTGTATCCATCCTGCAGGCATTCCCGGAATCATCATGCCCAGTGCCATGAAACCGGTACCTATGGCATAGTGAGCTGTCTTGTGTTCTCCTTCTGCAATGTAAATCAGATAAAGCATATAGGCGGTGAATCCAAATCCATATCCTAGCTGCTCGATAGCTACACAAATGGAGATAAATAGGGGGTTATCCGGTGTAGCTGCTGCCATCCATACATATAGAAGGTCGGGGAGGTTAATAGCCAGTGCCATTGGTAATATCCATTTCTTAAAGCCATCACGTGAAACCAGAAAACCGCTGATAATTCCTCCGAGAAGCAGAGCGATGACACCGATTGTGCCATAGATCATTCCGACAGTGGCGGTAGAAAGCGCCAAGCCTCCCTGTTCTGCATCATCCAGTAAGAAGGGGGAGGCTATTTTAGCTAGTTGTGATTCTCCGAGCCGGTAGGTAAGCAAGAAGAAAAACATGAGTCCCAGATGCTTCTTTTGGAAGAAAGATATAAATGTCTTTAAGAAATCTTCGAGCAACTTACTGGCCGTGAGTCCTTCTCGTTTGATATCGGTATCAGGATGTGGAAGAATGAACCGGTGGTATAGGGTGAGAGCAAGAAATAATCCTGCCATCAGATAAAAAGTGATACTCCAAGCCAAAGGAATGTTGCCTTGTGAGGTTTCGAGCCATCCGGCGAGCATGACGAGAATACCTTGTCCGAAGATATTGGCAAAACGATAGAATGTATTTCGGATACCTACGAAAAAAGATTGTTCTTTGTTATTTAGTCCAAGCATATAGAATCCGTCAGCCGCTATGTCATAAGTAGCCGAACTGAATGCCATCAGCCAGAAAAAAGCCAGAGTTAGTTGTACAAAATGTGTTGTCGGAATAAAAAAGGCGATGCCTGCAAATCCTGCGGCGATTAAACCTTGCATCGCAATGATCCAGGAACGTTTTGTTTTTACCAAATCAACGAAAGGACTCCATAACGGTTTAATGGTCCATGGCAGATAGAGCCAGGAGGTATAAAGCGTAATTTCTGTGTTTGACAATCCCAGCCGTTTATACATAATGACGGCGATTGTCATTACGGCTACATAGGGCAGTCCTTCCGCAAAGTAGAGTGTAGGAATCCAGTTCCAGGGATTTCTACGCTTTACCGACATACTGTGATTGGTATCTCTTATTGTCATCATGGTATTGATCTTAGAATTATTCGTATTGTTTTTCAAGCACACTACCAGGATAATAGTGGGATAAAATGTCTTTATAGTTGTATCCCTGTTCACCCATAACTGCCGCACCTATCTGGCAAAGTCCTACTCCGTGCCCCCAACCTGCTCCGGTGAAAGTGAAGCGGGTGGGTACTTGACCCTCTTCCCCTTCTTTGTCAACCACGAATGCGGAACTATAAAGATGGGAAGGGGATAAGGTACGGCGTATTTCCAGTTCTTTTCCGATAATAAGCGTTTGTAAAGTACCTACAATCTTTAATCGTACAAGACGTCCGGAAGTTCCCCGTTCGACAGGAATCAAGTCTATGATTTCTCCGAAATTGATTCCCGAACGTTTATGGACCAGTGCTGAAAGTTCTTGTTGGGTATAACTGACTTTCCAACGATAGAAGTCTGCAGTTTCCTGATCGTAATTGTTTAAGATTTGGCTTAGAATTTTCTTATCCTGCGTGTTACAGAAAGCAACAGGCGAGGTGCGTATCCATTTATCAGCTTCCGCCTCTATGGTCAAATCGGGAAGTTGTTTTTCAGTCTTGCTATCCCGTTGTCTGATTAGATAAGGATGCTTTACGTTTTCCCAACAATTTTGGAACTCTTCAAAAGCTCCGCCACAACATTTAGAGAAACGGGCATCACAAATCGCTCCTTTATACATCAGCACTTCCCCCCGCGTGGCGGAGACTGCTTCGATGGCTTGTGGTGTTGAGGCTCGTGTAATTCCTTGATACCGTTGGCAGTGATCGTCTGCGCATACGTCAAAGTTTTTGTGCGCTTCGTGGTCATACCATTTGATAAATTGAGAATCCGAAACGAAAGATGGAGAACAGGTTGCGCTATCCTTCTGTATAGACTTTCCTGTTTTCTCGTTCTTCATTTCCTGTTTTCTACTCTCTGTCTTACACTTATTCAACAGCCAACTTCGGGAAATAACAGCATGTGCCTTTAGTAGTTCTAAAGAAGCAGTAGCACTCATTTCTGATGAAATCACACTGATGAGATATTCTTCGATGGAAATAATATTGATAGCAGTAAGTTGTTCCCCTTCGACGATGATCTTTAACTCCCCTTTGAATTTCTGGACTTCTTTGCGTTCCCAATGGAAGTTGATTCCGATGGTCACATCTTTCAGTTCAAAGAAAGCAGGTGCACCTTGTTGGGGAGTGAAAGATAATTCATTATATTCTTTCCCTTGCCAATGAATCTTCCCATCCCGGTAAATAGCCTTTTGCATACCGGAGCTTTCCGTTCCGTCGGAGGAGATAAATTTTATAGGGAAAGAAAATTCAATCTCTTTCCCGGAAAGAATACCAACACTTATTAAGGGGACTCGCATATTACTTTATTACTATTTCTTTTTGAATAATTGATCGCATAGAGTATTTAATTGTTGGGGAGATAAACTTATCTCCTTGTAAATCTCTGTGAGTTTTTTGGCGTTTAATTTATCCATGTCTTCTTCTCTGACAATCGGGAATATGCCACCCATTTCTGCAACAGCCGGACTTATTAATAGCCCTTTTTCTTTTGGGGTATAATAGCAATCGGGACGATGTTTTGAGCGTAGGAAAATGATGCAATTCCATACTTCTATTTCGTCACCTCCGAAATGGCTTATTTTATCGAGACCATACCAAGTTATCATGTTGATTAAAGGTTCCTTATCCGAATAAATGACGGAAAGATTTTGGTAGACCTTTTCAAATTGTTGCATTAAGTCAACTTTCAGACCTGATGTCATACCTATGCAAGTTGTGAATACATTGTCTACATAAGTTGTTACGCCGTTTTCATTTTCTAATATACTCTTCAAGAAATTCAGCGCAAAAGGGTTAGTCAGTTCTTCTTCTTTTCCTGCTGCCTGGAAATGCATGTGGTCAGGGGCGGAAGCACCGCACTCCGGTCCGTTATAGAGTATATAGAACTCGTCCAGGTTTTCAGCTAAGTGAAGCATATCTTCAAAACGTCCTTTCATGCTTTGTGGAGTGTGTTCCTTGTCGATGATTGTCAAGTGACGCTGAAAAATGGGGTAGGGGTTGAGGCATACCTCATAATGTCCGAATGGTAGATATGTTTGCTCTGCGGGGCGGTTTTTTCCGCATAAAAAACAAGGCCTTTCCTGGATAGAACGACTATCTGTTTTTGCCATGGTCGAGAGGATGCGTTGAGGATTCGGGAAAATTCTAACTTTCATCTCTCTATCTTCTTCCTTCAGTTTCAATACTTTTTTCTTTTCCAGATTTTCTTCCAACGCTTCATAGTTCCTTTTCGCAAGTTCCCAGTTTTCTTTTTGGTTTTCTATCATTTCCTCTACAAGTTCCTGAAACTCTTCATCAATAGTATGCATC
>OLXS01000686.1_pt1 | contig 13886 bp, 8 predicted proteins | sample 1673921 | NCBI WGS metagenome assembly OLXS01 (sample SAMEA103958134, study PRJEB25191) | human gut metagenome
CTCTTCCCATGTCCATTCAGCATCCTCAGCGGCCGGCTCTGCGCTTTCCGCAGCGGCATTTCCTGTTTCCGCCGCTGTCGTTTCTTCGGCAGGAACCTCTTCCCATGCCCATTCAATGTCCTCGGCGGCCGGCTCTGCGCTTTCCGTGGGCGATTCTGCCGGCGTTTCTGTATTGGGGAACTCTGTCGGCGTCTCGGAAAGCGGCATGTCTGCGTCAATGTCAGGCAAACCGATGTTTTCGTTTTTCTCGTCTTTTTTGAATAATGAAGAAGCCAGCGACGACAGCCCGTCTTTTATCCCGTCTTTAAGTTTAGCTGCGGCCTGTACGCCATCGTCGAACAAAGAGAAGTCCAACCCGTTGGTTTCAGCGCCAGAGTCTTTGTTTTTATTTTTTTTCTTCTTCTTTTTTTTCTTTTTTTTCGGAAGTTCTTCTTCGTCTTCCGCCGCATTGTTCTCGTCCGAAAAAAGCTCGTTTAACTCGTCGTTTTCTGTACCCGGATTGATTTCGGGAATCTGAAAGTCTTCCTGTTCCGCCGGACTGATCGGAATTGGCCGCGGAGTTTTGTCCTTTTCCTGTTGGATATATACCGGTCGTACCGCAACTTTCGGAGCATTTTTTGTTTGCTGTTCAAAAAACTTTTGATTCTCTTTCTGCATCCGCTCCATGGCTTCGACAATTGTTTGCGTCGAAAGCTGCTGGCTTTCTTTCAGTGCCACTGAAATGATCGCCGAAAGCTCTTTGGTTTGGGTTTCGGACATTTCTCGAAACAGTTCGGACTGTGCTTTGACAATGCCTTTGACGATGTCCTCCATCGGCGGCATAGGTGTTGCATTAATCTGAATGTTGTTTGCGTTGGTGTTGCTGCTGTTGCTGGCTGCCATGGTATTATGCTGCATAATCATCTGCGCCATACGATCCTGCGATTCCCTTATGGCGTCCAGAATTTCCCTGCTGCCGTCCGGTGAAGAAAACGAAGTTTCTTTGCCTGAGCCAAGCGATTTTACCGGCATGTTCTTTATGGCTGCCGCATTTTCCGCCAATGCCTGCGCCATTTTTTCCTGTGTCGCAATCAGAGCCGACGTCAGTTCGCTGTTGCTGCTCTTTTCAGCAAAGATTTTGGCCATTTTCTCCTGCGAGGCAATTACGGCGGCCGCCAGTTGTTTGTTTCCGGTCTGGCTTCGTTCTTCGCTGAATTTCAGTGCCTGAGAAAATGCTGCGGCAATTTCTTTGGCAAAAGATGCGTCGGCAACGATTTTCGCCGGTCCTGCATAAGTGGAGGCTGCAGGTTGCGGTGCAGCTGCGGCCGGTTGCGGCTGTGCCTGAGGAATGCTGTTTTGCAACTTGGCGTTTGCCTGAATTTGCGCTTCGGCAAGTGCAGTTGCCAAAATTTTGGCTCTGGATATTTCGTCGTTAAGCTCGGGTGTCGCCGAGGCGGTTTGAAACTCGCCCGAATGATCGCGTGCAACGCCGGCGCTTTGCTCAAGTTCGTCGACATATTCCTGCAAAACCGAACCGCCCGGCAGAGAACCGAACATACCCCTGATTTCCGGAGGCTGTTCCAAAATCATTTTGTTAAAAGCCTCTTTTCTTTCGGTGCTGAAAATATGCAACTGGCGGAAAATATTTAAAAAGCGCTGAGCTATGATGATGGGGTCTTCCCCGTCGCCATGATTTTTCTTATACAGCTTGCGGCTGTCCGCGCCTTTTGAATAAGTGTCAACCACCTGTTTTGTCCGACTCTTGCTAACTTTTATTTAAAATTCATCCATATTACCGATTTTAGGCTCTATGTCGTAAATTTCAGGTTAACAAAAGCGGCGGGAATAAAAAAAACTCCGCCGGTCAGGCGGAGTTTGGAACTAAAGCTCAATGGCGACAACTTTATGAATTTTGCTCAAATCGTCGTTGCCGATTTCTATTCTTTCGTCCGGGTTCCAGCGCAGACCGTAAAGCTGTCCGTTTTCGTCTTCGCGGATGCTCAGTATTTTAGCTTCTTTTTCATCGACGAAATACAGGGCGATGTCGCCGACGCTGACAATGTCCTGCGGGTCGACAAACAATATCGAACGGGTCGGTAACAGCGTTCCCAGACGCCTGGTGCAAAGATTGACGGCATAAGCATCTTTTTTGCTGAAAAGTTTAACCGGACGCTGAACTTTCTTGGTTTCTTCGTCAAAGTCGATAATCACGTTGCCGTCTTTGCCTGCCGTTCCGTAAACGGAAATCTTGATGTTGTCCTGACTGTTGTTGACGGCGTTGGTAAAGGCGGAAATGGCGCCGCGCGGGGTAGACAGCAATTTGTATTTGGCATCGTTGCGCTGAATAATTTCTTCAAGCATGCCTTTGTCTTCCAGACTCTTGATTTCTTCTTTCAGCTCCTCGGCAGTCATCTCCAGCGCTTTGGCAATGTTTTTAAATTCCTTGTCCGAAACTTCCCGCTGTCCCATTTCGATACGATGATAAACGGAAAGGGTCATGTCGGCGCTCTCGGCAACCTCAATCAGGGTCAGGTTTTTTTCGTTTCTGATTTGGCGCAGACCGGCACCCAGCGTCTTCAGGCCGCTTTTCTCGTTAATCTTGTTTCTTCTTTCCTGTTCGCGGCGCCACGACTGGACGATTTCCTGCTGCGAATTTTGTTCGTTGACAAACAGTTCCTGCAGCGGGCAGTCCAAAAATTCGGCAACGCGCACCAGCTGTTCCTGATCGACGCGGCGATAGCCTTTTTCGATTTTGGAGATGGCAGAAAGGCTGACTCCCAGATGATCCGCCAGTTCCTGCATGGAACGGCCGCGCAGTCTTCTAAACATTCTTATTTGGTTCGGGAAAATAATTTCTTCCATAGTATGTTTATCCTTTTGCTGTAAAGAACAAGATTTAATGTTAAGCAAATAATAAATACAAGCGGCTTATTAATCAAGAAAATAGTACAAAAAAAGACAATTTGTGTACAAATATGCACAAAAGAAACCCGGTTTTTCGGATTCCTTTTGTGTCGGATGTCAGCGTTTGTTTCCGGAAATTACTTGGAAAATTCCTTCATCGAATTTGGCTGTCCGTAAACGGCTATCTGCTCGGCCATCAGGTCGAGGTCGTCCTGCCCGAACATGATTTTGTCCTGCGGAATTGATGCGGACAGGCGGCCGTTGGAGTCCATCGGCTTGCTGTCATATTTTGTATAATAATCGGCAAACGCATATTTGTTTTTGACTGTCGCCGTGTCTATTTTTCCGTCCGTATAGGTATAAGTTGAGCGCTTGTTGATAATGCCGTCGGAACTGTATTTGACGGCAGAACCGCTTTTGCTGATTCTTTCAACCGATGTCATTATCCGGCCATTGCTGATATTCATGCTGAAATTGGTCGTCGTGCCGTCGGCGTTGGTCTGTTTAATTGTGAAAGAACCGTCGTCGCCCCGGACAATTTCGCGAGCCGCAAAGGAAGTGTCCATATCGGCCAGTTCCGAGTTGGGCATTCTTTCTTTCAGAGCCTGTTGCAAAATAGCCGTGTTGACCATGTCCTGTCCCAAAGTCGAGTTCTGTTGGAGGGTGTTGACGGCAACCATGTTCAGCGAACCGTCGCGATTGGTCATGTTGCGACAGGCTGCGGAGTCGATTTTAATCGTCTGCTGCAGAAGCTTGCCGTCTTTGCCGTATTTGTTCTTAACCGTCATATATTTGTCGGTGGTTGTCGTCCGGTCATGGCTGAAACGGCCGAGCATCTTGATTCTGGAGCGCTGGTTGGTTACGGCAAGGTTGCCGGAAGCGTCGCGCGAAACCGTGCGGGTCGTTTTGCGGCCGTACCAGTTGCGCACGGTTGCCGTAACGCTGCCGTCTTCGTTGGTCTTGGCGTCGTCGCTTTTCATCGCCCGGTTGGCCATTCGGTTGACCTTTGCCGAATGCGCCATGTCGTGCAGGCCTTGTCCCATCTGTTTTCCGGCCCATTTGGTTCCGCCCCAGACCTTTTTGCCGGTACCGAGAGCCGCTTGTGTCGCCACATTGTTAACCATGCCGCCGAAAGGCGAACCGATTGGCTTAATGCTGAAACCGCCTTTGGAGAATGATTTGGCAAATTCTTTGGCCTGATCCAAAACGGCCCAGCCAAGCAGCATCCAGAAGACCAGTTCAAGGAATTTTACCGTCCACCAGGCCAAACCATTGACTGTGTCTAAAATAATCTCATAACCGCTTTGGGTTCCGGCATGTTTTAAACTCGGTGTCATAACCTCATTCATAATTTGTTCAATACCGGTCGTAATGATAAATATGACGATCGACAGGAACAGGAATGTAAACATGGCTGTCATAAACGTTTCCCAGACTTTGGTAACGTATTTTTTTCGCGTAATCGGGAAAGCATAGGCGGCGATGGCTACCGGAATCAGCGCCGATGCTACGCTCAATTGCAAAATAGAATCGATCAGCAGCCAAGGATAAATAACCATCAGCAGAAAAGCCGAAAGCCACAGAATAACGCCGACCAAAAGATAACCGACATGAGGCAGAAACCATAATTTCCAATATGATTCTTTGAAAAAGGCCACGCAAAGAGAGGTTGAGCCTAATGTCATAATATCAAGAATTTTGCCTTGAATGCTCTGAATGGTACAGAGAATGTTATTGCCGATAGACGATGGGATGCCGCCGTCTTCCATAACCTGGGTAAAACCGGTACAGGTCTGTCCCGTCTGCCCGGACGTTACCAGTTGCGCCAGTGCCATGCCGGTATTGAAAACCGGCGTTACAATCAGGTCGATAAATTCCTGAATGTCCGAACGCAGAATGACCACGACCACAAAGACGACAAAAGCCTGATTGAAAATGGTTTTGACCAGTATGCGGGGCTCTTTGACGTCAAAAGCCGAAATAAATTTCAGAATCGTCATAGCCAGCCACAAAGCCATTCCGATAATAACCAGCGTAACCATGGCGCCGGCCAGAGAAGTATAAGAAGCCTTGGCAATTGAACTTGCAGTATTGAACAATACCCTGAACAGGTCGCAAAAGATACAGCTGTTGAAAGAATTTCTGTATGAGTCGATGTTGCACTCGGCATCATTTTTAGAATCACCGTAAGATGTATAAGCCGAGGAACCGACAACGGCATTTTGGCTGCTGAAGTCGTTTGCGGGTACAAATTGGGGTGCGTTGTAAGTGCTCCAGTCAAAACTGAAGTCTGATTTGCCGGACGATTTGCACATCGGATCCTCCGGATTCATTTTACATTCAATCCGGCACTGATTGGGATTAAACTCGGTGTAACATTTTCCGCACAGGGATTGAATTTCGTCACACATCGGATTAATAACCGTTCCCCCGTTAGACGTTCTTAATTCAAAGTGCAGGTGATCACCGTATTCTTTCCAAGGTGTATCTCCTTGGTTGCCGCTGCAAGATGTTCCGCCGACCTGACCGATAACGTCGCCTTTCTTAACAGTTTGCCCTTGACTTACCAAAATTTTTGACAGGTGTGCATACAGAGAAACATAGGAGGAGCCTTTACCGTCTTTGCGTTCGTGTTCAATAACAATTTTTCGGCCATAGCCTTTAGAACAATTGTTTGTTTCGATAACCCTGCCATCCGCAGCCGCTGTAACATTGGTTCCTCCTACAGCTGCATAGTCCATGCCGTTATGACGGGGATTGGAACGATTACGCAGACACAGGTCTTCAGGAACGCGGTCGACATTTCCGGCAACCGGCATTGTGTTGATGCAGTTGTTGTATGAACTGTTCAGCTGCTTAAGGCATTCGGCAGAAATGTCTGTACGAGTTCCTTCCGGGCATTTCTGCCATTCGACACCGCAGTTTGCGCCGCAGTCGGTTGCTGCTGCCGAGAGGTTAATTGCCGACAGAAACGGAATCAATCCAACCGCTGCCCAAAAGGTGATTCTTTTCAAATATGTCAAAATACAGTTCATCATCTCAGTCACCTGTTACTTGCCGTTTTCCGGTTTATTGTTGTCTTCCGGTTTCTCGGGTTCGTTTTGCTCTTCAGGCCTAGAGCTTTCTCCTTCGGAAGAATTGTCTTTATTTTCCGGTTCAGGAGCCTTTTCATCGCCGAATTTCAGCTTATTGCCCATTTTTTCCATCTTTTCGCCGGCTTTTTCCATTTTCTCGCCGACTTTCTTCATGGCCTTGCCGCCTTTCTGCATGGCTTTGCCGGCCTTTTGAGTTACTTTGCCCGCCACTTCGGCACCTTTGCCCGCGCCATATACCGCGGCACCGGCAATCATCATCGGTACGCCGACAATGGCGCCCAAACCTGTTGCCGACAATCCCTTGCCTGCGGACATCAACCCTTTGCCACCGGCTTGAGCCGCTTTTCCTCCCGCTTCCACGCCTTTGCCGGCAGCCTGAACACCTTTTCCGGATTGTTCCATGGTTGCTCCGGCCGCTTTGGCGCCCTTTCCTGTGTTTTTAATGGCGGTTCCGCCGCCGCTTACCGGATTGCCGCCGCCTTTGTCGTCTTTTTCCTGATCGCCGTTGGCTTTGCCTTTGAATAGACCGCGGACAAATTTTCCGGCTTTGGCAGCTCCTTCTGTTGCCTGTTTCTTTACGGCATCGGAGGCTTTGCCGCCGGCCCATTTTACCGGACGCATGGCCTGCTGTTTGGCAAAATCAGTCATTTGGGTCAGTTTGCCGTGCATCGGATCAGCGCCGCCGAAAACGCTGTCTTTGAAGAATTTGTCAACGTAATCAGAAACCGTTGATGAAATCAGCTTCATCGAATACAGGTAAACAAACAGAATAATCAGAAAATAAGGTCCGGTTAAATCAAAGGTATTTGAAATCCAAATGGCATCACCGGCTTCAATTTTTGCAAACAGTGTCGGAACGTCCCTCAGAGCCACATTAATCATTGCCAGAGCGTATGTCGTCGTCAGCGCAAGAAACACGAAAGTTCCGGCTGCTTTAAGCATAATGCTGATGACGGCGGTCACTTTCCCTTTGGTAACATTGAACGGCCACAGTCCAATAACGACCGGCAGTGCCATTATGGCAAAACCAAGCTTAAAAGAGATGTCCAGCAGATAATAACCGATACCCAGCGTCAGCATGAACCCGACAAACCAAATTAAAGCGCCGCAGAACCAGAGCCATAAGTTGACCATTTTGAACAGAGAAAAGTCCCAAGCGCCGCCATTCATAGACCAGCAGGTCATCGCGTGGCCGATAACCAGATTGGTAGAAACGTTTTTATCCAGATTTTGGGCAAAGAACATGATTCTGTTCATTACGTCGGAAGAAACGATTTCCGTTGCGGCTCCGCCGTCCGGTGCGGAGATGGTCGGAACGGTTACGGCATAGTTGGCGTTCAGTTCGGGAGCTCCGGAAATGTCGCTGGTTACGCTCATAAAAGCGATACCAAAGTCAGCGCCGGCAGTCAGCAGCGGGTTTATCGTATATTTGATTAATACGCCCAGTCCGGAAGTAATCAGAATATATGCAACCATAACCTTAAACAAAAAGACGGTTAGGGTGTTCATCATGGCGCCCGGCTCAATATTAGACAAAGATGAAACGTTTTTCATCACAAAGAAAGCCATCCAAACCAAAGCGCCGAGCACCAGCAGTTTTACGCCCGCTTCAGATGTGATGTCATAAGCTTTGCTGCAGGCGTTTAAAAATGTTTCCATCAGAGTTTTGATAATCACGCAGGAATAGCATTTCCCCTGATAGAGTTCCTGCATCTTTGCGATATTGCATTTGGCAATAAACTGGGCAATTTCGATTGAACCGTATGCCAAAGTCAGGTAGGATTCAATGTTTCCTTCTTCATCAACGGTGCTTCGGTTTCCGACGCCGGTGGCCATACTGGTAACCGAATATGTGTTCTTTTCTCCTTTGCTGCCCTCAACTTTTTCAATGGAAAGGGCTTTAACTCTGGAGAAAAAACCGGGATTTCTTAATTTTTCAATTTCCTTGTCCGTATGACATTCAAAAACAGAGTTATCATGTACGGTCATGTCTGGAGCTATGCCACCACGGGTAATAGTTATATCGTATCTTATCTTGTAACATTTCTGCCCTTCCGGACATCCGTCAGGATTATTGGCGCCACAAGCTTCGCCGGCAAAAACGGCGGCCGGGAACAAAAAGCACAGCAGCATTATGAAAACGCCTGTCTTCATAAGTTTGCTGATGTTTAATATGTCGGTTAACCGTTTCATCGTTTTGGTCCTTAATTCTTGGCAAATTAACTACTTGCCGCCGCTTTTGATTATTTTCCATGCGTCGCGTATCTTTCTGGCACCGCCGAACGTGACAATGCTCAAGGCGCCCCAGAAAATCTCAGCAGCCAGTTTGCCGGCGCGTTTCTGGAAAGCGGAGTCGGAATTTCCGCCTACCAGACTGTCCGTTACCTGTTGAGCTATGTTGACGCTGGAAACTATCAGAAAAGCAATCAGCATGATGCACATAAACGGAATACTGAACTCGGCAAAAGAATCTTTGGTAACGCTTTTGTCGAAAATGTCGGAGTTGTCACTGATAATCTGCTCCATAGCCAATAGTGCCATAGACATCATAACCGCCATAAACATCATTAGCGCCGCCGAATTTATAATGGTCAGAAAACCGTTTTTTGCCCAGCTTGACGTCTGCTTAAAAGCGTAAGACATGACCAGAATCGGCAATATGACCGCCATCATTGTAAAGCGGAAAATGCTGTCAACCAGATAGAAGACAAATCCGAGCTTGACGAATGTAAAGCACAGTAGGATAAACAGGCCTGTTATTAACGGCATAAATCCAGGTGCGGCCATAACTTTGAACGAAAGGTAGAACCCCAGTGTCAGACGCTCATTAACGGCACAAATCATACAATTCATCATGGATCTCGGTCCGTCGGGGAAAGACAGGCTTTCTATTGATGCTTGGCCAAGAGCCGGTGCCGTACACATTACCGGCTGGCTCGGCGTTATCAGTTCCTGAAAGAACTTGATGACAACACCGTTGTTGACCTTGAAGTTGCTTCCGTCGCCGGTACTGTTCAAAATTGCCGCGCCAAGTTCCAAAAATGCATAGTAAATCGGGAAAACAACCGTATTCAGCAGCCACAAAATCTGCGTTGTCGAAGATGCAATTAACCCGCAAATCAAACAGACAAACAGCTTTCGGACAATTTCGTTCCATATTTCAGCCGGAGAATCTTCCGTAAACGAACCGACAAACTTTAACAGGCGAAAAATTGTCCAGAGCGCAAAAGCAATCATCATCAAAGGCAATGCGCCGTCGGTAATTTTGGCATACATGCCCATGGCGACTTTGCCCATATTCTCGTAAAGCAAGTCGATTATTCCGGTCTGCCAGCATTCTCTGTGTTGATTAGCCAGTTCTTGTTGTCCGCTGTCGTCTTTTACGGATAAAGCCGCACGCTTATCTGCATTCAGAGATGTTTTGCCCTCTTTAGGAGAATCGCAGGCCGTGAGCATGAATGCCGCAAAAAGAACAACCAGCATCACTCTTAAAATCTGTTTTATGTTCACGTCCTTAAACATCGTCTTAGTCCTAAAACTTATTTAAAGTTCCATCCGTTAATATTGGCGCTTTGTTCCGTACGGTAATTATTGCCGTATTTCTGTTTCATAATGTTGTCAATTTCTCTGTCCGATATGCTCTGTTCCCTTTCTTTCTGCATCTCGTCCATTTTTTTCAGGTTTTCCTGAACGATTGCGTCATTTTCTTTTTCATTTTTTCTTTCTTCGGTAGCCTGAGCCGTAAATTCGTTAGCCTTTTGGTCGGAAGAGCCTGCCTGTCTCATTACCGCGTCTTTTTCGGCACCGTCAGCCATGCTCTGGGCTTTTTGCCGCAAAGCGGTTGCTTTGTCTTTTTCCTCTTTTGCCTGAGCTTCAAAATTGCGGGCGCGTTGAGCCGCTGCGTCACGGTTGGCCGTCGCCTGTCCGCACCGCTCGGACACTTGTTTGTAAATTTCGGAATTGTTGGCAAGATCCAATCCTGCGGCCTGTTTGCGGTTGAACTGGTCAATCTGCCACTCTCTTGCCGCTTCCGGACTTGTCGGCGCAGTTCCTTCCGCTCCGGCCTGATTCGGTTTGGCCGTATTAGCAGCCGTTACCGGTTTAGCCGGTGTTGTCGGCCGCGGTGCGGCATTTTCGACTCTTTCGGCCTGACGGGACTGCTCGGCCGTTACCGGAGAAGCACCGCCTGACGAAGAAGAGGAGGGAGCCGGCGCCGGAGCGTCCGAACCGCGAAGCCGGGATACGGGAGCACTGCTCTTGCCGCCGCCTGACCGTCCGAAACTGAAAACTTTTCCCAAAGCTGAAACGGCTTTGTCTCGAGCCTGCCGTAACTTCGGCGTAACACCGGTGGCATTGCCGACCAGTTTTGTCCCTTGCCATGCCGTTTTGCCGGCTCCGAGTGTTGCCGCTTTGGCAACGTTATAACCCATGCCGCCGATTTCTGGAGCAATCGAGCTGCCGCCACCGCCGCCGGCCATGCTTCCGGCCAATTCGGTTGCCTGACTGGTCAGCTTAAATCCGAAAATACAGCTGGCGATCAGAATGAGGAAGCCTGCAAAACCGATGTCCAGCAGATTTTTAAGAGTGGTAACTTCATTTGAATTTAATGCATTGACAACCGCCTTCATACCACCCGAAACGCCGGACATTGATTCGCTCATTAATTGAATGTTAATGCTGACGACCAGCCCCATGAATACATAAGTAAAGAAAGTATTCATAAACATCGTAAAGCCTTGCGTCGTGTATTTGGAAGTAACTTTGAACGGCCAGCTGGCAATCAGAAACGGCATCAAGGCGCCGACAATCCCTAACCGTACGGTTGCGTCAACCAGATAAAAGGCAAAAGCCAGCGACAGCAACCATGCGAAGACCCAAATGATTAAACCTTCAAAAATCATGGAAAGATCAGGGAATTTAAAACTTGTAACAGTCGTCAGAGCGCCCATGTCAATAGCACCGGCATTCCGGGCAACGCACATCAGCGAGGAACCGATTGCCTGCGGAACGGCCAGTTCGGCCTGAACCGCTTTGATGAAACATTCCAACTGTGTATACAGATACCCTGGCAACAGCCCGCTGCTCAGACCGCTTAATTCTGACGAAGTGTCACAAGCCTGAAGATAAGAGTTTTCTCCTGCCGAAAGCAGAGTCATGCCAAATTCCATACCTGCTTTCAATAATGGTCCCAATACATAACCGTAAATGGCAGTTGCATCTCTCAACAGCAAAAAGGCGACCAAAACTTTAAAAGCCTGTGTCAAAAGCTCGGTAATGTATTTCGGCGCATCCATTTTGGTAAAGGAAGAAACTTTGCCAAGCAAAGAAAAGGCAACCCACAAGGCAAATCCAACCAAAAGCACGTTGGCAAAGGCTTTGGATAATGCGGCATAAGAACCGCTGGTCATTCTCTGCGCCGCATTAAAGATTTTCAGAAACAGCGGGCAAAAAATACAACTCCGGCCTTCAGCCAGTTTCATTGGCAGCGGAATACAGCCGCGTGTAACGCCGTTGATTGATTTTGCCGTTTCTCCATCATACTGAAAATATAGTTTTGAACCGTCAGAACCGGTATATACATAAATAGCAGCTTCTGCAACGTCTAGAACTTCATCAGCTTCATCACAGGCTTTGTTTTTTGCTTCTTTGAGTTGTTTCAATTCTTCTTGCAGACGTCTTTTTTCTTCTGTATATTTATTGTATGCCTCAGGATCGTTAATTTTTGTCGTTGCGGTCATGACAAAACCAGTAACTGATGTACCAACAGCACTTGTCGTGACAGTTCTGTTTATTTTTACATCAATGTCAGATATTTCTTTTTCTTTGTCTTCAACTTTCTTTTTGGCATCGGCACAGTTTTGTTTGACTTGGTCAATAACGTCCTGATCTTTCTTGTCGCCGAGTTTTGTGGCTCCGACAAAAGTTTCGACTTTTTTCTCGGTTGCGGCATTGGCTCCTTCTGTCGCAAAAGCCTCGCCTGCAGCTGACATAAACAGAAGCCCGATAAACAGGCCGAATACATATTTCCAACTACATTTTGTCATCGTCGTCTTCCTTATGCCAAGGATTGCCAAGTACCTTAAAAGCAGCCAGCAAAACCGCAATTACCAAAACGAGTGAACCCCAGAAAGCGTACTTTGTGGTAAACCAGCCGAAAAAATCAATATAATAAGCAAGGGCAATTGCCAGAATTATTCCTATATTAATCAGTACGGCTCTCATCGGTTCCTCATTTTAAAGCTATTCCATGCTATTTAGATTGTAGCATATAAAAGTAAAATATTTTGTTACAGTTTTTTGATTTTTTTGATTTAGTTGAATTTCCCTTTGGTCAGAAATTTTACGCAGGCTTTAACGACTTTGTCGTTGTTAAAGACGTTGTAGTTGACGTTGCTGACATGAATAACCTCCTTTGCACCCTCCAAATCGGATTCGCCCGGCGTCGGCAGAGATTTTTTTAACGATTCCGAAAGCATGTTGGTCAGATTCTTGCCCGGAAAGTCCGTTGCAATGATGCCAAACTCGGTTTCTTTGGGAAAGTTTGGAATGAAAATCATGTTGTTCGGCGAAACTTCTTTCAAAATCGGGCCTAGCAACCATCTGAAAAAACTGTATTTTTCAAGTTTGGCAAAGAGCTTGCTGCCTTGATTCGGCGGACAAACCTGCACAATGCGCCGGATTTTGAGCTTTTTCTGCCAAGGCGATTCGAGAGCCATCAGTTTACGCAGCACAATTCCGCCAACGCCTTTGGTTACAAAGGAGACTTCCTGCACGTCTTCAAGATGGTTTAACAGAAAATCCAACTGCCGGACGTGTGAGTCGATTCGTTTGCGGGTCGACGGATAGTTTATTGCCGCTGCCATCATACCTTCTTTTAATACGGCGCGCCATAAGGGTTTGAAAATGTTTTTGCTGTCGCCCAGACCGTGCAGCATGATTACCATATGTCCGCGCTGTCGCGATATTTCATAGATTTCAATATAGTCAAGAAAAGCCCGGCGGCAGTTTTCGAAACCGCCGCTGTGACGCTGAATGTCCCACGGATCAAGAAGCCTGTATTCTTTGGTGCGGTAATTTCGCTGGATTCGCCATTTCTGATAAAAGAAAACGTCTTCCCAAAGCTGGCTGCCGCCCATCGTGAAAAATTCAAACCGCATTTGATGCTCCCTTTATTAATAGCTTGAAGCATTCGGATTCGGAATTGCCGTAATCGTTACTTTGGCCTTGTCCGAACCGTCGGAAAGAATCAGAATCTGCACGGCGCGATTCTCCCGTACGTAAGTCATATGGCTGATATCAGCCCGAACCGTTGCAATTTCTTTCCATTTCAGTTTGGGCATCTCCGACATATAGAAGTCAAAAACGCTGCTTGCGTTATACGGAGTCGTAAATACCAGGCTGCCGATCCAGTTGTCGCCGGTGCCCAAAGCCTTTGTTTCTTCCAGATCTATATAGGACTGGTCAGGAAAAGGAACGTCCGGAAAATGGGCAAAAGCCGGCGGAATCGCCGAACCGTCAACCCCGGTCAAAACCGGCTTCTCCGAAGCGCAGGCCGAAAGTATTAAGACTAAAGCTATAACTAAAATGTTGTTTTTTAACATAATTGCTACCTTGTATCAAAATTACAGTTCGTGTATTGTAAGTATTGTATCGCACATAAGGTTAAAAAAATGGAAATAACGGGGCGTATTTCCACATGCGAAAATTCCACATAAATTTCTTCATACAATCAATGGGTTAGAAAAAATGTGAAAAAAAATCAAATTTTTTTAATTTTTTGTGTTGACATATGACGGCGACTGTCATATAAACCTGCTCACCGGCTGCGAGTTAGCCAAGTGCAAAATCGCCCGGTAGTTATAGAAGAGAGTAAATAAGTGGATAAGAGGATACGCAGACGGCGGGTAT
>OLXS01000693.1_pt1 | contig 13670 bp, 10 predicted proteins | sample 1673921 | NCBI WGS metagenome assembly OLXS01 (sample SAMEA103958134, study PRJEB25191) | human gut metagenome
AGCCAAATATAAACTGGGATTGTTTGATAATCCTTATAAATATTGCGACCCGAAACGTCCTGCACGTGACATCTTTACGAAAGCGCATCGCGACGCTGCCCGCAGAATTGCCGCAGAAAGTTTTGTGCTTTTAAAGAACGACGACGTGACACTCATTCCGGGAACTCCTGCGGAACCTCTTCTTCCCTTCAATCCGAAAGGTAACATCGCCGTGATAGGCCCGCTCGCCGACAGCCGGACAAACATGCCCGGTACATGGAGCGTAGCTGCCGTACTCGACCGGTGTCCGTCGTTGGTAGAAGGACTGAAAGAAATGACTGCCGGAAAAGCCAATATTCTTTATGCCAAAGGCAGCAATCTGATCAGTGACGCATCCTACGAAGAACGTGCCACCATGTTCGGACGTTCGCTGAACCGTGATAACCGGACAGACCAGCAACTGCTGGATGAAGCATTGACAGTAGCCAACCAGTCGGATATCATCATCGCCGCCCTCGGAGAGTCATCCGAAATGAGCGGAGAAAGCAGCAGCTGTACCGACCTGAACATTCCGGATGTACAGCAAAACCTGTTGAAGGAATTGCTGAAAACCGGGAAACCCGTTGTATTGGTATTATTTACAGGCCGTCCGCTGACACTGACTTGGGAGCAGGAGCATGTACCCGCCATTCTGAATGTATGGTTCGGAGGCAGCGAAGCTGCTTATGCCATTGGCGACGCGCTCTTCGGATATGTCAATCCGGGTGGAAAACTGACCATGAGCTTCCCGAAGAATGTCGGTCAGATTCCGCTGTATTATGCGCATAAGAATACAGGACGTCCGCTGGCGCAAGGCAAATGGTTCGAAAAGTTCCGCAGCAATTATCTGGATGTAGACAACGAACCGCTTTATCCATTCGGATACGGACTTTCTTACACGACCTTCTCCTACGGGGATATCGACCTGAGCCGTTCTACCATCGATATGACGGGAGAGCTGACGGCAGCAGTAATGGTGACCAATACCGGGACATGGCCGGGATCAGAAGTAGTGCAACTCTACATTCGGGATCTTGTCGGCAGTACCACCCGTCCGGTGAAAGAACTGAAAGGCTTTCAGAAGATATTCCTCGAACCGGGACAGTCAGAGATTGTACGGTTCAAGATTGCACCGGAAATGCTGAGGTATTACAACTACGACCTGCAACTGGTAGCAGAACCGGGTGAGTTTGAAGTAATGATCGGAACAAACAGCCGGGACGTGAAATCCGCACGATTCACGCTAAAATAAAAATCGTACAATAGGCACGGATTACACGGATTCACACGGTCTTTAACTGCGCAATCTCTTAAAACCGTGAAATCCGTGTAATCCGTGCCTAAATCTTATTCTCTCATTTAAATCCACAATCAATGAAAAAACTATCTCTCTATATTGTGCTTTTCTGCCTCATAATGACGGCAGGAGCGTGTAAGAACAAGACTGGCGGACAAACCACCGCCAGTTCCGAACTTTCGGATGACGCCCTGATGGACACCGTTCAGCGTCGCACCTTTCTCTACTTTTGGGAGGGTGCCGAACCCAACAGCGGGCTTGCGCCCGAACGGTATCATGTAGACGGGGTATATCCGCAAAACGACGCCAATGTAGTTACTTCGGGCGGCAGTGGTTTCGGTATTATGGCTATTCTTGCCGGAATAGACCGTGGCTACGTCACCCGCGAAGAAGGTCTGGCACGAATGGAACGTATCGTTTCCTTCCTCGAAAAAGCAGACCGCTTTCACGGAGCATATCCGCACTGGTGGTATGGCGATACGGGAAAGGTGAAACCTTTCGGTCAGAAAGATAATGGAGGTGACCTGGTAGAAACCGCTTTCCTGATGCAAGGTCTGCTTGCCGTACACCAGTATTATATCAATGGCAACAAGAAAGAAAAAGCTCTGGCCCAACGTATCGACCAAATTTGGCGGGACGTCGACTGGAACTGGTATCGTAAGGGAGGACAAAACGTGTTATATTGGCACTGGAGCCCCACATACGGTTGGGAAATGGATTTCCCGATACATGGCTATAACGAATGTATGATTATGTATATCCTCGCCGCAGCCTCTCCTACCCACGGAGTTCCGGCAGCCGTCTATCACGATGGCTGGGCGCAGAATGGGGCTATCGTCTCTCCGCATAAAGTGGAAGGTATCGAGTTGCATCTTCGCTACCAGGGTACAGAAGCCGGCCCGCTTTTCTGGGCACAGTATTCTTTCCTGGGGCTCGATCCGGTAGGATTAAAAGATGAATATTGTCCGAGCTACTTCCACGAGATGAGGAACCTGACACTCGTGAATCGTGCTTACTGCATCCGTAATCCCAAGCATTACAAAGGTTTCGGACCGGACTGCTGGGGATTGACAGCCAGCTACTCCGTTGACGGCTATGCTGCCCACTCACCAAACGAACAGGATGACAAAGGGGTGATCTCCCCTACCGCCGCCCTTTCGTCCATCGTCTATACTCCTGAGTACTCGATGCAAGTGATGCGCTACCTATACAACATGGGTGATAAAGTCTTCGGTCCTTTCGGATTCTACGATGCTTTCAGCGAAACGGACAACTGGTATCCACAACGTTATCTTGCCATTGACCAAGGGCCTATCGCAGTCATGATTGAAAATTACCGCACAGGGCTGCTATGGAAACTCTTTATGAGCCATCCCGACGTACAGGCAGGACTTACCAAGCTAGGTTTTAATACCAACAAGCAGGATGTAAGGCAGAAATAAAGAAACCAACCATCATCTAATTTTCAAGAGTTGCCTCAAAGCATCTCAACTCCCCGCTCTCAAGGAGGATGTGTCTAAATTTGACACATCCTCCTTGTCTATAAACACGTCCCTTTCTAAGAACTTAGAAAGTACTGCTTTACAAATTATTAGCATATTTTTTGCTCATGTTCTATTTTTTAGCGAATATTGCAGAAAAGTTCAAGACTTTAATACTGCTGACAAATAATTATGAGGTTATCACTTTTCTTGTGTCTATTCGTATATTTCTCTTTTTCTGTACGCGTCTGTGCAGCAAAAGACGAACTGCCTCCCTGGGTATTCGAAAATCAGGAAGGTCTTTATTTGGGAGTATCCGAAGTCATGGATGATGCCGGTCTGGCCTTACTACAAGCCCAGACACGTGCCGTACTGAACTTTTGTCTGACCCAAGGTTTACCTTTCAAAACCATTACTACTTCAGAAATAGATGTAGAAGGAAAAAAAGAATCCACTCGACGTCTGGAAGCAGCACGACTGGAATTGTCAGGTTTTGAATGCGCACTAGAAAAATTATACGCACACCCATCCGGAGAATACTTTGTACTATGTCGGGTAAAACAAGGTAAATCCAATAATAAAATCATTTTCACCAGGGACGTCAGCAAGAAAAACCATTCCTCCGGGATTGATTCCTGTCTGGTAAGCAGCCTCATCGCAACTACGTTGGGACACCATTCCTACAGTGAATCTGTCGTTTACAACAAGAATAACGGTAAAGAAGAGATCACAGTAAAAGTAGGGGAAAACGTATTACCCGGCAAAACCAGTTATCGCTATGCAGAATACCCTCCACAAGCGAACAAAGAGAAAATGGGCCTGAAGTTTTCTTATGATTTGCAGCATTCCTTTGGACGGGCGTGGATAGGAGTCCTCACGCAAATTCCACTTTGCAATAAAGTAGTATCTGTCGCAAGCGTGATATCTAGTTCTACAAAATCGAATGAAAAAGAAGAGATTGAATCGATATTCAATAGTATTTCAAAACTTAGTGGAACATCGGAAGGAGTTCCTTTTCCTTTATATTGCACAGGTATTACAAAAGGACAGTTAATCATAGAAGCCGGAATTTATGGTACAGTCAAAGAAAATATTGCAGAACAAATTTGTTCCACTGGTATGGGAGAATCTAAAGACGGTATCGCAGCTTGTTCCGACGCATTGGTTACTGTTTTGATAGAAACTGCTTCGATGATTCAGGCAGAAGTAAGTTCAACTATCAAATCCTATGTCCCCAATGATGCCTCGCCCGATGGCAATAAATCAATGCACGCCCTTATCGACGCTTTCACTTCTAAGACAGATCTCTCACTGAAGAATTTCCGAATTGGATGGCAACAATTACCTGAAGGTATTGTCTGTATCTGCACCTGTCCGACACCTAAAATTGGAGCAAAGAAGGAGGTACTGCCATGAAACATAAGTTCTGGAGTTTTCGCTTCTGGCTACACCGAAGCCACCTCTACATTACGTTAGGGATTTTCCTTTTCTCATTTTTGGTGATCTATATTCCGCTGAACACCTCTTTCTTCGACCCGGTAACCCGTGCATTCGAAGATTTCCGCCTGTCCGATCTCTTCCTTCGCCTGTCAGACAGGAATTCGATGCCGGAAAGTAATGAGATCTTTGTGGTAGACGTAACCTCCATCCGCAACCGCAAAGCCATAGCAGAGACAATTGCCGAAGTAGCTGCTACTTCTCCTAAAGTGATCGCACTGGATATCATGTTTCCGGACGATGACCGTTCTGAAGACAATCTAATCCTGATGCAGACACTCGATACCATTCCGGCTACAATTGTAACGGCCTCCGAAATATCAGACGACAACAGTGTACTGTCTTCCTTCTTCACCCCTGCCCTACCGCAGCTTCGTGAAGGATATACCAATACAACGATGAACAACACATACAGCAAGTGCCTGCGAACCTATACCACCACGATCACCAACGGAGACGATATGCTTCGTTCGCTCCCCTTACAAATCGCACTTGCTTACCAGCCAAGCCTCCGTTATGAGAAGGATGCTGAGCAACTGATCAATTATTCGGACGTACACATTCGCAAAGTACTCCCCACCGATATTTCCCTTTTCGCCGACCGTTTTAAAGATAAAATAGTAGTGATAGGCATCGCTTCGGGCAAGGAAGATTTGCATCTGACACCTGTAGGAGACCTTAGCGGACCGGAAATTGTGGCACTCTCTGCACATACCCTTATCCACCATCGGGAAATTACTGAGATGCCGGTCTGGCTGGGAGTAGTGTTAGGCTTTCTACTGACCTATTGCTTTGTAGTGACATGCAGTTACCTGCACATCAAATACGAGAAAACGGATAATATCCGTATTACCCTTTCCGCTATTCTGGTAACTATACTATTGGTATTTATCAACCTGATAGTCAATCATTTCTTCCACTACAGCATTAGTCTTATATATGCATTCACCGGCATCGTACTGACAGGTAATGCGCTTTCGTTCTATGTGGGCTGGCTGCTATGGCTGCAAGAGAAAAAGAAGTTGAAACACCCGGAAAAAACACTTTACTTATGAAAAAAACAGTATGCATATTATGGTTACTTTGCACGGTCCTCGCTTCAACAATAGCGCAACAAACACCAACCACTGCACAGATAATGAGCAAAGCCTCCGAATACTGGGCCAAGCAGGATTATACACAGGCTGCCAGTTGGTATCGCAAGGCTGCCGAGAGAGGAGATGCCACAGCGCAGAACTGTTTAGGTAACTGTTATTTTTCGGGAAAAGGTGTGGATCAGAGCGATATGTACGCCCTGGCATGGTATCAGAGGGCCGCAGCACAGGACCATCCGGATGGAATGGTGAATTTAGGATATTGTTACTATATAGGCAAAGGCATTGCCCAAGACTATGATACAGCGATGTCGTGGCTGCAAAAAGCCAAAGTTCTTTATACACGTGCCCAGAAAAAAGGCGCAGATGTACAAAAAGAACTGGACAGAATCAATGCTATGTCGAAAAAGCCGGCCTTTGCTCAAAACGAAAGTCCGATACCGGCTTCTTTCGTTACCGGTGAAACACCTGTCACACCGGCCTCACCGGTCGTGAAAATTATTCCGCCGGAAGGTTTCCCTTATTTCAGTGAAACTCAACTGGAAATCCGTTACAGCGTAGATACTCCGCCGGACAATCCGGTAAAAGAAGTAAAGGTCACAGTCAACGGTGAGATACAGCCGACAGCGCGTGTCGTAAAAAAGGGACGAAGCGTGACGGTGACTCTGCCCAAAGACGATAGCAGCATATCCATCTCCGCCCGTAATAATACGGGATGGAGTGAAACGGAATTCCTCCGGCTCAAATGGGACAAATCGAAAGAAAACCTGATACGGCCTAATCTTTACGTGCTGGCTATCGGAATCAATGATTACGATCAGATTCACCCTCCGTTGAAAATGGCGGTGAAAGACATGAATGATTTCGTCCGGGTGGTGGAGAAGAAAAAGCATGCGCCTTATGAAAATATCTATGTGACCAAGCTCTCAGACAAGGAAGCTACCCGCCAGAAGATTGAAGACGAATTGTGTCAGTTGGCGGCAAGGGCAGAAAGTACCGACTTTACTTTCATCTTCTTCGCCGGACACGGACTAAAAGATAACAAAGACCGATTCTATCTGGCACCGGTCGATGCGAATATAGAAATGATCCGCAGTTCCTGCATCGATGCCGACAGATTCTCGGGCTATCTGGACGATATACGTGGCAAGGTAGTTGTATTTGCCGATGCCTGCTACTCCGGGGCACTGTTACAGGGACGCCGGAGTGTGTCTTCGCTAGATATGCAGAAGGTTGTTTCGGAGATGAACCGTGCCAAACCGGGAAGATATATTTATGCATCAAGCGAGGATGATACCGTTTCCAACGAGTTGCCGGAGTGGGAAAACGGTGCTTTCACCAAAGCACTGATCGAAGCATTCGAAGGGAAAGCAAAGGCAGAAGGACAAAAGGCACTGACCACCGTCGAGCTCATGAATTTCCTGCGCAAGCGAATGAAGGAAATTATTAAAGGCGACAATAACCGGAAACAGATTCCCGGATTTGACGGCTGGAATGAGGAATTCCCATTATTTACTTATTAACAGGCATCCAATGAAAACAATCCTGACAGCAGTTTTTCTTCTGATCGCTATCCTTTCTCCGGGCACAGCGCAACAGGGAGGAGATTCGTACATTGTCTACTCCGTTGCGGGCAATGTAAAATCGGCAGGACACCCCATACAGCCCAAACAGAAATTGTTTCCGCTGCAAACAATAACGATAGGCAAAGAAAGCCAGTTAACTCTTCTGAATGAGGATGCCAAATTGCTGTATAGCCTGAACCGTACCGGTACATGGACGGTCAAGGAATATATTCACGACATGAAACCTTCTGTACTTCGCCTGTCTGCCAACTATCTCCGATATATCAAGGACCAGCTTTTCAGCAATACCGACGACACAGCGCCAAACCGGAAACTGGGCAAAGTGACCACCACAGGATACAGAGGAGAAGAAGAAAACCAACAGTTTATCCAGGCAATGTGCGCTTGCCTGCAAGTATCGGGCAACGAAACCCTGCAAGAGGTCTTTGTACAGAAAGATCCTTCACAGAAAAGTAATTATCTGCTGACTTTCGAACTGGTTTCACATCAGGACGGCTCGGTTCTGAAACCGGACGGTTCCAACCTGAAGAATCCTTATTACGTACGGGCCACCAATCATTCCCTTGTCACGCTGTTCGTCAATGTGCTGAATATAGACAGTTCCCTGAGTACTTATCTGGTACTCCAGCCGGACAAGCAAGGTCATTTTGCCAACTACCTGCTTCCTGCCGAAAGCACGGTTTCATTCCCGCAACAAACCATTGAGTTCAGCAGGATGTCAACTGAGAATTTCGTATTAATGGCAGCTCCTTTCCCTGTCGATTTCTCTTTATTGGAGTCGCCTATACACCGCCAGTCAGAAGAAAGCAAATCAAAAATGAAGATCGGGCTCAGCCGGCTGACGTTTCACTAACACTAATATTTTGTTCTCTTTAAAGTAATGAAACAGACATCAAATAATAAAGCCGGATTTCCCCGGCTTATCTTATGAATTGAAGGTGAGGGTGGTCTACTGACCACCTCCGCCACCGGTACTTCCACCTTCTCCGCCGCCTTTCACGTCATCGTTATTGATGCTTCGGGCTGCTTTCTTCACACTGGCTTTCAGTTCGCCAATCCGGTAGCTGATACTAAATCCAAAGCTGCGGCTCGGCCATTTACTGCTACTCTTCGACAGGAAGTTTACGCCCTCCGTATGATTGTTATAGCTTCTGTACTTCTCAAATATATTATTGCAGTACAAGTTCAGGCTCAAACGTTCTTCTTTCATGAAAGAACGGCTGATCCCCAAACCATAATAATAATAACCGGAACCTTTTCCCTGCAGGTTAATGTACGGAGTACTACCGCCACCATTCAGACTTAACCGTATCTTCAATGGAAGAGTGTGCTGGACACCGCCATAGAAAGAACCGTTCCATCCATAATTATGCAATCCCTGCGCCTCACTTTTCAGGTCGCTATAACTTCCGCGTCCGTTGACGTACAAGCGTGTTTTAGGCGATGCGTTCCAGTTAAGGTAAAAGCTTAATCCCGTATTCCGGCTCTTTCCTATATTGGCATACGTACTGTACAAAGCTCCTTCCGGTGCCACATGTTCCGGATTATCGTCAAACATCTCCCCTCCCGGTTCGGTAATCAACCGGCTTATATTCTCTATGCTGTTATTATTGAACGAATGCCGTAACGACAGATTGACATTGAACTTCGCCGCAAAATTACTATAAGACAAGTCAAACGAATGACTTTTCTCACTCTTCAAGTCCGAATTTCCCTGAGTGATAAACATCGGATTCTGATTATTAAAATAAGGATTCAGATTCCAGATGCCCGGACGCCAGATACGCATATTATAACCCGCCCGTATATTTTGAGTCTTGCCCAGTTTCATACCCAGTGAAACAGAAGGTACGAGGTCACTAAAGTTCGTATGGAAATTCTCACCCGGACCAACAATATACTTCACGCGCTGTATGGTTTGCTCATACCGCATACCCGGTTTGAAAGTGAAATCTTTGTATTTCAGTGTATATCCGAGATAAGCCGCCAAAATATGATTCAAATGGCGATAGTCGCTACTGCGGTCTTCATTGTATAAATAATCCTCGCTTCCTCCGGACGCTTCATAAAGTTTATTGTCGCTGGTATTGCGGCGGAAAATATATTTCGCACCCGCCTCGATAGTATGTAACTTACCAATCGGCGTGGTATAGTCCACCTGAAACGTTTGTTCCATTGTATTGGTCTTTCCGTCCGAATGATAATTTCTCAACAGCAGCCGCTTGACGAGTTCCTCCATCTCATCTTCGGGATAAATATCCTTATAGGTATTATAAGAATTGCTTGTCTGAGGTTGTGTATTAATCTTATAAGAGAAAGTGATCATCCGCTGCTTGTTCTTTCTGGAGGTACGCTGATAGTCTATGTTTCCATTAATGGAGTACCAGGAACCTTTTCCATGATTGTCCATCCGATAGCTGTAGGCTATATCCTCATGGTTAGCGCCGTACATGTTGGTAAAGCCATCACCATAATTCTTACTGTTGCTGCCATACATTCCCAAAGCTACCGTCAGCAGTCTTAGTGTATCGATTTCATAACTGGCTTCCAGATTTCCATACTGGAAGTTGCCTTTCGACTTGGAACTGCTATTTGATTCAAGATACTTTTCCGTTTCCGACTCGTAATTTTCGCGATAGCTATCCGAATAGCCGCGCGGCCTGTCATTGTAGTTATAGTTATAATTGGCAGAGACGGTCATTTTACCCTGCTTGACCATTGCATAGCCACCGGCACCGGCGCCATAATTGCTGGCATTCGCCCGGAAGGTTGCTGTGTATCCTTCGAATCCACCGCCTACTGTCACGATATTCAGAATACCTCCCACTCCTTCGGCGTCATACTTGGCACCCGGCGAAGTTATCACCTCAATATATTTAATGGAATTGGCAGGCATGCTTTTCAGCACTTCTTTCGGATTGTTGCTCATCATGTTATTGGGCTTTCCATTGACGTGCACCTTAAAGCTGCTGCTACCGTTCACCTGTATATTATCTTCTCCGTCCACCGTCACCAAAGGCACTTTCCGAAGCATCTCCAGTATGCTGTTCGACTTCGAATCGGGATCGTCTTCAATGTTATACTCTATCTTGTCTACATCTACCTTAACCAAAGGTTTTTGCGCCACAATTTCCACTCCCTTCAGTTCATTGGTAGCCTCAGCCGAAAGCATCGTTCCCAGATCAATGACTTTAACCGACGGCTTCAACGTAAACTCTCGGGTGATAACTGCCTTACCGATGGAAGAAATAGTAATCACATAATCTCCTGCCGCTGCATTCAGTTTCTCCTGAAACTTACCGCTGGCACCGGTCACCGCCATCTTGATAGCTTTGTCCGGAGCACCCTTTTTAGTAATCTTAATGGTTGCGTAAGGTTCTCCTTCCTGAGTCAGTGAATCTAAAAGTACACCTTTAATGATATACGAGGGAGTCGCAGAATTTTGTGCCCACCCTGTCATCACTGCGGTGAACACGAATAGTAATAGTAGCAATAGTCTGTGTTTCATGCCCCAAATGTTTTAGTTTTTAGTTTATTAGACGAAGATTCCTTCAATTCTTCACAAAATCGGGGGTAAAAGTAGATGGTTTCTTTATCGTTACGAAACTTTCGGAGTTAAGAATAGTAAAAGAAGAGATAAAAAAGATTATACGAAACCTTCAAAACCTTAATAACAACGGCATAATAGAATAATAGTTTTCTCTATAGAAAATAACGTCTGCGCATTCATAAATTAATTCGTCCGGCTATAGGCATCTTTCCGTCCGCCTATAGGCGGACGAATTAATTTATTCACTAAAGGAGATTAAGTTGTGCACTAAAAGATATTATATTTAGAATCCCATATTTTATTTCCTAAAATACAGGAAACAAACGAATTAATATTTCCTTAAAAATAGGAAATGTTATAGACGTCAATACATCTCTTTACAGTCATAACACAAAGAAAAGTACCGTGTGCTGTACCATGATCATTGCCAAAGAGAACCTACGTAACTTCTTACGCTGGCACGAAACCCTTCCCATCAAAGACAGATGTTTTTACACGTCACACTATAAGTTTTCAAATAGGTGGATATCCTTCACCTTTTCTTCGAAACCTTTTATCCATAAGCGATAACGGGTGAAGCACATCGCCCTTCACCGATCCTTCATCCAATTTTCATATTGGACCATAAAGAAATCGTTCACTTTGCTATAAGCTAATTTGTTTTTGCTATAATGATATTCGTATTAGCTATAACCTAATCGAAAGATGCTAATAGATTATTTTTTTCTTCCCAATGTTTATTTCAAATCATTGTACAATCGCCAAATCAAAAAATTCCCGACCGAAAAACAAAATGTGTCATTAAAACACATATTAACATAAAACAAAATGTGATTTTTGGTGCAAAATTAAAGCCTGTTTAATCATCGTTTAAACAGGCTTTAATTTTAATCTATGATCATGTAAACTGATAAATCAGGATTGGCAACAAGCGGAAGAACATCCTCATCATCAAGAACGCTCATTGCATATCTATGAATACTTTTCTTTATCATTTCCAACGTTGGTTTTTCAAGGAATATGGAACTGGCAAATGTCACCAGTTCGTTTCCTTCGTTATCGGTTCTGTCAATGGATTGTATTGCATATCGTATTATCCATGTTCCATCGGATAATTGTTCGATCGGCTTAGCCAATTTCCGGGGTAAGATATTTTTTCGCATTGCCTTTTCTTATTTGTTTTTTTAATTGTTTCTTAAAATTATATTCGTTCTTCAACACAAAAACCTCCCAATGTCCCTGAACATAAAAATATTCCCACCATGCAGGATTAATACGTTTCGCCACTTTCCGTCTTAGATTGTACGTATTGAAATGCCTCATTAATCCATAGTAGGAATTCAGGGTGGCAACAAATTTGTCCGCGTGTGCTTCCGCAAAGCCTTCCTCCGCTATTTTATTATATTTGCTGATTACATCGTATAAATTACCGACAACACGGTTTGAAATATAAATTCGACCGGGCAAAATGAATGCCCCTACAAACAAAACTCCCTTAGAATGATGCTGTATATATATTTTTTTAGGATGTAATTTAAGAAGCAGCTGCTCTTTCAGGTAACTGTCAAGCAAAGGAACAGTATTTAGAATATCTTCTTTATTACGCATTACAAAGGCGAAATCATCCACAAAACGCACATAATGCTTGATTCCCAGTATTTCGGAAACATAGTAATCAAAACAAGAACCGATAAAATTTGCGAATTTCTGCGCATGAAGACTGCCGGGGGCAAAACCATGATCCGGATCAGCATGAAACAAACTTTTATCATGAGGCAACTCATCCCATAAATGTAACGGTGATTTCCTATAACATTTATACTGTGGCTGGTGAAAGATAACAGTGCGCAATATATATAATAAACACTCTATATCGCCGCCTTTATAGTTATCCCGGATAAACAGGTCGATCATTTCCCATAACAGGGATTTGGACATTGACATAAAAAAGCTTTTGAAATCACCCTTGAAAATGTATGCGTCTTTCGTATAATTTTCACTGACTTCCATGATCATCCCATTCAGATAGATAACAGCCGAAAGTGCTCCTTCACCAATACGGCAATTTTTTGAAACATTTCCCTGTGCCTGAAAACGCTCTTCCAAAATAGGATCAAGGCGTAGATCAGCCCAATGTTGTATTACACGATCAACATAAGCGGAAGCAAAAATTTCACGAAGAACGGGCTTTTTCCGTATGAAGCATTTTGAATAATCAGGTTCGTAGCGACCGTATCTGATAGCATCCCACACGGCAACCAAATCCGTGTCATATTCAAACGAAAACTCTATGCAGTCATCTGTATTGCGTTTATTCTTGCAACAGACGTCAAATGCATGCACGATGGAAGATAAGGGTATGTCATAGATCGGTTTATCTGTTGCGGAAACGGGACGAACCCTGCCTGCGTTAGTCTTGTTGTTCGTGTTCACGTTGCCGTTGTTCATGTTCACGTACCACGCGTTCGAGGATTCAGCATTCACTGTCTTAGTCTTTCCCGGTTCATCACCGGGGGAATGCCCAATAGATAAATTAGATTGCTCTCCCATAAACTCCGTGAAGATTATGGCTCTGGCTTTACGGAAGCTGTCTTTTCCTGGGAAGCGGTGAAATTACGCCACCCTATAATTTGCTTTTCAATCGACGTAATCATCTCAATGATGTCTGCTGTCGTCTGAATATTGATCAGTTTCCGGTCTCGACATACCCTTAATAAGAGTTTCAATGTATCAAACTTAACAAGGAATTCGTTCAGGTATTCCACTCGACGCGGAAGGCTTGAATTTGCATAACGGATCAACTCGCAACAACGAAGGGCGGACATCATAAGTTCCGTACCGAATTCGTACCTGTAATTCTTCGGAAACTTGTCTCTTGCATCAAGTATCAACATTAATAACCGATACATTAATTGATAGACTGGTCTGTCCTCTGCTTTTCCCATGTTAATTTTTGATATTTTTAAAATTTTTCTTTTGCTCCGCAAAGTTAATGATTGTCAAACTATTAACACTCATTTTTTCAGAATTTTAAAACTTAAAAAGCCCCTACCGGGGCTAATTAAACGTAACTATCTAAGAGATAAAGAGTTAAAGAGATAAAGAATCTATTGCGGAAACGGGACGAACCCTGCCTGCGTTAGCCTT